>AR_comb_assmDRAFT_10566596_pt1 | contig 13430 bp, 9 predicted proteins | sample ArasoioldDNA_FD_10543 | JGI IMG/M metagenome (IMG submission 10543) | reverse complement strand
CTCGCTGCTCTCTGGCTTGTACCCTCCCCCAGGTACTTCGCCTAACTTGTTTTTTAAAACTGCAAACTACACTTTGCTATTTAGCAAGAGCAATGCCAATGTTTCGCAGCGCTCCGGGCGTGCGGGGCTTTCGGGAGGTGCGCTTGATAAATCATAAAGATAGCTAGAGCTGCTTGGCTGCTCCATGGGCCGGCGCGACAATTTTGCGCAACGTTGCGCGTCCATATGACAAATTCTGTCAGCCAAATTATGTCGTTCTGGAAATGGAAATCCCGAAATCAATTGGGACGGCGAACGTAGCGTAAAAAACCGAACGCCACGAGACCCATGAATAGGTAGGCTGGCCCCCAGACGCTGGCGGAACTATCGCTATTGGCGATCGCCCAGGCGAATAAGGCAATCGGCACGATAATAATCAGAGCCAAGCCGATTCCGCCGCCGGGAACCCGAAATGATGGGTGCCAAGCCTCGGCGTTCTTTCTCAGACGCCAAAGGGCAACCAACGTGAGGATGGAGGTCGCGGATCGCAGCCAGGCGTATACGGCAATCAGCTGCGTAAGACTGAAAAATGCGAGCGCAGCACTCACCGCCGCCGAAACCAGAAGCGCACGCACGGGAGTTGCGCACCGCGGGTCAAGCTTTGCCAGTGCGGGATGGAAGTAGCCATCCTCGGCCATCGTGAATGGGACACGGGACGCCGAGAGCGCCGTGCTATCCAGGAGGACGAACGTGCAGACGGCTGCCGCACCGAACATCGGCCATTCCAGCCAGGGGCGCACAAGCTTCGCCGCAGTGACGAGATACCCGGTCTGCCAATCCTGCCAGTTTCCCAACGAAGCTAAGCCGGCAGCAATCGGCAAGACGAACGTGACGATTGCCAAAGGGACGACCAGCGAAAGCCCTCGGGGAAAATTGCGCTTGGGCTCTTCCACTTCCTCAATAACGGTGGAGAGCTGCTCGTAGCCTGAGTAGATCCAGAGCGCAAGAGCCAAGCCGACGCCATACACTTCACGCCAGCTGCGCCCGGGCGGCACGATAGGGAGGAAGGGGTTGAAGTGTCCCTCACGCAGCCCGAGATAGGTGAAGATGGCAACCGGGACGAGAGCGCCGAGAAGCAGGACGAGAGTGAGATTTCCAACCAGTCGAATTCCGAGAATGTTCAGGAAGGTCACCAACGCAAGAAAGCCGAACGCGATGAACCAGTGAAGGATCGGGCTGGTGACACGAACGACCTGTGCGGTGTAGTCGGCCAACATGACGCCGTAGGCGCCACTCATCAGAAAGGTTCCGGTCCAGTTCCACCATCCGCATTCGAAGCCCCAGAAGTCACCGAAGGCGGCGCGTACCCAGCGGTAGAATCCGCCCTCGACGGGCATAGCGGTTGCCATCTCTGCCGTAACTAGAGCCATGGGTACGCTGAACAGCCAGGGCACGAGCAATATAAAGATGAGAGCCATGCCGGGTCCCGAGGTCGAGACCATGGCCTCAAATCCAAATGGACCCCCGGCGCAGTATCCGTAGAGCAATGCGACGAATGGCGCGAGGGAAACGCGGTGCAGGTGATGGCTTGCAGTCGGCTCGGCGCGCGTGGGCAGGGTAGTGCTCATGAGGTTCGTAGGATTGTCAACGGATGCAGAGGCATACGCAAGCGAATCAGCTTCGATCCAGAGCACCATGCCTCCCGGTACAATCATTGACCGTATGGGATCACCGCCAGAGCGGATTCACATCGAGCCGGAGGTTGCGTCCGCGTGGACTTTGCCCGCCGGGGTGTACTTCGATCCGGAGGTGTTTGCGCTCGAGAAACGAAAGATCTTTTCGCGGACCTGGCAAGTGGTCGGCCATCGCGACCAGGTCCAGAAGGCGGGTGACTATTTCACGATTGAGATTGCCGGCGAGCCTCTTCTCATTTGCCGGGATGCGACGGGAAAACTGCGCGCCTTTTACAACGTTTGCCGGCATCGCGCCGGACCAGCGGCAGAAGGCGCGGGCTCACGGAAGGTATTTCGATGCGCGTATCACGGGTGGACGTACGGCCTCGATGGATCTCTTCTACATTCCACTGAGATGGAAGGGGTCAAGAATTTCCGCCACGAAGATTTTTGTCTCATGCCCGTGCGCTGCGAAGAGTGGTTCAACCTGGTAGCTGTGAATCTCGAAGTCGATGCGCGGACGCTCATCGAGAGTATTGGTGAGATGCCACAGCAAGCCGAACGCTTTGCGTTTCAAAGCATGAAGCTGTTTGAGCGACGTACGTACGACATGAAGTGCAATTGGAAGACATACATCGACAATTACCTGGAAGGGTTTCACCTGCCTACCGTTCATCCGGGCTTGAATCGCGAACTCGATTTCAACGCGTACACGGTTGAACCGCATGAGCATTATGTTCGGCAATTCAGTCCGATCCGGGGAGCGCAACCCGGTGATGAAACGCCGCGCCGTTATCAGGAAGCGCGCGAGGATCTGACGACCGACTATTTCTGGGTATTTCCGAACTGGATGTTGAATTGTTACCCAGACAACATTTCGCTGAACATGATTCTGCCGCTGGAACCAGAGCGTACGCTGGCGATTTTCGACTTCTACTTGCCGGAGCACGATCTGAACAGCCAGGCAGCGCGCGACTCGGTCGACTTCAGCGATCAGGTGCAACGGGAGGACATCACGATCTGCGAAGCCGTGCAGAAGAATCTGCATTCACGTTCGTACCAACGCGGCCGATTTAGCGCATCGCAAGAGCGAGGAGTGCACGCTTTTCACCGCATATATGCGGATGCGATGAATCAGAGGTAGGGTCGATGGAACTTTTGCTGGCTGGAGGTGCCAGCGCAATCGCGGCCGTCCATTCGAAATGGATCCGGAAATTTCACTGGTCCTGTTGCAGGCATATGTATTCGCGGTCAATCTGCTAGTTCTGAGTCTCGCTAACCTCTCTCAGTCGGCGAATCAAAAAACGTCTCTCGGCACTGTCGGTGACGAGAGAAAGCGCCTGCTCGTAGAACTTGCGCGCGTCGGATAGCTTGCCCATCCTGCGAAGCAAATCTGCCTTGGCTGCCGGCAGCAGATGATATCCGCGCAACTCCGGGCGGCCGTCCAATGCATTCAGCAGATACAAGCCTTGGGCCGGACCGTCGGCCATCGCGATAGCGACGGCCCGGTTCAGTTCGATGATCGCCGAAGGATTTTCGGCGGCGAGCAAACTGTAGAGTCCGGCGATCTGTCGCCAATCCGTATCTTCGGATCTCGTGGCGCGTGCATGGACAGCGGCGATGGCAGCTTGTAGCGCGTAAGAACCCCGTGCGCCGGCACGAAGGGCAAGCTCGATCAGTTCGAGTCCTTCGTCAATCTGGTTCAGGATCCATTTGCTCCGATCCTGTTCCTCGAGCAGTAGGATTTCGCCTTCGTCGGAAATGCGGGCGTTTCGCCGTGAGTCGTGCAGCAACATCAACGCCAGGAGAGCACGAGCCTCTGGTTGCTGGGGCATCAGTTCAGAGGTCAGGCGGCCGAGCCAGATGGCTTCGCCGCACAATTCTGCGGCGGCGCTCCGTTCACCAACTCGGCTGTATCCCTCATTGAATACGAGATAGATGACCAGGAGCACGGTGTCGAGTCGCTCCCCTAATTCGGCGGCCGGTGGAACGCGGTAGGGGATGCCAGCATCGCGAATCTTCTGCTTGGCGCGGACCAGCCGCTGCGCCATGGTGCTGACGGGGATGAGAAAAGCGCGAGCGATCTGTTCGGTGTCGAGTCCGCATAAGGTGCGCAGGGTGAGAGCAACCTGTGCCTCTTGCGCAAGAGCAGGGTGACAGCAAGTGAAAATGAGGCGAAGCCGGTCATCTTTCAGCATGGTGTCATCTGTGTCGCCGTTTGCGGCTGCGTGATCGTCTGCATGACCAATCGCTTGAAACCGCGCTTTGCGGCGGAGCCGGTCGAGAGCCTTGTGCCTTCCGGTTGAGACCAGCCATGCTGAAGGATTCTCAGGGACGCCATGGTTCGGCCATTGTTCGAGCGCGGCCAGAAACGCATCCTGCAAACCTTCTTCTGCCAGATCGAAGTCGTTCAACAAGCGAATCAGCGTGGCGAGGACCTTCCCAGACTCGGCGCGGTAGATCCCTTCGATGGTGGCTTGATCGATCGCCATCGCACGAAAACACGAGGGTACGAAATGGGTGAGCTGGCGGCGGGCTCTTGGGAGCCGCACCACCAGCGGATGTTTTTATGCGGCGCGACTCGGGACTACGGGGCGGACTTCGATCGATCCCATACGAGCAGATGGAATGCGAGCTGCAATGCCCACGGCTTCGTCGAGGTCGGACGCTTCGATCAGATAATAGCCGCCGAGTTGTTCCTTGGTCTCAGCAAACGGTCCATCGGTCACCAGTCGCTTCTTGTCGCGGAGCCGCACGGTGGTTGCTTTGGAGATGGGGTGCAATTGATTGCCCCCGCGGTAGTGTCCGCTTTGCGCGATGCTCTTGGTGAACTCCATGTACTCGTTCATCATTGCGTTCTGCTCGGCTTCGCTCATGCCCATCCACGCTTTTTCCAGGTCATAAATCAGCAGCAGGTATTGCATTTCTTCGGGCCTCCCTTGCCCATTCAGCCCTAGTCGAAGGGGAATTCAGAAATTCGACAACGGAGCTCAGTAAATTTTCTTTGTTCTGCACCTTTCGGCGCAACATTGCCAAAACCTCACCCGCCTGCGTAACATCCGGTTTCGGAGGAACCCATTGCCCTATCGCAAGCTGGCTCTCGTTTTGATGGCCGTATTGATCAGGCCCATTGCCTTTGCCCAAAGCGCCGATGCCGTTGATTCTTATATTCGATCCGAGATGCAAAAGCGCAAAATTCCCGGCCTCGCTCTGCTGATCGTGCGTGACGGGAAGGTTGTCCGCTCACAAGGTTATGGTTTCGCCAATGTGGAACTGCAGGTCCCGGTCAAGCCGGAGACCATCTTTCAGTCAGGCTCCATGGGGAAGCAATTCACGGCGACTGCCGTGCTTATGTTGGCGGAGGAAGGGAAGCTTCGGCTCGATGATCCGCTCACCAAGTTCTTTCCGGAGGCGCCTGCGGCATGGCAGCAGGTAAAAGTTCGAAATCTGCTGAGTCATACGGGTGGCTTCACGGACTATCCGAAAGACTTTGACTATCGGCGCGACTATAGCGAGGCCGAGTTGCTGAAGATTGTAGAGGGCTTTCCGTTGGCTTTTCCGCCGGGATCGAAGTGGAGCTACAGCAACCTGGGGTACCTCACGCTAGGTATTCTGATCCATCGAGTGTCTGGTCAGTTTTATGGCGATCTGCTGCACGACCGAATTTTTGTACCACTGGGTATGAAAACGACGCGCATCATCAATGAGGCAGACATCATTCCGAACCGCGCGGCCGGCTACCGTTTGGTCGACGGTCAGGTTAAGAATCAGGAGTGGGTCGCACCGAAACTCAATACTACGGCCGACGGGAGCCTGTACTTCTCGGTGGTAGACCTGGCGAAGTGGGATGCGGCGCTGACCGCGGGCAAATTGCTCTCGGCAGCAAGTTATCAGCAGATGTATACGCCGTTCGTTCTGAATGATGGCAAACCGAATTCGGATGGCTACGGTTTCGGGTGGTTCATTCACGATGTGCATGGTCACAAGCTGATCGAGCATGCAGGTGCATGGCAAGGATTCAACACGAACATCTCTCGCTACGTGGATGACAAGCTGACGATTGTCATGCTGACGAATCTGGCGAGCGCCAACCCGGAGGAGATGACGCACCATGTTGCCGGCCTGTTGATTCCCGAGGTCATGCCGGCGGCAGGCAAAGGGCGTGAGTAGGCTTAAAGGGGCGACCAAAATGACATGGTTCACGCTGGAAAAGTAGATCACGCAAAAACGGTCGAGTGTTCCACGTGAAACATTCCCAAAAATGGAACTATTGCATTGAGTGGACTTACGGGTCGACGGCTCAGGGGGAGCAAACAAGATTTGTAAAAAATATATATGCAAAGTATAGATTCCAGTGACTTGCAACTGGGTATGTTGCCGGCGTACCGCGTGCATTTTCCTTTGTGATGAAAAACACTCGGATCGTCATCAGCGCGCATGGGGGGCCGGATGTTCTCCAGTTGATTGACGAGGAGATGCCGCCTCCTCGCTCGGGGGAAGTACGGGTTCGAATTCTGGCAACGGGCGTCGCGTTCGCCGACATCTTGATGCGCTACGGATTGTATCCGGGCACGCCGCCGTTGCCATTCTCACCGGGATACGACGTCGTGGGCGACGTTGATGCGATCGGCGAAGGAGTGTCTGACTTTGCGATCGGAGACCGGATCGCAGCCTTGACCCAGTGGGGTGGCTATGCGCAGTACATCATTGTGCGTCCCGAACAACTCACGCGGGTTCCCGCCGAGCTCGATCCTGCAGAAGCGGTGAGCCTGGTACTCAATTACGTCACGGCTTATCAAATGCTGCACCGGGTCGCGGAGGTTAAGAGCGGGCAACGAATTTTGGTACACGGAGGCGCGGGCGGCGTTGGGACCGCGGCACTGCAACTCGGAAGACTTGCAGGCTTGGAAATGTACGCGACGGCTTCGCGTGGAAAGCATGATTTGATTACGGCGCTGGGCGCTCGCCCGATCGACTACCGAACGGACGACTTCGTGGCGCGAGTGATGCAGATGACTGGAAATCAGGGTGTAGACGCGGTATTGGACGCGGTGGGTGGAACGAATTGGTGGCGATCCTATAAGACGTTGAAGCCGGGAGGCGCGCACGCGGGAGGCATCCTGGTGGGCTACGGCATTTCAGCGGCGCTGCGCGACGGAAAGCCCAGCAAACTGATCGGAGCGGCGAGCTTTGGATTGCTGGGTCTGCTGAGCTTGTTACCCGATGGAAAGCGAGCGGTCTGGTACAACATTGCCAGTTGGAAGAGGAAGCGCCAAGAATGGTTTCGCGAAGATCTCGGGGCGCTCTTCGCGCTTCTGGCCGAGAAGAAGATTTCTCCTGAGATAAGCGAGCGGTTGCCGTTGCGCGAGGCGGCGCGAGCACACCAACTGCTGGAGAATGCACGCGTCACGGGAAAGATTGTGCTGCTCTGCCAGGAATGAAATGGCAATGACCGACGGTTTTTCTTGACCGCGCTCGCGCAAGCAGACTAGAACGTCGAACATGGTCTTTTGCAAGTCGCGTCTATTCGCTCTGGTCGTCGTCGCTTTCGGTTTCAATCTCACTTCCGTTGCACAAAGCTACCAATACTTCCGGCTTGGAAACGCCGGAGACGTACAAACCAAGCCGGTTGCTGGTTTCGCGCTGATGGGGGGCGGGAAGGATCTTGACCCTGCCTTCAAGTGGCTCTGTGAACGCGCCTCGGGCGGTGATTTGCTCGTAGTACGACATAGTGGCGATGACGCCTACAATCCCTACATCAAGGACCTTTGCAAGCTGAATTCGGTTTCGACGCTGATTCTTCCAGACCGCACGGCGGCGGCCGATCCGAAAGTGGTCGAGATGGTGAAGAATTCGGAGGCGATCTTTCTTTCGGGCGGTGATCAAGCGACGTATATCAACAACTGGATGAATACGCCGTTCAACGATGCGTTGAATGATGCCCTGGGGCGCGGCGTCCCGATTGGCGGAACGAGCGCCGGCTTGGCGGTGTTAGGCGAGTTCATCTATTCGGCGCAGGGAGACAAGCCGGACGACGCAGATCTGAGCTCGCCTCTGGCGATGTCGAATCCATACGGTCCGCGAATTACGGTGCGACGGGCATTTCTGAATATTCCACTACTGAAAAACATACTGACGGATACGCATTTCAAGAAGCGCGATCGCATGGGGCGTTCGTTGGTATTTCTGGCGCGCATCGTGCAGGACGGGTGGTCGGCGCATCCGCGGGAGATTGCCGTTGAGGAGAAGAATGCCGTGCTGGTTGAGCCGAGTGGGGCGGCGACGGTGGTGGGGAATTCCGCGGTTTATTTCATGGAAGTCACGGAGGCGCCATCGGTCTGCCGCGAGAATCAGCCGCTGACGTTTCGGAACATCGCGGTGCGAAGGGTAGCCGCGGGCGGGCACTTCGATGTGGCGCACTGGAATGGAACCGAGGGAACGACCTATTCGCTCTCGGTGGTGGATGGGGTCATTCATTCGACGGCTCCGGGAAATGCTATCTACTAGCGCATGCCGTAAACGGGCCAGGAGTTCGAATCTTGGCCAGCAGCCCGGATCTTGAACGACCTTCGATGAAGAAAACATTGACTTAGTATCGGAGTCTCTGACAAGATTCAGCGGTCCAAACTTCAAAAGGAACCCTGCACGATGACAGCTGTACCCGCTACGCAGCCTGATCGCGTCCGTCGATACGGCGTGTATTTGATTAATCCAGGCAAGCTCTCTTCTGGGCTCTGATACGTTCCTCTGCCCTCGTTCCCCCTTGCGATCGCAACTCATCCCTAGGTTCACGGAGGAACTCCGATGAAGCATTTGATTCGACCCATTCTGCTGATGGTATTGGCCGCGTTGCCGCTGTTCGCGCAGAACCAGGAAGGCCGCATCCTGGGCACCATCACTGACGCCTCCGGAAGTGTCGTCGTCGGCGCTCGAGTTACGATCCAGAACACGGCCACCGGTGTGACTCGCAATTTGGTTACGAACGATGTCGGTGATTACAACGCGGTCGCGGTGAAGCCAGGAACGTACATTGTGGCGGCCGAGTTTTCCGGGTTCAAGAAAACGATCAGCACCCCGGTGTTGCTTGAGGTCGGCCGCGACATTCGGGTCGATCTAAAGCTGCAGGCGGGGGCAACAAATGAGACGGTCGAAGTCACGGCCGAAGGCACGTTGGCTGATACCACGGACAGCACCTTGAACGGTGTGCTGGGTAACCGGGCGATCAACCAGCTGCCGCTACAGGGGCGAGATTTCCAGAATTTGCTCAACCTCCACCCGGGAGTGCAGAGGACGGCGGGCGGCGGATTCCAATCGATTACGTCGAACGGGCTTCGACCCGATGACAACAACTTCGTGATCGATGGCGCGGTCGACAACGACGCGTATTACGGCGAGTCGGCTGTCAACGAAGCGGGAATTCTAGGCACTCCGGCGAGCACTCTACCGCTGGATGCAATTCAGGAATTCAACACTCAGGAACAGCCCCAGGCCGATTACGGAGAAAAGCCTGGAGTTGTCGTGAACCTCGGGCTCAAGTCCGGCACGGACCAGATTCACGGGACGGCTTATTACTTCCATCGCAACGCAGCTTTCGACGCGCGAAACTATTTCGATCACACGCTAGATCCGATCACGCTTCAACCCTCGAAGTCGGCGGCGCTCCTACTCCACCAGTTCGGAGCATCGATCGGCGGCCCGATCATCAAGGGGAAGTGGTTTTACTTCGCGAATTACGAAGGCGTTCGGTCGAAGGTTGGCAATCCCTACGATGCCTTCACGCCGATCACACGGTCGCTCGCAACCCCCGACAACCCGGGGGGCGATCCGGAGTTCAGTATCGTTGACGCGCTTCACGATACGGGTTGCGATCAGACCCCACTGCCGGCGAATTGCAGCCCGTTGAGCATGAGTCTGCTGTCGCTTCTACCTACGAACCCTGGATTTACTACGAGCCCGGACCCGGACCTCGCGCCAGCAATCAACTTCAACTTCAACAATAACAATCGCGCGGACAACTTGGTGTTCAAGTCGGACTACCACTTGAACGATCACCACAGCTTCTCCGGGCGGTACATCTACGCCAACAGCGATCAGGTGGAAGAAGACGCGATTCCGATCCGTCCGGAATGGCTTTCGCACGCGCAACCGGTCACGCAGGTGTTCGGGGCGGACTGGACGTGGACGCCGAACTCGAAGTGGGTGAACGTCGCCCGATTCAGCTTCAACCGGTTCAGCGAAACCATTGATCCCCTTGATGGGAACAAGAACCCAACGGATTACGGACTGAACACGGGGATCACCGACCCCCGGCTATTCGGGTTCCCGCGCATCAATCCGGGCAACCTGGATTTTGACTATATGGGAGGGAATTCCAGTTGGCCATTGGCGACGACTCCCAGCCACACGGAAACGATCTCCGACAGCGTTTCTTACACCCACGGAAAGCATGCACTTCGCTTTGGCGGAGATTTCATGAACGGAGGCGTGAACTATTACCGTGCCAGCACGGGCCGTGGCCGGATCGATTTCCGCACGCTTGACGATTTTTTGACCGGCAATGTTCGCTCGTGGCGCTTGCTCTACGGAGATCCCGCGCGCAATCTGAGCCTGAAATCGTTTGGCTTGTTTGTGCAGGACGACTATCGAGTGACCCCGCGCCTCACGTTGAATCTGGGACTGCGGTATGACGTGACCTTCCCGGTGAAAGACTCGCAGAACCGTATTGCGAACTTCGATCCCTCGAAGGGAATCGTGCAGGTTGGTTTTGGAATCAGCCAGCCCTATCAAACCAACTACAACAATTTCTCCCCGCGCGTCGGTTTTGCATGGGACGTCTTCGGGTCTGGAAAGACGATTCTGCGAACCGGTATGGGAATGGTCTATATCCAGCCTTCGATCCGCACATTCGTCAACAGTGCGGGAATCAACTTGAATCCGAGCGCATTGATTCAGCCGGGCGCCAATGGGAATATCAATGCCTTCCTACTCACCGGCGCCGATCCTGGCCTCATCAACTGGACACCGGAGGGGCCCATCTTCCCGGTGAATGACCAGACTCTCAATGAGTGCTCGGCGGACTTTCCCTGCAGCTTCTTCGGCGTCGATCAACACTTGAAGAGTCCGTACGTGTTTAACTACAACCTGAGCCTGCAACAGCAGATCACTCGTGATTCGATGCTGCAGGTGGCTTACGTTGCCAATCATGGAGTGCGGCTGTACAGCACGGTGGACATCAATCAGGCCGATCTTGGGTTGATTCCTGACAATGGGACGCAACTTGCGCGGCCAATGACGGCGAGCTGTCCGGAACCGGTGGGTCTTGGGACCGGGAATGCTCCGTGCTTCCCGTACATCAGCTTCCTGAATTTCCTGGGCAATCAGTCGAGCTCCTCGTACCAGAGCCTGCAGATCACTTTCACGAAGCGCTACTCGCACGGCCTCTATTTGGTAGGCGGCTATACGTACGGGCATGCGATTGATACGGCCGGCAACACCAACAATCTTGGCTTTCCACCGCAAAACAGCCTGGACTATGGGGCGGAGCGCGCGGATGGCGACTTCGACATACGGCACCGTTTCACTCTATCCATGACCTACGACTTGCCTTCCAAGAAATCGTGGGGGCAGCTGTTGGAGGGCTGGCAAGTCAACACCATCGTCCAGTATGAGACCGGGATTCCAGTGTTGGTCTATGACAACACCAATGATCTTTCCGGTACCGGAGAAGGCTTCGACAACGCGAGTAACGAGCGATGGAACATCAAGGGAAATCCGGGGAATCTGAAGTGGTCGGCGAAGCAAGCGATCCCCTTCCTGGCAAACACATACGACGACGACGGAAACGTCATTGCGCGCGATCCGGTATGTACGTCGGTCTCGAACACGCCTGCACTCCTTGAGTCCCTGGATTACGCCGGTGGCTGCTACGCGCAGAATGGGACGATTCTCTATCCGCAAGCGTTCTATACCTTTGGCAACATGGGCCGGAATGCGCTGCGCGGTCCGGGATTTGTGAACTGGGATGCGTCGGTCAGCAAGATCTTCAAGTTCAACGAGCGGTTCAGCTTGCAACTGCGTGGCGAGGTGTTCAACGTGGCGAACCATGCCAACTTCTCGCCATTTTCTATCAGCGGCGAGCTCGGATCTCCGGATGACTTCGGTCTCGCGAAAGCAACCCCAGACGTAGAGACGGCCAACCCCGTGGTGGGGTCAGGTGGATCGCGGCACATCCAGATTGGCGCGAAGGTGATCTGGTAGCACTTGGGCGCGGCAGCGCCTGGGATGCGCGAACGTAACGGCACGCCTGGAGGCGTGTCCTGATACAAAGCTGTTCTGTTCCGGCTTCCCAGTTCTGTTCCGGATTCGAAAGTACTCGGGCAAATTGAATTTTGATTGTCCGGAGGCGGGTGTTTCTTCGGCTGGAAAGCTTGTGCAACGATGTGCCAGCTCAGACTGCTTTGACGAGCAGCAGTGTCATGTCGTCGTGTTGCGGGGTGGCGCCTACGAACACGTCGATGTGGAGCAGGATTGCCTGTAGGAGCTCTCCAGGGGACTGGTTCGAGCTGGCGTTGATGACGGATAGAAGGCGCTGCTCTCCGAACTCTTCGCCCTGCGTGTTTACAGCCTCGACGACCCCGTCGGTGAAGATGACGATCCAGTCGCCGGCGGCAAGAGTGACGCTGCCGGACTGATACGACGTGTCGGCCATAATTCCGATGGGGAGGCCGCCCGCTTCCAAACGTTCCAGCATTCCTGACTTGCGGCACACCATGGGGGCGTTGTGTCCCGCATTGACGTACGTCAATGTACGGGTGGCGGGATCGTACTCGCCGAGAAAAGCTGTCGTGAAACGCAAGCCGCCCTGGCTGTTCGTGCAGGCGTACTGATTCATTCCGGAGATCAGATCGGGAAGGGCGCGCCGGGTGATGGAAAGCGTGCGCAAGCTGGCCTGAAACGTTGCCATGATCATAGCGGCCGGAATGCTCTTGCCCGCGACATCGGCAACTGCCAATAGATATCGATCGGTATGGGCCTCGTGCTCGGGGCGCTTGAATACGTCGTAATAGTCGCCCGCGACAGTATTGGCGGGGCGAGTGACGAAGGCGATTTCCATTCCCTGAATGGCTGGGGGTTCGTTGGGCAGCAGCCAGTTCTGGATCTCTTTGGCGATCTGCAGGTCGCGCTTCATCACAACGCGATCCGCCACCTCGAGCATCAGTAGGACGAGAAGCAGCAGTCCGCCCCAGACGTGCAAATCGAATTCGACGATGTGTACGTCGCCTCCCTTACCGGTGTATTGAAAGCCACTTTGAGGCAAGAACAGCATGACGAGAGCGACCAAGAGGAGGACGCGCTTGGCCGGCGAGAGCTTTTCGAGTACCGCCCAGAAGAACTGCTCGGCAGTTCGAAGGAGTTTACGGCCCTTAGGTGCGGGCTCAGCTTCCCGTCGTTCCAGGTCGATCGAGTAGAGCCGGTAGCTGGAGCGAGCGTCCTTCTCGAACTGGGACCACAATTGATTCAGCTCGAGCCCTTCGGTGACGCGCAACCAAAAACGACCTATGCGATCGCCAACCCGCGGCGGGGGCCCTGGACGAGGCGTGGCACTGGGTGGATAAAAGGGAGTCATGAATTCTGGACCAGTGATTATAGACGGTGGACTGATCTCTAGTGTTGCTCGGTTAAAGCATGCAACACGACCAGCGTCATATCGTCGTGCTGCTTGGCGCCAGCAACAAACGCGTCGGCATCCTGAAAGATTCGCTGAATAATGTCCTTCGC
>AR_comb_assmDRAFT_10324299_pt1 | contig 13432 bp, 13 predicted proteins | sample ArasoioldDNA_FD_10543 | JGI IMG/M metagenome (IMG submission 10543) | reverse complement strand
GGCACGAGCTTGCCGATGCGCTCGATGTCGGGGATGAAACCCATGTCGAGCATGCGGTCCGCTTCGTCGATAATCAGAAGCTCGCAACCTGACAAAAGCAAACGCCCACGTTCGAAGTGATCGAGAAGACGGCCGGGTGTTGCGATCAAGACATCAACGCCGCGCAAGAGCTTGGCGTCCTGATCGTCAAACGAAACACCACCGATAATCAGTGCGACATTGAGTTTGTGGTTCTTGCCGTATTTTTCGAAGTGGTCCGCGACCTGAGCAGCGAGTTCGCGCGTCGGCTCAAGAATAAGCGTGCGCGGCATGCGTGCCCGCGCACGTCCTTGCTCGAGCATTGTGAGCATCGGCAAAACGAACGCAGCGGTCTTGCCTGTGCCTGTCTGCGCGATGCCAAGCACATCGCGCCGCGCGAGCACATGCGGGATAGCCTGATCTTGAATGGGGGTTGGGGTCTTGTAGCCAGCCGCGGCAATAGCGGCGAGAACTTTATCGGATAAGCCAAGATGAGAAAAAGCCATATAACCTCAAAAGCCGTCCAGATCGCGCCGGACTTACAAAACCGATTGCTTTGCGCGGGGAGACGACCGAATCCATTAAGTCCCAGACCGGTTGCCGGGAACATAGGGTGCAAGAGGCTAAAGTCAATGCTTCCGGACCGCAATAAGTCATATTAATTCTTAATCTTTTCGCCGGAGCCATACAGCAATGACGGAAACTAGGGACACAGCTGGCGTGATCGCGCCTGCACCACTGATCGCGCTTGCAGCAGTGCTCATTGGCATCACGCTTGATTGGTTGATGCCAGCTTACGTTTTGACGGTGCTGCTACCGCGCGAGGTGCGGATCGGGGCGGGGCTGCTGCTTATCGTGGGCGGATTTGCGCTCGGCTTCAACGGCCGCGGAACATTCGTGCGCTTCGGTACCAACGTAAACCCTTTCAAGCCGTCGAGCGCATTGGTGACCACCGGTATCTTCGCGCATGTGCGCAACCCGATGTATGTCGGATTGGCTCTTGTGGTTGCGGGGATTGGGCTAGCGCTGGCATCGGATTGGACTCTTGTGATGCTGGTAATCGCCGCGGTGGTGGTCCATTTCGGGGTAGTCGTTCGAGAGGAGCGCTACCTCGAGGCTAAATTCGGCGACACCTACCGCGATTACATGCGCAGCGTACCGCGTTATGGGCTGCCGTTCTAAGGGCATACGACAATTGTGCAACGCTTTCCGGGCTTCGTACCTTTGCGTTCGTGAAAGTGGACCCGTATAGGAGCATCAGCCATTCGGGAATCGGACGATGCGCACGCAGGTCGGAATTGTTGGAGCGGGGCCGGCGGGACTTATGCTGGCGAGACTGCTGCATCTCCAGGGTATCGAGTCGATCATCATCGAGAACCGCAGCCGCGAATACATTGAAAATCGTATCCGCGCTGGACTAATCGAACATTGGGCCGCCGATCTGCTGACGGAAGTCGGTGTCGGTGCGCGCCTGCAGCACGAAGGCATGCAGCACTGGGGGATCAATATCGGCATTAACGGTGTGTTGCACCGCGTAGATTTCAAAACCCTCGTAAACAAGCGGGTCATCATTTACGGGCAACAGGAAGTCGTGAAAGACCTGGTCGAGCGCAGGCTGGCCGATGGCGGACCGTTACTGTTTGAGGTCGACGGTGTTACTGTTCACGACATCAAGACCCATCGGCCAAAGATCCGTTTCACGCAGGAAGGACGATCGCAGGAGATCGACTGCGATTTCATCGCTGGCTGCGATGGGTTTCACGGCATTTGTCGGCCAAGTTTTCCCGACGGTGTGCTCAGCGTGTTCGAACGCGAATATCCATTTGGATGGCTAGGCATTCTATCGGAATCGCCGCCACCGGATCACGAACTCATCTATTCCTACACGGATCGCGGTTTCGCGCTCTACACCATGCGTTCGCCGACGTTGGCGCGTCTCTATCTGCAATGCGATCACGATGAGGAAATCGAGAACTGGTCTGACGCGCGTATCTGGGACGAGCTCCACAAACGAATTGGTGGTGCGCGTAAGCTCCAGGAGGGCGCCATGCTACAGAAGGGCATTACGCCGATGCGCAGCTTTGTGGTCGAGCCAATGCAGTGTGGTCGGCTCTTTCTCGCTGGCGACAGTGCACACATCGTTCCACCAACTGGCGCTAAAGGCATGAACCTCGCTTTTGCCGACGTCATGATGCTTTCGCGTGCGCTCACTGCATTTTACAAGAACAAGCGCAACGATCTTCTGGAAAACTACTCGGCCACCTGCCTAAGGCGTGTTTGGTACGCTCAGCGCTTCTCGTGGTGGATGACGCAGATCATGCATCGATTTCCGAACGAGTCGGCTTTCGACCGGCGCCGTCAGCTTTCCGATCTCGATTACCTGACCACTTCAAGCGCTGCGGCAACTTCGTTGGCGGAGCAATATGTGGGATTGCCGCTGGATTAATCGTTCAACGCTGCACGAAGCGGCCGGCGCAAGAGCACAATGGCGACAGCAGACGCGGCCGAGATCAGCGCCAGCATCAGAAAGAAATCGGTCTTTCCCATGCTTGACCAGAATGTGCCGAGATAGCCGGCGAGAAATCCACCTACGAAACTGGTCGCGAGCCACACACCCATCATCATCGATAGCAGCGCCTTCGGCGCGATCTTGGTGACCAGCGAGAGACTCGTCGGCGAAAGGTAAAGCTCACCGATTGTGATGACGACGAAATAAGCAAACAGCCACAGCCAGCTCGCCTTACCGCTGCCAGCGCTCCAGGCTGCAACCACCATGATCAGATAGCCGAGGGCATTGATCAGGCAACCGATTGCCAGCTTGCTGGCGGTCGAAGGTTCGTTCTTTCCCTGTCGCCGCCAGAACGCAACAATGAAGGGCGTGAAAGCAAAAATCATGAAAGGATTGAACGCCTGAAACCAGGTGACCGGAATTTCTCCGCCAAGAAAATGGCGGTCAGTGAACTGATCGGCCCAGAGCGCAATCGTGTTTCCTTGTTGCTCGTAGGTTGCCCAGTAGAGGCTGACCGGCGCAAACAGCAACAAGAGCACGGCAATCGATTGCCAGGCCGAACGGTCGAGCCCGCCAGCCGGCAAAGGGCGGCTTGCGAACGCATCCGACGGCAGGTGAGGGGTAGCAGTAAGGTAGATAATGAGGCCAATCGTCATACCGACACCGGCTGCCGCAAAGCCATAATGCCAGCCGATCTCCTCGCCCAGTGTTCCGCAAATCAACGGCGCAAGGAAAGCGCCGAGGTTGATGCCGACGTAGAAGATCGAGAACGCGCGGTCGCGGCGGCGGTCGCCCGGCGGATATAGCATGCCGACCTGGGTCGAAATATTCGGCTTGAAAGCGCCGTTGCCGAGAATGAGAAAACCGAGCGCGAACAAAAACAAACTTTCGACGGCCATCATGAAATGACCGATCGCCATAAGCGCTGCCCCTATAATTACGGTGCGGCGCTGACCCAGTACGCGGTCGGCTATCAATCCCCCCAGGATCGGGGTCAGATAAACGAGGCCGGTGTAGAAACCGTAGATCTGTGAGGCGAGCGGCTGGGTGGGAAGCGGTCCAAAAACGACCTCAAGGCCGTTTTGGAATGAGGCCAATCCCGCGACGCCGCCTGCGTGCTCCGGCAAAAGCAGATACTTGACCATGTAGAGCACCAGGAGAGCCCGCATTCCGTAATAGGAGAAGCGCTCCCACATTTCGGTTGCGAACAGATAGGCCAATGCCTGCGGGTGACCAAAAATCTCGTGCCGGGCGCTGGGGTTGTGGGGTTCGTCGGTGGGCATAGCACTCATGCTCCGGTCTGGCGCGACCGCCGGTGGGCAAAACAGCCGCACATCATGACAAAGCCGTTTCCGAATTGCTGCACCCAGTGTACCCTTTCCTCAAGCGTGCCGGGGAGGAACGGCGTGCGAACGAGGAATGCAATGACAAGAATTCGTATCGGCATCATTTGCGCACTGGTGCTTGCGGCTTTTGCCGTCGGACAGGCGCGCGCACAAACCGACTTTCCGAACCGGCCGATCCATTTCATCGTCGGTTTCGCTGCAGGTGGCGGCAATGATTTGTTCGCCAGGTTGGTGTTGCAAAAGTTCCAGGAAAATAACGGGACGACCGTGGTCGTCGAGAACCGCGTGGGGGCCGGGGGGCGCATCGCCGCCGAATTCGTCGCGCGTCAACCAGCCGACGGCTATACCGTCCTGGTCGGCGCCACCGGACAGATGTCGATTGCGACAGCCATCTTTCCTGACCTGAGCTATCACGCCAGCAATAGTTTCATTCCACTGAATATGATTGCCTCGTTTCCGCTCGTTCTTGTCGTGCCGGCTGACCACCCGGTGAAAACCGTGAAAGAACTCGTTGCCTGGGCCAAAGCCAACCCTGACAAGTCGAACTACGGGACGTCATCGCCGGCATTCACCATCGCGAGCGAGCTACTCAAGCTGAAAAGCGGAATGCCGGGAGTGGCGATTCCCTACAAGAGCAGCAACGAGTCCAACCTGAGCGTTATGTCCGGGCAGTGCTTGTTCACGATTTCAGACGGACCGCCAGTAATCCCGCTGGTCAAGGGCGGTAAGACGCGCGCCTTGGCTGTAACCGGCTCGGAGCGCTCACCGGAGCTGCCCGATGTGCCAAGCATGGCTGAAGCCGGTTTCCCGGAGGTGGATACCCAGCTGTGGAGTGGTTTTTTTGTGCCGACCGGCACGCCGGCGCCGATCGTCACCAAGCTGACTGCCGAACTCGGCAAGGCACTTGCCGATCCGGCCGTGCAGGAGGGTCTGAAAAAGATGGCGGTCAAGCCGGGTGGGCCCACCGGCGACGCTTTTAAAAAGCGTATCGATGCGGACATCAAAAATTTTGCCGATGTAGTGAAAGCCGCCAATCTAACCTTTAAGTAGTTGGCGGGTTACCACTGAGATGCCGCGGATGGTGAAAACAATTGCCGCCGCGGCGGTCACTGGTATTGTGACCTTACGGTGGGGAGCGTGATCCATGCGGTTGACGGTCGTTTTTGCGGGAACAGCATTGTTCCTAGTTCCGCCCGCTGCCGGCGCTGCCCCCGTCGAAGACGTGTTCCAGAAATTCGCTCTGTTTGGAACCTGGGCGGCGGATTGCGACAAACCGGCCACGCCCACGAATCCGCGCGTCACCATCACCATGCCAAGCGCGGGCCTGGTGTTGGAGGATCACAATCTCGGATCTGATTTCGCGGTGAACCACTACAGCGTCTTATCGGCTGAGCAGGTGTCGACGACCAGCATTTCGGTTGATGTGATCTTCCAGCCGGGAACTGAAGTCGAGGAACGGCAGAAGCTCGTTTTGGCGGTGCGGGAAAACACCCGCCGTACGCTTTTCAATCAGACCGACGGCGGAATCGTGCGCGTCAAGGACGGCGTTGCGCTGGCGCGCGGCAGCAAGACACCGCTGCTACGGAAATGTGAAGACGGCCCAGTAAGCCACTGACGGCTATACGTCCAGCAGGTCGGCGCTGGCGAATTCCGCCCTCTCCTGGATGAATTCGAAGCGCGCTTCCGCCTTGGTACCCATCAGGCGCTCGACCGCGCGCGCGGTCGGTTTCATCTCCTTATCCGCCAGCATCACGCGCAGCAGGGTGCGCTTGCCGCGTTCCATAGTGGTTTCCTTAAGCTGGGCCGCCATCATTTCGCCGAGGCCTTTGAATCGCGAGACCTCTACCTTGGCGTTGGCGTGAAATTCCCTCTTGAGCAACGTGTCCTTGTGCTTGTCGTCGCGTGCGTAGACGATCTTGCCGCCATGCGAGAGCCGATAGAGCGGCGGTACCGCGAGATAAAGTCTGCCGCCTTCAATCAGTTTGGGCATCTGGCGATAGAAGAAAGTGATCAGCAGCGAAGCGATATGCGCGCCGTCGACATCAGCATCGGTCATTACGATGACCTTCTCGTAGCGCAGGTCCTTCTCATGATAGTGAGACCCAGTGCCGCAGCCGAGGGCCTGAATGAGATCGGCAAGCTGTGCGTTCTGTGCAAGTTTGTCCTTCCCGGCCGAGGCAACGTTCAGGATCTTTCCGCGTAGCGGCAGCACCGCTTGTGTCCGGCGGTCACGCGCCTGTTTGGCCGAACCGCCGGCGCTATCACCTTCCACGATGAAGATTTCGGAGCCCTCCGAAGCCGACGACGTGCAATCGGCGAGCTTGCCGGGCAGGCGCAGTTTGCGCACGGCGGTCTTGCGGGCGATATCTTTTTCCTGCCGGCGGCGAATGCGCTCGTCGGCTCGTTCGACAACGAAATCGAGCAGCTTGTTGGCCTGCATCGGGTTGCCGGCCAGCCAGTGGTCGAAAGGATCCTTGATCGCCTGTTCGACGATGCGCTGGGCTTCGGCGGTAGCGAGGCGATCCTTGGTCTGACCCTGGAACTCGGGCTCGCGCACGAAAACCGACAGCATGCAGCCGGCGCCGGTCATGACATCGTCACTGGCGACCGGCGCCGCGCGCTTTTCCTGCCCAACACGTTCGGCGTGGTCTTTCAGTCCGCGCAACAAGGCCGTGCGTAGTCCAGACTCGTGCGTGCCGCCATCCGGGGTAGGGATGGTGTTGCAGTACGAATTGAGGAAACCGTCAGTGTCGGCGGTCCAGGCTACCGCCCATTCCACGGCGCCGTGTCGGCCGGTTTTGCCGGTGGCACCCGTGAAAATATCCGGATGAACCAGCGTCGCACCGGTCAGATTGGATGCCAGATAATCCTTAAGTCCGTCGGCAAAGTGAAACGTCGCTTTTTCCGGGACGTCTTCGACGCCTTTGAGCAGGGCCTTGTCGCAGAACCAACGAATCTCCACGCCGCCATAAAGGTAGGCTTTCGAACGCGCCATCTTGAACACGCGCTCGGGCTTGAAGGCGGCCTTCGGCCCGAATATTTCGGGATCCGGCTTGAAACGTATACGCGTGCCCCGCCTGTTGGGTGCGCGGCCGGCTTTGACCAGTTTGCCTTTCGGTTTGCCGCGCTCGAACGTCATCCGGTAGAGCTGTTGTTCGCGCGCGACCTCGACTTCCATGCGTTCGGACAGTGCATTCGCAACCGAGACGCCGACGCCATGCAAGCCACCGGAAGTCTCGTACACTTTGGAATCGAATTTTCCGCCTGCGTGCAGCATGCACATGATGACTTCCAGCGCGGATTTGTTCTTGAACTTAGGATGGGGATCGACGGGAATGCCCCGCCCGTTGTCGGTAACGGTCACGAAGCCGTTCGCCTCCATTTCGACTTCGATCCAGTCGGCATGGCCGGCCAACGCCTCATCCATGGAATTATCGATCACTTCTGCAAACAGGTGATGCAATGCCTTTTCGTCGGTGCCGCCGATATACATGCCGGGGCGGCGGCGAACGGGCTCAAGCCCCTCGAGGACCTCGATGTGCTTGGCGGTATAGCCTGCCTCGGCGCTCGATCCGCGTCCGGCGGGTTTCGTTCGCGCGCTGGATTTGGCGCGCGCCGAAGCCTTGGGCGCCTTCCGCGCCGAAGATTTTCGGCCGTGCGGCCGGTCGAACAGATCAGGTTCTTTCGCGGTTTTTTTCTTGGTTGCTGCCTTGCCCATTGAAGCCTTCAGTTAAGGTCGCTGCGAATCGGTTGCCAGTCACGAATCGGTTGCCAGTCACTATGCCACGCCTACGCCACCGGCACCGGCGCAACCTGCGCTGCGCCGCTTAAGGGAGGGTTTAAAGGGGATTGTACCTACGGAACTCTAACCGTTTAATCTTACACGATTTTCCTTGCAGGCGTGAGCTGCCGCAAAGTTTCCCACCGCAACTCGCAGCAGAACTTCGACCCGATTAGTTCGAGATGACGACGCGGCTTTCCAGAGGCGTGCGATCATAGAGGTATATCACGTCATCATCTCCCAGACGGATGCAACCATCGAGCCGAGACAGTGCGGCCGAGGCTTCGGAGCCATGAATTCGATGATCATCATTCAGATAGAGGATGCGAGCGCCAAGGGCGATTTTCGCCTCAGACGAGGTTCCGCCAGAGGGGGAGGTGGGCTCTTCCTTTCGCACCACATGATAGAGGCCGGCCAGGGTGGTGCATTCTCTGCCTACGCCAATACTGTAGCGCAGTGCAGATACGTTGGGCCGCACGACGTAGAGGAACGTCTGCGACTTGTCGACGACGATCGTCCCGACCGGTTGATTGGTCCGGTAGTAGACCAACTGGCGCAGACGGACGTAACTTGATTTGGCGTCAGGAGGCTCAGGTGCCACCACGACGGCTCGCGGCGCTGGAGCGACGTTGCGTGTGCCGCCGATGATATTGGGCCAGAAGGAATAGGTCGCAACACCGGCAATGAGAATGATTAGAAAACCGATTGCGGCGCCGACCAGGCGCAGATGCCGTTGCGGGTCCTTTAACGGCGGCCGGTCCCGATACTCATAGGCTTCATCTCTTGGCCGTGGTCGCGGCCGCGCCGGCGCGGCCCGGCGAACCACGTCTCTTTCGACGCGCAGGATCGCAGCTTCGAGCGCCGCTCGTTCTGCCTTCAAGTCGACCTGCGTCGGGTCGGCGCTGCGAAGCCTGTCGACAAGTGTTTTTCGCGCGCGCTCATACAGCGCATGACGCTGTTCGCTGGTGTTTGGATTCAGCGACGCAACCGCTCGCGCGATCACTGGAACATAGTCAACCATCGATTCACAACTACCTCGAAACCGCCAATACAATCCCACCTTGCGGACGGGCAGGTAAATTCACAATTGCGTTCCAATCAGCGGATCGGCGGAGCATAGAGAATGCCGCCTTTTGTCCACAGCTGGTTGATTCCGCGCGGAATTCCCAGTGCCGATCCGACGCCTATGGTTTGCTCGTAGACTTCTCCATAGTTACCGACGAGCCTGATGATCTGGGCCGCCCAATCCTTGGTCAGGCCCATCCGCTCGCCGTAGTTGCCCTCGGTCCCCACCAGACGTCTGACGTCGGGCTTTTCCGACTTGAGTGCATCATCGATGTTCTTCGAGGTCACGCCGAGCTCTTCAGCATTGACCATGGCAAAGTGCACCCACTTCACAATATTGAACCACTGCATGTCGTCCTGGCGGACCACCAGGCCAAGCGGCTCCTTCGAAATAACATCCGGGAGAATGATGTGATCGTCCGGCTTCGACAGCAAAAGCCTGATGGCAAAAAGTTGAGACACATCCGCCGTCAGCACGTTGCATTGTCCGGAATCATAACTTTTGACTGCCGCCTCGGCGGTGGCCGAAGTAATGGCTTCATATTTCATTTTGTTTGAACTGAAGTAATCAGTGAGATTGAGCTCGGTCGTCGTTCCGGCCTGCACACATATTTTCGTGCCGTCGAGGTCGAGCACCGTTTCTTTTTTTATGGCTCTCGGAACGAGAAATCCCTGACCATCGTAGTAGTTCGTCGCTGTAAAGCTCAATCCGAGTTCGACCTCGCGTGACATCGTCCATGTGGTGATGCGCGACAACACGTCGATCTTGCCTGATTGCAGCGCTTCGAACCGGTGGCCGGCGTCGAGCGGCGTGTAATTCACCTTGCTTGCGTCGTTGAAAATCGCCGCTGCTATGGCGCGACACATATCAACATCAAAGCCGTTCCAGTTCCCGTCTTTGTCGCGCGCCGAGAACCCGTACAGGCCCTCGCTGACACCGCAATTGAGCGCGCCGCGCTCCTTTACCGCTTTGAGCACCTGCGCATCCGCCGGCGTAGCGATAAAAAGGGCCGCGATAGAAAGCAGAGAAGAAAAAGCCGAAAATAGCGTTGCGCGTCGCATTGTCTGCCCCAAGTTCGAGAAGGCCATGGTACCGGCTGAAATTATTGAAATGAAGGGGCTTCCCCATCACCTTAAGCTTGATTCTTCAGGTTAACGCATGAGTATCATTGAGGTGTGCCGCTAGGCGGTTAACATTTTAGGCGGTGGCCGGTACTCGCGGAGACGTGAGCGGGGAGATCAACGTTATGAAAAACATATGTTGCACGATGCTGGCAGCAATACTGACGGTTATCGGAACGCAGGCGTCGGCGCAATCGCGGAGCGACAGCCACTATGAAATGGTAACGACGCAGCTCGATCAGAATGTTTCAATCGGCGCGAGCACGCGCGTACATCACCGCGGCTGGCGTACCGCAACTGACAAAGTGGTCATATTGGACAAGCGTACCGGCGAGCTTTGGGCCTGGTCCGAGCCGCTGCAAACCGTCATGTTTCTCGGACAAATATTTCCAATGACAGGCGCGGGCATCGTCGCCCGCATCATCCAGGTTCCCGAGAACACCCGGTAGCTCGAAGCGCGCACGAGCACACTTAACCGGCTATCGCCAACGATCGTGCCCATCGTTTGGGGCAGGCCGCTAATTCTTCGGCAAGCCCTTTACATCTTTCGCCATCTGAAGGCAGGTCAGTAGCTCAACGTAGCTTTGAGTGGCTGCACCGTCGCCCACCATGCGCACGCATCTCGCGCGGCTGTCCGGAGCAAATTGTGTCCATTGGCTCGCGAGAGTCGTTCGCGCGTTTTCTTCATCTTTCAGGCAGCCCGTAGAGCTGGCTTGACCGCTGGCATTGCTTTGAAATGCCTGCACGTCGGCCTTGCAGCTTTTTCGGACGTCGAAGTTTGGTACTTCATCGGCAATTGCTGCGTGCAGGAAAATGCCGAAGGCCGCCGCCGCAATACCGATCAGACTCGCAGATTTCATCATTTGCCGCCTCCAAAAGCCGTTCTTGGTGGCTTTTGCCGGATTTTGGCACGAAACAAATCGTGTCGGCAACTAAATGGAACTTCGCCCGTTATCAAGGCCATGGACCGAACCCGCACCAGGCCTGAGCAACGACGCAACGAAAAGCCAGACGTATCGCGCAGTGTGGCGAAACCGCGGTTTGCGCTTTCCGTCAACGATCCGCAGCCGGTTGCTGAGCTATCACGTCTTTGGCGCACTGCCGCTCAGGCGGCAACCATCGGAATGTTCTTGGTCATTTTTGTCATCGCGCTCAGCCTGGCGCGGCCCATTCTGCTACCGGTTGTGTCGGCCTTTGTGGTGACGATGATGCTCGGTCCACTGTCGGCGCGGGCCAGCCGTTACGGAATACCATCGCTGCTGTCGGCGATCGTCCTGTGGCTGCTGGTCATCGCAGTGTTCTACGGCGTCATCGTTCTTTTGGCGTCGCCGGTCGTGGCTTGGATCGGCAAGGCGCCGGATATCGGCCGCAATATCCAGGACAAACTGCACGTGCTCGATCGGCCAATTGCCATCTTGCAGGAATTGCGCGATGCGCTCTTGCCTTCCGACAAAAAAGGCAGCCTCGGCGTTGATATAGTCGCCTTCGTGCAGCCGGCCGTAGCTGTCGTAACACCAGCGATCGGACAGATGTTCATATTTTTTGGCGCGCTGTTCTTTATGTTGCTTGGGCGCGCCCGTCTCCGACAAGTGCTGGTCGTGTTTTTCCAGGAACGTGAAGCACGGCTGCGCACACTCAAGATCTTGAATGACATTGAGCACAATTTGACGGGCTACTTGAGTATAGTAGCGCTCATCAATATCGCGGTGGGACTTTGCGGCGGGGCAGCCGCATGGATTGCCGGCCTGCCGGACCCGGCTGCCTGGGCGGTGCTCGCGTTCATTCTCAATTTCATTCCCTATATCGGCGCGCTGATTATGGAGGCGGGGTTATTCTTGGTGGGCCTGGTGACATTCCCCAGCCTGACACAGGCATTGGTGGCGCCGTTACTGTTTCTGGCCCTGACGACACTGGAAGGACATTTTATTACACCGAGCGTCATGGGCCGCAGACTCACGCTCGATCCACTCATAGTATTCTTATCGCTGGTGTTCTGGACCTGGCTGTGGGGTCCCGTCGGCGCTTTTTTGGCGGTGCCGCTATTGATTGTGGCGCTGGTCGTGGCAGACCATCTCTTCCCCGAGGATGAGCCGGATCTGCCTGCGTAGCGCACTGGCGGAGCGCGCGCCGCCGGGTTAGACACGAAGCAACACGGTCAGCCTGATCCCTCGATGGACTTCCCAACCGTAGCGCAGCACGTCGTCGATTTTGTCCGCAACAACGAAGCTTGGGCGGTGCCGATTGTATTTGCGCTGGCGTTTGGCGAATCGCTTGCCTTTATATCGCTGCTGATCCCGGCCTGGGGCGCGCTGGTGGCAATCGGTGCGCTGATCGGCACGAGCGGCATCAGTTTCTGGCCGATCTGGGTGTCAGCGTCGATTGGCGCGGCTGTCGGGGACTGGGTGTCGTATTGGGTCGGCCTCAAACTTGAGCATACGGTCGCGCATGTGTGGCCGTTGTCGCGCCACCCCGATCTTATTCCGCGTGGCGAAGCATTCATGAAAAGGTGGGGTGTTCCCGGCATTTTCATCGGCAGATTTTTCGGGCCACTGCGCGCTTCCGTGCCGCTGATCGCGGGCATTTTTGAAATGCCCTATTGGCGATTTCAAATCGCCAATTTCACCTCCGCTTTCGTCTGGGCGTGGGTGTTGCTCAAGCTTGGCGATGGCATTTCTAAATTGCTGGCGCTGATCTTGTGAGCAAAAAAATTCCGCCGGAGTTTGCACCCCGGCGGTTTTGCATTTCAAACTGGCTCTATTTCATCGCGCCTGCGCCCGCTTGCGAGACCACGTCGTCTTGGGAGCCCGCGCCGCCGCTCACGCCTATGGCGCCAACAACTTTGCCGCCGACCATAATCGGGTTACCGCCACGCGAGGCAATAAAGTCATTTCCCAGCGTGGGCAGATAAGCAAAGAAGTCACCCTTGCCGAGCAGACGTTCAAACACAACCGTGGGGCGCCGATATCGGGCCGCAGCCTTGGCTTTGCTCTGCGAAATACCGATCGACGCGAACTGGCAGTTGTCCTGCTTTTCGAAATAGACGAGATCGCCAGACGGCCCGACAATCGCCACGCAGAATCCGTTCCAGTTCCGCTTTTGCGCTTCGCCGATCGCAGCCGCAGCTACTTTCTTGGCATTTTCCGTGTTGATTACTTCGCCATAGGCCGGCGGGTTCATCGCATCCGGAACGTTTTCGTTCGGGTTGTTCGGATCCGGCGGCACCTGCGCGTAAGCCCCCGGAGCCATCAGCAGCGTGGCGCCAAGGGCGCCGGCCAGCACAGTCAAACGACGCATTTGTACTTCCTCCCAAGTAATTGATTTCCCGGTTGATCCGGCTGGGCTATCCCCTGCATTGTCGGATGCAGGACTGCCCCAATAGAGAGCTTATCCAACCGGGCGGTATTCGCCTATAAGATTTGCCCGTAGGTTACTGCGCTACCGGAAGTGGAATAAAATGCGGCACAGGGGGTTACTGCGCAGGAACGGCATTATCGACGACAGAAGATCAAACAGGGCCGTCACTTGATTACGGCACCTCAACTGCCAGGGAGAAACAGCATGCAAATGACACGACGCAATTTATTTGCCGGC
>AR_comb_assmDRAFT_10251418_pt1 | contig 13442 bp, 14 predicted proteins | sample ArasoioldDNA_FD_10543 | JGI IMG/M metagenome (IMG submission 10543) | reverse complement strand
ACATGCACCTCTCGTGGCTCGACCCGCACAAGATGCGGAAGATGACCGTCGTCGGGACGGAGAAGATGGCCGTCTTCGACGACATGGAGCTCGACCGCAAGGTGACCGTCTACGAGAAGTCGCCGTGGAGGCCGGTCGACACGTACGGGGAGTGGCAGACGCGCACGGGCGACATCCACATCCCCAAGATCGCGACCGACGAGCCTCTGAAGCTCGAGTGCCGCGCCTTCCTCTCCCTCGTCCGGGGCGAGGGCGACCGCCGCAAGATCGCGCACGACGGCGCCCGGGTGGTCCGCGCCCTCGACATGCTCACGAGCTCGCTCCGGGCCGCCTCTCCCGCGTGAGCGCCGAGATCCATCCCACCGCGACCGTTTACCCGGGCACGGTGCTCGGCGAGGGCGTCAGGGTGCTGGAGCACGCCGTCGTCGGCAAGCAGCCCGTCCTCTCCCCTCGCTCCACGGCGAAGCGCGAGCCGCTGCAGCCCACGCGCGTCGGCGACGGCTCGATCGTCTCCACCGGCGCCGTCGTGTTCGCCGGCAGCTCGATCGGGGCGCGCGTCATCCTGGGGGACCAGTCCTGCGTTCGCGAGCGGGTCACGATCGGGGACGACGTCGTGGTCGGGCGCGGTTGCCTGGTCGAGAACGACACGACGATCGGCGCGATGTCCAAGATCCAGGCCGACGCGTACATCACCGCGTACTCGACCCTCGAGGACCACGTGTTCGTCGCCCCCTGCGTCGTCACGACGAACGACAACCTCATGGGGCGCACCGAGCGCCGCCACGAGCTGATCGCCGGGCCCACCATCCGCCGCGGCGCTCGGATCGGGGGCGGCGCGATCCTGTGCCCGGGTGTCGAGATCGGCGAGGAGGCGTTCGTGGGGGCCGGCGCCGTCGTGACGAAGGACGTCCCGGCGCGGACGGTCGTGGTCGGGAGCCCGGCGAAGGTCCTGCGCGACGTGCCCGAGGACGAGCTCCTCTAGCTCGCCCGCGCGCTCAGCCCTTGACGATCGTGAGCCGGTAGCGCGAGTGCCCGGGACTCGCGATGCGAACCTGGACGAAGAACGTCCCCGCCGCGGCGGCACGGTAGGAGAGGTACTGCCGCGACCCGGGCCGGGCCGAGACACGCACGCGGAAGCGCACGCTCGAGACGTCCTCGATCGACCGGGTCTGCGGTAGCCAGAACGCGAGGTTCAGGTCGGCGTCGGCCCCGGGGGCCTTCAGCCCGACGTACACGGGCTGCCCCTTCCGGAGCCGGATCGCGTACACGTCGTCCTGGTCGTCCCAGAAGTCCAGGGTCGCGTCGATCTGGCGCATCGCCCCGTAGAGCTCGTGCGAGCGTTGGCCCGCGTCGTCGTTCGCCTCGTAGCGGTCGCGTGCGGGCAAGGGCTGGAGCAGCGCCTCGATCGCGGCGGTGACGTCCAGCCGACCCCAGCCGGAGAGCGCATCGTGGCCGTCGCTGCAGCCGGCGCAGCCGGTCGTCGGCGTGTGGTCGACCGCGGCCTCCCGCAGGATCGCGCTCACCTGCTCGGGGCGGAGCGTGGGGCGGAGGCTGAGCAGCACCGCCGCCGCCGCGCTGACCTGCGGTGCGGCGAACGACGTCCCCTGCGCAGCCCGGTACTCGTCGGGCCCGCAGCTCGAGTACCCCTGCTCGGAGCACGCGGGGTACCTGGCGGTGAGGGGCCGCGGGAGGATCGAGAGGATCTCCTGGCCCGGCGCCGCGAGGTCGTTGTAGACGGGGTCGCGGTTCGAGAACTTGGGCACCTCCCCGTTCTCGGAGACCGCGCTCACGCCGATCACGTGGGGAAGAGCGGCCGGGTAGCTCGCGTAACGCCAGGGCGCCGCCGGCGCCTGGTCGGCGTTCCCGACGGCGGCGACCACGACGGCGCCGTTCGAGACCGCGTACGCCACGGCGTCCGCCTCGAGCCGGGAGTAGGTGTCGCGGCTCGGATCGAGCGGATCACGCACACCGCCCAGGCTCATGTTGATCACGCGCGCGCCGTTCTCGACCGCCCAGTGAATGGCGCGCGCCTCCGCCTCGACGGAGATCGAACGCGACTTCGTCACGACCTTGGCGACGAGGAGCTCGGCGGACGGGGCCAGCCCGGCGATCCCGATCCCGTTCCCGACACCCGCGGCGATGAGGCCGGCCACGAACGTCCCGTGCCCGAACGTGTCCGTGCCTGCCGACCCTCCGACGAAGCTCTTCGAGCCGATGATCTTCCCGGCGAGCTCCGGATGCCCCGCGTCGACCCCGGAGTCGATCACGGCGACGGGGATTCTCTCGAGCGCGGGAAGCGTGGTCCAAGGCTCGTAGAAGCGGCTCTGCGTGAGGTACCACTGCTTCGAGACGAGCGGATCGGTCGGCGTCAGCGCCAGGCGGCGGGTCACGACGGGCTCGACGTAGCGGACGCCGCGAATCCCGGCCAGCACGGACGGGGAGGAAAGGTCGACGACGAGGGCGGGGATCGGCGCGAGCTGCTCCGGGCGCGAGCCGCTCCGGCGCTCGACCGCCCGGGCGACCAGCTGCGCATCCGCCCCGGGCGCGAGGCCGACGGCGTAGCGGGCGGCGTCGGCGGGCGAGGAGACGGCGAGCGACGCGACCGCGACGGCGACGGCGACGAGCGCCCGCCTCATCCCGTGACCTCCAGCACCGGCGTGACCCCTTCCGCCCACGTCCCCGTCTTCGCGACGCGCGCGCGATAGCTGCCGGCGACGAGCGCGAGCTCGGCGCTGAAGCTGCCGTCGGCATCGACCCTCGTCTCGGCGAGCTGCTCCCACGACGCCCCCTGGCGCCGTTCGACCGTGACCTCGGCGCCTTTCAGCCGGGGCCGCACGATCCCGGCGAGCGTGTCCGCCGTGGCCGCCTGCCGCAGCTGCACGCGCGGAGCGACCTGCACGAGCAGCGCCGGGGACGAGGCGCCCTCGACCTCGATCCGGTAGCGAGCCGTGCGAGTCGGCGTCAGGGGGAGCGAGAACGTCCCGTTCGAATCGCGCTGCAACGGGCCGACCACGGACCAGGTCGAGGCGCTCCCGTCGGGTGAGGACGACAGCACCGGCGAGGGCAGCCCGCGCGCGATCCCCGCGAGACGGACCGTCGAGCCGAACACCACGGCGCCCCGCTGCTGGTCGAGGCGGAGGACGCCGACCGAGATCCACGTCGAGCGGAGACCGAGGGCCGTGCGAAGAAGGCTCGCGGGCACGCTCGTCTGCCCGGCTGCGGTCTGGAGCCGCAGCGAGCGAAGGCGTCCGGACGGCGTCGGCACGCCGGTGGCATCGAGCACCCGGGACGCGACACCGAGCTTGGACTGCACCGTCCGAGCGCCGATCAGTATCGGGCCCCACCGGTGATACGGAGACGCCTTGTCCCACGGATCGGGGCGCGACACGAGGTAGGGGACGGAGAATCCGAACACGTCCGCCGCGCTGGCCGTCTTCCCGCCGGAGGTGGAGAAGTAGTACGTCGTCGCGATCTCGCCGCCGTAGAGCACGACCTGGCCCGCGGTCGCTCGCACGGCGGCCGTGGTCGAGGGCTTCTCGCCGGCGATCCCGAGGTAGACCTGGCTCCGCACGTCCGAGTACAGGTCGAACGGCTTGCCCTCGACGCGCGTCGCGAGCGCGTAGGAACGCGCGGCCACGGCCTGCGCCTTCAGCGCCTCGGACGGCCACGAGTGCGGGACCTCGCCCGCGACGACCCCCTGCAGATAGCTCTCGAGCGGAACGATGTTGACCACGCGCAGGAACCCCTTCTCGGAGGCGAGCTCGAGCTGGCCGCGATAGGGGCGTCCGTCGAGCGAGAGGGAGGGTCCCTTGCCCGGGCGGATGACGAGCGGAGGCACCGCCCGCGCCGGGCCCTTCTCGGTCGGGACGACGAGCTTCTGCGTGAGGGCGAGCGGCCCTCTCGGGAGCGGGAACCGCGTGCCGGCCGCGTCGACCGCCACGTAGGGCGCGGTCGACGTCACCGTGATCGCTCGCCGCCCCTCCGCGAGGAGCACGCGGAGCTGCTTCGTCCCCGCCCGCCCGAGCTCGGTGCCCGTGTAGTAGTTGGCGAGGATCTCGTCGTACGCGTAGCCCGCGTTCGCCATGCCGTAGGCGCCGTACTGGCTCATCCCCACGCCATGGCCCCATCCGCGTCCCGAGACGACGAAGAGCGCCTCGCCCGGGGTCGGCGCAACCTGGCTCGGCTGCGCAGACGCGGCCGTCGTGGCGACGACGAGCGAGAGGGAGAGGACGAGGAGGAGGCGCACGGCCCGGATCAGGCTAGCTGGGAAGGGTTATCCATCTGTGTTGTCGGCACCAGCCGATATGCCTTGAGAGCCGGACGAACCGCTCCATCGCTGGGAAACGCCGGCTTCGACTCGCTCAGCGGACGGAACGTGCAGGCTCGTGGACCCCGGGGCGGAGTCGCAAGCTGGTCGCGACCGTGAAGCGGGCGCCTTCAGGGATTTTGCGCGGGCGGGATCCGCGCGAGCGAATCCCGCCCTTGCGCACGCCCTACCTCCAGGCGGTCTCGGCGACCGGCGCGCGGCCCTTGAGCGGCTCCCACCAGTCCCGGTTCGCCGCGTACCAGCCGACCGTCTCCGCCAGGCCCTCGTGCCAGCTGTGCTGCGGCGCCCACCCGAGCTCGCGGCGGATCTTCGTCGCGTCGAGGAGGTAGCGCCGGTCATGGCCGGGTCGATCCGGCACGATCGTCTTCAGCGAGGCGGGCTTCCCGGTGAGACCGAGCACGAGATCGGCGATCTCCTCGATCGTGGCCTCGAAGCCCGAGCCCACGTTGTAGGTCTCACCCGGCGTCCCGTCCCGGAGCACGAGGTCGATCGCGGAGCAGTGGTCGAGCACGTGCAGCCACTCGCGCATGTGCCCGACCGACGCGTACAGGGGCAGCGGCTCGTCGTCGAGCGCATGCGTCGTGAAGAGCGGGATCACCTTCTCGGGGAACTGGTACGCGCCGTAGTTGTTCGAGCAGTTCGTGATCGTGATCGGCAGGCCGAACGTCTCGTGGTAGGCGCGCACGGCGTGGTCGGCGCCGGCCTTCGAGGCGTTGTACGGCGTGCGCGGGCGGTAGGGCGACTCCTCCGTGAACACCTCGTCCGAGTCCAGCGCGAGGTCGCCGTACACCTCGCACGTGGAGACGTGGTGGAATCGGGCCACGCCCGCAGCCCTGGACGCGTCGAGCAACGTCTGCGTGCCGAGGACGTTCGTCCTGAAGAACCGCGTGGGATCGACGACCGCCAGGCTGTTGTGCGACTCCGCGGCGAAGTTGACGACCACCTCGACGCCCTCGTCGCGAAGGGTTCGCTCCGCCGACTCGCGGTCGCAGATGTCGGCCTGGACGAACGCGATGCGGTCCTCCACGGCTGCGAGGTTCGGCCTGTTCCCGGCGTACGTGAGGAGGTCGTAGACGACGACATGGTCGTCCGGATAGCGGTCGAGCCAGTAGAGGACGAAGTTCGAGCCGATGAAGCCCGCGCCGCCCGTGACGAGGAGTCTCACGCCGGGGAAGGCTACTGGCTGGCGAGCGCCGCCAGGCACTCCCGCAGGCCGTCACGCCAGTGCGGGAGCTGCGGTGCTCCGGGACGCTCGCTGCGCAGGACGGCGTACGCGGGACGGGGCGCGGGGCGGCCGAGCTCCTCGGTCGAGACCCGCCGCACCCGGCACCCGAGACCGGCCTCCTCGAAGATCGCCTCCGCGAAGTCCGCCCACGTGCAGTCGCCGCCCGCCGCGAGGTGCCAGATCCCGCGCGACAGCTCGGCATCGACGAGCTCTCGCGTGGCCGCGGCCAGGTGACCGACGTAGGTCGGGCATCCGCGCTGGTCGTCGACGACGGCGACCTCGTCGCGCTCGCCACCCAGGCGGAGCATCGTCCGGACGAAGTTGTGACCGGTTGCCCCGAAGAGCCACGACGTGCGCACGATCCAGGCATCCGGGCCCGCGGCTGCCTCGCCGCCGAGCTTCGTGCGACCGTATGCGGAGAGCGGGTTCGGGCCGTCGGACTCGAGGTACGGCTCGCGCTTGCGGCCGTCGAACACGTAGTCGGTGGAGTAGGCGACGAGCGGTACGCCGAGCGTGGCGACGTTCGCCGTGCCGCCGACGTTCACCGCCGCCGCCGCCTGCGGATCCGCCTCCGCGCCGTCCACGTCCGTCCACGCGGCCGCATGGAGCACGAGGTCGAACGGCCCTCGCGACACCGTGTCGCCGGGGGGTACGGCCACGTCCCAGTCGCCGCGCCCGAGCGCCAGCACGTCGTCGTCGGCGAACGCGTCGCTCAGCGCGTGGCCGAGCTGGCCGCCCGCGCCCGTGATCAGGACGCGACGGCGTCCCGCGTGGACAGGATCGGTGTGCTCGTGCTCCACAGGTGTGCCACGCGCGGGTCGTTCCAGGGGATGGTGTGCTCGTCCGGGTCGTCCGGGTCGTACTCGGTCGTCACGTGGTAGACGAAGAGGAGGTCTGTGAGCGCCTCGAAGCCGTGGGCGTGGTGTCCGGGGATGTAGAGAGCGACCCGGTTGTGGTCGCCGATGTCCTCGGTGTAGGTCTCGCCCGTCCCCCGGTCGAGGACGACGACACGGGCGGTGCCACGAAGGCAGGCGAAGAGGTCGTCCTGCCCCCGCTCGTGGTAGTGCAGGCCGCGCACGACACCCGTACGCGACACGGACACGTTCGTCTGCGCCATCGGCCTGGGCAGGAGGCTGTCGCGGCGCAGCTCGCAGAACCAGCCGCGCTCGTCCTCGAACACGCGGAGCGGGAACCTCGCCAGCCCCTCGATCACGCAGCCTCTCCCTTGTTCGCGCCGGTCTCGTCGATCCGCCGCCCGATGTCGGCGAGGTGCTGCCAGTGCTTCCCGGCGTCCTCCCACCAGCCCTCGACCTCGCGGGCGTCGAGGCGCCCCTGCAGCGCGTAGTGCCGGTTGACGTCGGTGATCTCGAGCTCGCCGCGGCTCGACGGCTCGAGCGACGCGATGACGTCGAAGACGTCGGGCGGATAGCAGTAGAGCCCCACGACGGCGTGGGACGACGGCGGCGTCTCGTAACGGAGATCCACCACGCCCGCCTTCTCCACGATGTCCGCGACGCGGCCGTCCTCGTAGACGACCACACCGAAGTTCTCCGGGTCGTCGACCTCCTTCACGAAGATCCTCGCCCCGTAGGCCTCCTCCGCCCACTCCCGGAGGGCCTGCGACTGCGCGACCTCGAAGATGTTGTCCCCGAGCACGACGACGAGCGGTGCGCCCCCGGCGAAGTCCCTCGCCATCCCGACGACCTGGGCGATGCCGCCGGGCTCGGTCTGCACCTTGTACGTGAGATCGAGCTCCAGGATCGGGTCGCCTCCTCCGCGCGGGGCGAGCCTGCCGTCGCCGAGCAGGTCGATCATCTGGCCCGCGTGACCCTTGCCGGTCACGAGGAGGACGTCCCTGATCCCCGCGAGCTGGAGGAGCTGGAGCGGGTAGTAGATCATCGGCCAGCTCCCCACGGGCAGCAGGTGCTTGTTCGCGACCCGGGTCAGCTCACCCAGCCGTGTGGCCTCGCCTCCCGCGCAGATGAGGCCCTTGGGCTGCATCGGGTGGATGCTAGTGGCCGCCTGGGCGCAGCGACGCACGATGCTCCCCGAGCGGCGACGGGTCGACACGGACGACGCGCGCGAGGCCCGTCGGCATCCACCAGTTCCACTTCCCGAAGAGCTTCATCGCGCTCGGCACGAGCAGCGCCCGCACGATCGTCACGTCGATCAGGATGGCCGCTGCGAGCCCGAACCCGAACTGCTGCAGGCCGACCAGGGACCCGGCGACGAACCCCGTGAACGCGGCGAACATGATGAGGCCCGCAGCCGTCACCAGACGACCCGTCTTCGTCAGCCCGAGGACGACGGCCTGCTCGTTCGTCGCGCCCGCGTCCCACTCCTCGCGCATCCGAGAGACGAGAAAGACCTCGTAGTCCATCGACAGCCCGAAGAGCACCGCGAACAGCATCACCGGGATCCACCCCTCGACCTGGTCGTACGAGATCAGACCGACCCACTCGCCGGCGCCCCACTTGAACACGATCACGAGGAGCCCGTACGCGGCGCCGATCGAGAGCAGGTTGAGGAGGATCGCCTTCAGCGGGAGCACCACCGACCTGAAGGCCCGCATGAGCAGGACGAACGTCGCCACGAGCACGCCCAGAACGAGCCACGGGAACGCGGTGTACGTGAGGTGGAGGAAGTCCTTGCCGCCCGGAGGCCCGCCGCCCGCGTACACCGTGGCCGAGTCGGGGAACCCGGCCGCGGGGATGATCTCGTCCCGGAGGCGCTCGACGAAGGCCAGGCTCTCGGGCTTACCGTAGTCGTCACGACCGACGACCTCGATGTTGAGGAAGCGCCCGGTCGCGTCGACGTGCTGAGGTGTCTCGTCGAAGACGACGGATGCGACCTCGGGGTCGCGCTCGAGAACACGCCCGAGCTCGACGGCGGCGCCGCGCAGAGCGGGATCGGCGACCCCGCCCGCCGACCCGGTGTCGACGACGATGTTCGCCGGAGCCGTGGCCCCGGCGCCGATCGCCGCAGCGAGCACGTCATAGCCGTCGACGGCCTCGAGGCCGCGCGGGATGCCCTCGTTGCTGCCGGGGCCGAGCTCCAGCGCCAGGATCGGCGTCGTGAGCAGGAGCAGAAACCCCGACGTCAGGGCTGCGACCACCTTCGCGTGCCGCATGATCCCGCGTGCCAGCCGTGCCCAGAACCCCCGCTCGTGGTCGTCCCGCCGCTCGAGCCAGGTCCGGGGCAGGAGCCGCACGCCGTCCAGGCCGGGCCCGAACACGGAGAGCACCACCGGCAGGAACGTGACGGCGCCGAGCACCGAGACGGCCGGGATGATCAGGCCCCCGAGACCGAAGCCGCGCAGGAACGGGAGGGGCATGAAGAGGAGGAGGGCGAGCCCGATCCCGACCGCCGTGCCGCTGAAGACGACCGCCCGCCCCGCGGTCGCCATGGTGCGCACGATCGCCTCGTCGCGATCGGAGTCGCGCCGGAGCTCCTCACGAAAGCGGTGGACGACGAGCAGCGAGTAGTCGATGGCGATCCCGAGGCCGATCAGCGTGACCATGTTCTGGAGGTAGGTCGCGAGCTCCATGAAGTTCGCGAAGATCCAGACCAGCGCGAGCGCGGTCGGGATGGTGACGATCGCGAACGCGAAGGGGATCAGAAATGCCAGCGTCCCGAAGGTGAAGACGAGGATCAGGAGCGCGATGGGGACGGCGATCAGCTCGCCACGCAGGAGGTCCTCGGCGAAGACGGGGTCGAGATCGTGCTCGATCGCGGCCTGCCCCGTCACGTAGACGGTGGCGCCGTCGATCGAGCCGATCGCCCTCCGCATGTCGTCGGTGCGTCCCTTCGAGTCGGCCGGCTCGAGCTCCGAGACGATCCTCGCCACGACGACGTCGTCCGTCACGGCGCCGACCGATACGAGCCGTCCGGTAGGCAGCTCGGCGGCGGCACGCGAGGCCGCGGCTCGAACCTCCGGCACGAGCGCCCGCGCGTTCCCCTCGCCGTCCACGACGACGGTGAACGAGCCCGTGGACCGCTGACCGAAGTGCTCCTCGAGAATCAGCTCCGCGCGATGCGTGTCGGTCCCCGGGAGCACGAACCGGTTCGTGAGCAGGTTCGACAGCCCCAGCGAGACGATGCCGGACACGACGAAGACGGCGCCCCAGGACACGAGAACGGCGAGGCGGTGACGGAGGACGAGCCGGGTCAGCCGTTCCATCAGCCGCCGCTTCCGCCGTCACGGTCTCGCAGGCGCCACGCCCGGCGGGCGGCCTCCTTGCGCTTCCGGACGCCGGGAACGGCGCGGACCGCGGCAACCCAGACGTACAGGACGAGCCCCACGAGCGTCGCCAGGAGGGTTAGAAGCCGCTTCGGGTGGAGAACCACGTACATGACTCCCCGCACCCCGACGATCGTAACCGACATACTTCCGGGGAAGCCGAAGAAAGGTGGTAGCCGAATGGCGAAGACCAAGGACAAGAGCACGGTGGCCGTGGACGCGCTGCGGCCGTACGTGAAGCGCGCGATGGATGACCCCGAGCTGCGCGACGATCTCGTCGCAGCGTTCGTCGCCGCCAAGAGCCTCTACGGGCAGATCTCGAAGGGCGAAGGCGTCCGCGGGAAGGCCGAGAGGATCTCCGACAAGGACTTCCAGAAGCAGCTCCAGTCACTCGTCTCGGACGTCTCGGAGGCAAGCGACCGGCTCAAGGGCGAGGAGAAGGCCCACAAGACGCGCAACCGCGTGATCTTGCTCACCGGCGTGACGCTGGGCGTTCTCTACAACCCGTGGACGGGCCCGCAGACGCGCGAGTGGATCATGGAGCGGGTCGCCGGCTCGAACGGCGACGGTTTCGAGGAGCTCGCCGAGACGCTGTCCGAGGAGACCGAGGACGTCGTCGCGGCCGCAAGCGGCGAGTCGTAGGCACGAGGGGCGCAGCGGTCACCCGGTGACCGCTTTCAAGGGTCTTCGCGTGGCCGGAGTCCGCGCGAGCGGGCTCCGGCGCGCGATCACCGTGAACGACCGAGGCGCGAGAGGCAACAGCTTCATGCGCCGCACAGCGGGGCGCGCGGGCGAGATCCGCGCTAGCGGGTCTCGTTCGCTGCGTCGCTACTTCTTGAGCGCAGCCTCGAGCGCACCCGGCACGAGGCCGCTCGTCGCTGCGATGTCGTCGGCCTCGAGAAGCACTGCGCCGGGCGGGGGCAGGCTCGTGGCGCCGCCGGAGCCGGCGTAGACGCGGCCGGCCGCGAAGGAGATGTCCTCCGCGCGCCGCCAGGCGAGGAGGATCGGGTACGGGGCGACGACACCGTCGTAGCCCAGCCCGAGCATCCCGACGGGGTGGATCTCGAAGTGGAGATGGGGCGCGCCGCCGTCCGCGTCGCCCGTGTCGCCCACGAACCCGATCACGTCCCCTGCGTCGACCCTGCGACCCTCGACGGCGAGCGGCGAGTACGCGGAGAGGTGGGCGTAGTAGAACTCGTTCCCCGCGTCGTCGCGGAGCCAGAGGCGGTACCCGCCCAGCCGGTTGAAGCCGATCGTGTGCAACGTACCGTCGGCGACCGCGAGCAGCGGAGCCCCCAGCGGAGCGAAGATGTCCTCGCCGTGGTGCCAGCCTCCATGGACACCGGGCCGCGGCCCGCCGAAGCTGTCGCCGAAGGACACCGTCCCGTAGACGGGGAACACGTAGCCGCCGGACGAGAGGCGCGCGCTGACCTCCGGTGGGACGAGCACGGGGCCGCCGGGCACCGTGTCGCCGGCGTCGGAGGCCTCCGGCGCGCTCGGCACGGACGGCTGGGGGGTCGGAGGCGTCGGCCGCGGGCGCGGTGTCGGGCTCGGGGGCGCGGGCTGCGACGGTCGGAGCGCCACCGCCGTCGCCTGCGCGCTCGAGACCACGATCTCGCTCCCCGCGGGCAGGCCGCCGTGGTCGGCGGAGAGGCGGACTCGCAGGGCCACGATGGATCCCTGCGCCGCGGCGGGCGTCGCGCGTTGGCCACTCGAGTCGGAGAGGACGGTGAGCAAGCCCCACCCGCCGAGGGAGACGGAGGCCCCCGGGGTCGACGAGACGCTCTGACCGAGCGCCCGTAGCCCCTCGACCGCGGACCCGGCCGCGCTCCCGCCCGCGGAGCGGACGCTCGCACCGGCGGTCGTCGCAGCGGTGACGCGTCCCGCCACGATCTCGCCACCGAACAGGGAGAGGACGATGACCTCGGCGAACGCCTGGGCCGCCGCGGCCTCGCCGGGCTGCGCGGAGGCCGTCGCACGCGACCGCCCCACGCTCACGATCGAGCCGTCGTCCGGGTACTGGAAGGACTGGACGTCCGCCGTCGTGTTCGTCGGCCAGGCGAGCTCCCCCAGGGAGATCGGGCTCTCGCCCGGGATCGTGATGCGAACGAGCGTCGCGCTCGCACCGGTCACCGCGCTGCGCGGAGGCGGAGCCGCGGCAGCGAGCGCCGTCGAGAGGGCGAGCACCGCCCCGGCGAGCACGACGACGCGGGTCACGACGACTCAGGGTAGCGCGCCCGCTCGCTGCGACGGGCACGCCAGACGAGCTGCGCGGCGACGATGAAGAGGAGCACCGCGAACAGGCGCCTGAGCGCGCTCTCGGGGAGCGAGGTCGCGATCTGCGCGCCGATCTCGACTCCGACGATCGACGCGACGCCCACGACGACGGCCGTCCGGACCCGCAGATGTCCGTACCGGCGCTGGTTCAGCGCGCCGGCGGTGACGGTCGGGATGATCGCGAGGAGGGACGTCGCCTGCGCCTCGAGCTGGCCGAGCCCGAGGAGCACGAGCGTCGGGACGAAGAGGATGCCGCCCCCGACGCCGAAGATCCCCGCGAGCACTCCGGCAGCCAGGCCGAGCGCGATCGCCAGCGCGATGGTCGTCGCGCTCACGGGCTCACTGCCACAGGAGGAGGATGCCGACGGCGACGAGCAGCAGCGCGAACCCGTACGTGAGCGTGCTCGCCCTCACGCGCTGCTGCAGGGACGTCCCCGCGAGGACGCCGGCCACCGCAGGGAGGCCTACGAGCGCGGCGTAACCGACCCGCACCTCGCCGCGGGCGCCGAAGACGGCGACCCCGGCGAGCGCCGTAATCCCGATCGCCGCGAGGGACGTGGCGGTCGCCTCGCGCTCGGAGAGACGCGCGACGAGCACGAGCAGCGGTACGGCGATGATGCCCCCGCCGACCCCGAAGAGCGCGGAGAAGACCCCGGCGGCGAGGCCGATGGCGACGAGTCGCACGGACGTATCCTAGGAAGGCATGAGGATCCCGCTCAGGCGCGCCCTCCCGGCTGTCGCCGCCGCGGCGATCGCGCTCGCAGCCATGTCCGCCTCGGCCGCGGCACCCGGCGTCGGCACGTCGCGGTACCTCGTCCGGCACGATCCGCGGCTCTGTCCGTCGCCGCTCTGCGGAGGCTCGTGGGTCGCGCTCGCGAACCGCTCACGGACACGCTGCCACGACGGGGTGCTCCGGGCGCGCTGCTACGTGGCGCGCCTCGTCGACGTCGAGCGCCACCCGCTGAAAGCCTCGGTTCCCGAGGGCGCGCTCGCTCGGGCGGCGATCGAGTCGTGGGACTTCGAGGGACTCGGCCGGCTCGGAGTGCTCGTCGTCGCAGACGTGCGTGCACCGGCCGGGCGCGCTCCCTCCGGACGTGTCTATCGCCTCCGGGACAATCGCAGGCGCTGCGTGCGCGCGCCCTGCTTCTGGATCAGCTCGGCACTCGCGAACACGCCTGTCCGGCCGGCGCTCTCCGGCCTCGACCTGCGGCACGCCGGGCTGACGCCCGCGCAGCGGGCGGCCGCGGAGTCAGCGCTCGGGTCTCCCACCGCGCTCTACGCCGCGGGCCGCATCGTGCGGACCAAGGACGGCGGCCGCGAGCTGCGGGCAGGCGGCGTCTTCCTCGGCACGCCGTGACCCGCCCCACCCTCCC
>AR_comb_assmDRAFT_10014375_pt1 | contig 13446 bp, 12 predicted proteins | sample ArasoioldDNA_FD_10543 | JGI IMG/M metagenome (IMG submission 10543) | reverse complement strand
ATCTGTGCGGGGCTTTGGAACTTCGCTCTATCTTATTAAGGAACAACTCTAATGTCTGGAAGTTTTCGTCCGGTGCGTCACCCGGCTCCTTCGCATAGCCGAATTCATATGTGAAGATGGCTATAAGATCTTCGATGGTCAGAGAATCGTCGAGTAGCCCAAAGTCACGATAGAGGACAACTGCCAAATCTGCGACCTGCACCGGAGTGGAGTAGAGAAGGTGCTCAAACGCGCATCGTGCGTGGTCAGGAGGCAGAGAGTATTGCTTTCCCTCAATCTTAACGACGCGGCGAAAGGGTTGCCCAAGTCGGAGTGAGCTTGGCGCGTAAGGGCCAGCAACATTCTCATTCAACCAAAGGTTTTTAGTACTCGCCTTCTGTTCGGTGAACGGCTTGATATAGGGTGCGCCAAGGGGATGGTTCCCCACAAAGAAGAACTGCTTGAAGAACGGCAAGAACTCAGGTTGCAGATCTGTAGGTCGGCCCAGCTGGGACGCGCGCTGCTGCAGATAGAGATAGCCAGCAAAAAGCGTATGGGTCTTCTGCTCACGAAGGCGAGACAGGCACTGGGCAACGATCCGCTTGCGAACGACGTACACCACTACAATATCTCCTCCTCCTGCGCTAAGTCGAGATCGACTCCGATGGCGGAGCGCCCCATGGCCTTGGCAACGTCCAACGTTGTGCCGGTGCCCATGAAAGGGTCGAGGACCACGCCTGGCATAAACGGAGCGCCGCATCCGCAGTCTGTCCAGCCGCATGACCTCCGCTTGGCGAACGTGAACTCGCGGAAATAGCCACCGAGTATCGCCTTCGCTTCCAAGGCAAGTTTCCGAACGCTTTCAGCATTCTTATCCGTACCGCTTTGCACGCGCCGCGCTTTCCCCGCATCGGAAATACCCGTCGCTTGGATCGCGGCGATATGTTCTGGAGTCAGCTGCTTCTCCTGCGCGATCTCCTCAGCCCGTTTCGCCTGAGGACGGGAGGTATCCAGTTCCGCCGTGCGCTCGACAATCCGTCGGCACGGTTTGCCGCACGTGCTGCATACTAACTTCGGGCAAGCCAGCGTAATGGCCCGTTCAACAATTTCACTGGGAAAAGGTGCGAGGTGCTTTCCCAAGCTCCGCTGAGGCGAGATCTCCCACACGTCCCCTGGATTGGCTCCCTTCTGACCGAGACTATAGAGTTTCGCATAGCCAAAGAGATCATAGTAGTAACTGTTGACTGCAAAGTGGAGGATATATTCGTGCCTGCCTGTCAAGCGGTCTTGCACAGGGTCGGGCATACCTCCCTTCTTGACCCAAATAATCCGATTGCGAAGAATCCATCCGGCTCTGCGAGCACTTACCTCAACGAGACTGGGAATGCCTTGCAGGCTCTTATGCCAGTACGTATCGCCTATGTTTAGGAATACAGAGCCGGATGGGCGCAGCACTCGGCGCCACTCTGCCATGGCGGCAATAATAGCTGCGACGTACTCCTCGGAGGTCTTCTCCTGCCCGATCTGTCCCTCGAACCCATAATCACGCTTTCGCCAATAAGGCGGTGAGGTGACAACCAAATCGACGTGATTATCAGGTAAGAATGGCAAGCGACGTGCGTCGCCTTTACGAACTTTGCGAAAAGGCTCCTGCGCTCCTTGCCTCACGTCTTCCCTCCAATGGTTATGGAGTAACTGGGCTGGTTGAGATAGAGCCCTATCAACACATTCTCCTGAATTTTGCATCCATCTTACTGACGGACATTCGCAGCAAGACGACAGTCAATGAACGTAATGCAAAGACGGTTTCATAACGGCAGCCCAGGTTTGAACAAATAACCCTCATTCGCTCTTTTTCTTTTCAAGGTAGGGGTTGCCGGACACATGAAACGTGACAAATCTATTGACATTGTAGCACGGCCTGAGCACAGGTCCCCAAGGTCGTGGAGCATGCGCTGTCCTTGTTGGTGGCGATATGCTCGATGGCTCCAGTGCAGGCAGGGCTCTCGCTGGTAATTATAGCTGTGCAACACAATCTCGGGCGGCGGGAGGTCCTTGATATCGGCGATACCTGCGGTGGGATCTCGCACATACTTGCCAGAGCCGAACATCGTGTTCTCCTTGGCAGAAGAGTTGAACCGGTAGTATAGAGGTCAACACCCTGCTCTGTCTATATCGACCACAGAATTTCTGCTTCAGTCTCTTAAAAATATGCCTATTCGTAGTGTGCATCTTTGACTTTTGAAGTCTCAATAACTACTATGTAGTCACAAAAATAAAAGGAGATTCTCGCTATGTCCTCGACAACGGTCGGTATCCGTGAGCTGAAAGCTCGACTGAGCTATTACTTGCAGCAGGTGAAGGCAGGGTGCACTCTGGTCATCACCGAACACAATCGCCCAATTGGGAAAATCGTTCCGGCTAATCTAGCGATTGACGAACGACTCCAGGCGTTAGCTGACGCGGGTCTAGTAGCGTGGAACGGCAAATCTTTGTCAGCGATCGAGCCAGTGGCGAAGACGCGTGGCCCCCGCACAGTGGCCGACTTGCTGGTGGAGGACCGGGAGTGATCCTCTACCTGGATGCCAGCGCCGCGGTCAAACGGTACGTGGCCGAACAAGGGTCGGCGGAAGTACGCCAGGCTATTGCCACGGCTACGGTAGTAGGCATAGTTGTTATTGGCCGTGTCGAGATTGTGGCAGCGCTCGCAAAAGCAGTGCGTATGCGAGCCCTATCAGCCACGGAAGCGGAGGCTGCTCGGCAGGTCTTGCGCGCCGAATGGCCGGACTACGTGCGGCTCCGGACCACGGAGGCCCTGGCATCTCGTGCTGATGACCTCGCCTGGCAGTATGGGTTACGGGGATACGACGCGGTGCACCTTGCCGCAGCCCTACTGTGGCAAGATGGGCTTGAGGAACCCGTGACACTGGCAACGTTTGACCGCCAGTTATGGCAGGCCGGAAGGCGGAGTGGTTTAGCCATGTTCCCGACTGATTTGGTGTAGATCAGCACGTAACCTCTAACAATCTACGTCCGCGGCAACCGGCATGGGTCGCGACGCAAGTCGCTCTTACGGGAGGGGGACCTCTGGTACTACAGCGCCTGTTGTTCACGCATGTGCCGAAAACTGCATGCCCCTGAATTGTCCTCCACCGAAGACCCTCTCGACGTGTCCTCTCGCTTCTGCTATGATGTCCCCCGGCCACAGGCCAGCCATACTGCATGTGGGTATTGGCAGCAGTACTTCTGTGGTAAAGCCCACAGAGGTATGGTAGAGTACAACGGTAGACAACGGGGCGTGACCTGAGCAGCGAGTGCGTCGTATGGTTACGTGAGCCCCGCTGATACTGAGATTAGGAAGCTCATGCATGCGGCATGTATATATTTGTCAAGCGCAAGCGTGTTTCGCGCACGGTCGTGCGACATTTGCGGATAACGATGCGGTCGTCTATTTGGTAGACGACCGCTCGTTACAGCGCAAACTCTCGAAAGAAGGGTGTACCGCGCTGCGCGGTGACCTGCGTGACGAGAAGCTGTATCAGCGCGCCCACGTCACACAGGACGACGAAGTCCTCATCCAGGTTAATAGCCTGCAATTAACCGAGGACATCGTGCAGCATCTCCGACACATCCCCAATCCACCTTCGGTGGCTGTCATCACAGAAAACGGTCACCAGCCCCAGGTCCCTTCCACCGTCAAATGCATCTCGATTGATAAGCTCTTGTCGCAGGCGGCGCGGCTCAAACTGCGTCAGGCCCGTGACCATGAGCGGGTCCTGCAGCTGCGGGCCGTGTTGGAGGACTGTGAAAATCTGCTGATTCTTATTCAGCACGATCCTGACCCGGATGCTATTGCCAGTGGGCTGGCCCTGCGCACACTCCTGGGACGCAATAAAGCGACGGCGCGTATCGGCTCGTTCGGCCAGGTCAAGCGCCCGGAAAATGTCATCATGGTGCAACTCCTCGGCATCGAGATTGAACAGGTCACGGCCGAGAGGCTCCGGCACTATGATGGTATTGCCCTGGTGGACGTGCAACCGCCGTATTTTGGCGACATCCTGCCGCGTGTGGACGTGGTGGTAGACCATCATCCGCTGGTGGCGGAGTATGAGGCCCGTTACTGTGATGTCCGGTACTCCTTCGGCTCCACAGCCACGATCTTTGTGCAGTACCTGCAGGCGGTCGAGGCCAAAATCACGCAACGACTGGCCACGGCGCTCTACTATGGCTTAAAGACCGATACACTGTCACTCGAACGGGAAACCACGGAAGCGGACGTGGAGGCGTTTTCGTATCTCTATCGTCTGGCCAACCACAATCTCATCCGGCGTATGGAACGTCCCAAACTGCCGCTGCGCGACCTCGATGCCTTTGGTTATGCGCTGCGTTGCCGTACGATCATTGGCACCACCTTCTTTACTCATCTGGGTATTGTGGAACGCGAAGACGTGCTGCCGCAGTTTGCGGAGTTTTGTCTCCAGGTGGAGGGTATGGAACGGTCTGTGGTGTCCGGGATTTTTGGCGGCAACCTGATCGTCTCTGTCCGGCATGCCGCCCAGACCCGCAGTGCTGGCGAACTCGTACGTACTGCTTTTGGGCCGTATGGCAGCGCCGGCGGCCATCGCTCCATGGCTAAGGCCGTGATGCCTCTGGCGGTGCTCGAACGCGCCTTCGGGCGTCTCAGTGATGCGGAGTTAAGCCAGTTTATTCAAACGCAAACGATGCAGTATCTGGGAGGAGCTGGAGCAGTGTAACACCTGCTGCAGGCTGACCGCTGACATGGGAATGAGCCTGTGCGTCCCTCTTTAAAATGGTCTCAGTATCTGAAGCGCGCTATAGGGCGGCGTACTGATGAGGTGCCGGCCGTGTCTGGGGACGAAGACTGGCTGGCGCTGGGTCTCGAGGCCATGCGCGTGCGGGACTATGAACGTGCCTTAATGTGTTTCGATGAAGCGGTGACCGCCCAGCCCGCCTCGCATGCCGCCTGGTACAGTCGGGGACTGGCGTTCTATAATCTCGGGGATGATACCGCGGCACTGGAGTCCTTCACGCGGGCGAGCGAGTATCAACCGCAGTCCCACCTGGCCTGGTACGGATGCGGGGTTACCCTAGCGGAGATGGGGCGCACCGAGGAGGCGTTAGAAGCTTTTGATCGGGCCATTGCTCTTGAACCCGATTCGTATCTCGCCTGGCTGGCCAAGGGCATGTCGCTCATCGACCAACAACACTGGGAAGAGGCCATCCCTGTGCTGCAAGAGGCGATTGACCGGCACCATGGGGCGACGCAGGCGTGGTATGGCCTGGGTATTGCCCATTTGCAGGCTAACCGTACGGCGGAAGCGTTGATGGCCTTTGAGCGCAGCGTGGAGCTGCAGGGCGATTTTGATCTGGCGTGGTATGGGAAAGGCTTAGCGCTGCTGCAGGCCTCACGGGTCGAGGAAGCCCTGGAAGCCCTAACAACTGCCACCAGGGCGAACCCGTGCTGTACACTGGCCTGGATGCGGCAAGCCGAAACCCTTGAACAGCTCGGACGCCGCGATGCGGCGTGCGCTGCCTACGAGCAGGTGATCCAGCACACTCCCGCTGCAGAGGCGCTGCATGGGCAGGCGCAACGGCAGTTGCAGCGCTTGCGCCCGTAGCCCACCCCTGTGGGGCGTCAGTGTTGGGACTGCTGGCCGGAGATGAGCGTGTGAAAATCCCTGCTGTCGGAATCCATTTTTGAGCCGACAGATGTGGCGCATACGGCGCAGCGGTAATCGTACTTATTCCCCGTCGGCAATACCAAGAGCAGATGCTTGCGCACCGGCCGTGCCTGCCGACAGCGTGGACAAAAGAGTTCTGACGCTTCAAAGGTGCCAAACTGACGTGGTGCTTCTGCCATTGCTTCCTCCTCTGTCCGGCTAAGGTCTTGCCCTGTGAGGCTGGACAGCAGACCTGCTGGGCCATGCATCTCTCATCTACCGTGCGCAAAGGACTGTGTATGTCAGAGCCGCTCAACCCCACCACGTACGCTGAGGCCGGCGTCAATCTCGATCTGGGTGATGCGGCCTCGCAGCTGCTCTATCGTGCTGCCCAGCATACCTGGGAACAGCGTCAAGGCCGGTGCGGAGAAGTAATTATACCTCATGATGATTTTTCTGGGGTACGTTGCATCGCCGTGGGCATGCTGCCTCCAGACGCGGTCATGGGCATCGGTTTTGATGGGATTGGCACGAAAATCGAGATTGCTGAGCGCTTGGGGAGCTGGAATACTCTGGCGTTTGACCTGTTTGCCATGGTGTGTGACGACGCGGTGGTGCAGGGAGCGGAGCCCGTTCTCATCGGCTCGGTCCTGGACGTGCGGACGTTAGGCAGTACAACGACCTCGCATCTCGACATCATTGCCCAACTGGCTGAGGGCTATGTTGCTGCAGCAACGGCGGCACGCGTGGCCGTGCTCAATGGCGAACTCGCCGAATGTGGTCCTCGGATTAGCGGCTATGGCCCATTTAACTGCACCTGGAGTGCTGGGGTCATCTGGTTTGCCAGACGCCCGCGCCTGTTAAGCGGAGCGGCGGTGCGTGCGGGTGATGCCATCGTTGGTTTAGCCGAGACCGGCTGTCGCTCGAATGGCTACTCCCTGCTCCGCCATATTCTCCAGCGACAGCATGGTGCTGCCTGGCATACGGTACCCTACGGCCAGACCACGCTGGGCACCCTGGCCCTGCAACCCTCGCGCATCTATACCGCCGCGGTGGTTGACATGCTGGGTGGCCTGGACGGGGAGCCCCAGGTCGAGATCCACGGCGTGGTCCATGTCACCGGTGGTGGCCTCCCCGGCAAGCTGGGCCGGCTGCTCAGACGCGTGCACCTGGGTGCAGACATCACCGATCCTCTCACACCGGGGCCATTGCTGATGTATCTCCAGGCCCATGGGCCGGTGCGGGATCACGAAGCCTATCGCGTCTGGAATATGGGCCAGGGCCTGCTGCTCATTACCCCACAGCCCGAGACAGCTATGGCTGTGGCTCGTAGCCATGGTCTCACGGCTCAGGTCATCGGGGTGATGACCTCCCAACCTGGTCTGCGTCTGCACAGTCGCGGCTATTTTCATGCTGATGAGCCGGTTTTGTGCTATGACGTTTGACCGCCAGGTATAGCCATGCAAGGAGAAACATCATGACGCAGGAGACCGCAAGTTGCTGGCGTGAGCACGGGGTACGAGTGGTGGCCGGCAGCGCGCTTGATTTGAATACCCCTCAGACGGCCGGCATGACCCGCGCTGCTGCCATCACCCATGCCCGCACTGGGGCTAGTAAGCTGTGGGCCGGCACAGTCACCATTCATCCCCATGCCAAAACGGGGGCACACCACCACGGGGACCTGGAGAGTGTCATTTATGTGGTATATGGCCGCGCCCGCATGCGTTGGGGCGATCATCTGGAGTACGTCGCCGAGGCCGGACCGGGGGATTTTATCTATGTGCCGCCTTTTGTCCCGCATCAGGAAATCAACGCCAGCCAGAATGAGGAACTCGTCTGTGTCTTGGTACGCAGCGGGCAAGAGCCTATCGTGGTGAATCTGGACATTACACCCGTTGAACCGCCGGAAACGGTCTACTGGGTCGATCCCATCCATCCGCATCCGGCGGCATGAGAGGCAGCGCCAGCGCCATCTGCGCCTGCAGCTTAGCGCCGCTGCGGCACAGGAATGCCGGGGATTTTCGTGCGGATGCGTCCTAAGGTCTGCCAGGTGGTAAAATACAGCGTCGACCAATCGTCGTCACCCCAGGCGACATTGGTCGTTTGCGCCCCCGTAGCAACGGTGCCTACGTGCGTACCGGCACTGTCGAAAATCCAAATACCGCCAGGCCCGGTGCAATAGACGTTCCCTTCGCTATCGACCTTCATGCCGTCGGGTACCCCAACCCGATCATCGCGTAAGGTCGCGAAGATACGATCTGTAGCCAGCGCCAGAAGTCCCGTCGGTTCCATATCGAAAGCCCGGATATGCCCGCGACGGGAATCGTTCACGTAGAGGATGCTCTCATCCGGCGCGAAGGCCAGGCCATTAGGGACAACAAAATCCCGCACCAGCACATGGATCGTACCTAGATCCGGGGAAACGCGATAGACGCCACAAAAATCGAGCTCAGACTCGACGCGTCCTAACCCTGGATCGGTAAAATAGATACTCCCATCAGATTTCACCACGACATCGTTCGGCCGGTTCAAGCGGCGACTGTGATAATTATTCGCCACCACAGTAATACTGCCATCTGGATCCTGGCGGGTCACACGCCGCGCGAGGTGTTCGCAGGCGATGAGCCGGCCCTGGAGGTCCCGGGTGAGGCCATTGGCCTCATTGGTGGGCTCTTGGACTAGGGCGACACCCGTGCCAGGCGTCCACTTCATGCGCCGATTATGCCCGATGTCACTGAACAGGAGGTAGCCTCCTTCCTGCCACCACACTGGGCCTTCGGCAGGTCCACTCGGGCCACCAAAACCCCTGGCGAGCTCTTCGATTTCCTGACGCACGTCGACGAGACGCTCGAGCCCTGGACTGTGTTGTTCAATCGGCATATGCCTCTCCTCTCACTCTGGCATAGAGATGACGCGTCGATACGGTGATAAGCACCCATGCCTCGTAACCTTTCCCCGTGTTCCCCGCGACTGCGTCGGCGGAGGGGGCACAGTTTAACGTGCCCCCTCCGCCGCGTCTCTGCTGGGTGCTGGCACGCTCTTAGAGGATGCGTCCCACTGGCATATTAACCCAGGCGCTCATCTCGTGCGGCGGTGTCACCGGCTCTGCCTTGCAGACGTACTTCGGCGTCACCTGACTCATGCTGGTGAGGCCCGTCAGGCCCATGGCACAGACGAGTTCGTCCTCCAGGATCTCCAGCATGCGCACAATACCGTCCTGACCACCAGCGGCGAGACCCCACGCCTGCATTCTGCCAAGGGCGACCACATCGGCGCCTAGCGCTACCGCTTTCAGGATATCGGTGCCACGCTGCACCCCACCGTCCACGATGATGCGCGCCTTTCCCTGCACCGCCTGCACGATTTCCGGCAGCGTCTCCAGGCTCCCCAGCCCGTGGTCGATCTGGCGGCCACCATGATTGGATACCCAGATGACATCCACGCCGTGCTGCACTGCGCTCTCAGCGTCCTCAGCCGTCTGGACGCCCTTGAGCATGAAGGGTAGCCCGGCCATCTCTTTGATGATGTCCATAGTTTCCCAGGTCAGCGAGGCCAGGTGCCGTCGGTCCGGCGATACCCGTCGAGTAGGGGGCTGGTAGCGTGTGCGCATGGGGCGTTCCCGCCGGCTGTAATGGGCCACGTCCACCGTCAGTGCCAGGGCTGCGTAGCCAGCCTGCGTGACGCGACCGATGATCTCCTCTGTCCACTTCATGTCCCCGTGCACATAGAGTTGGAAGATCTTCGGAGTCGGGGTGGCAGCAGCCGTCTCCTCTAACAGCGGTTCGGTGACTGAACTCACGGCATGCATGATGCCAAATTCCGTTGCGGCCTTAGTCGAAGCCACGCCGGCTTCCGGATGGAACACCTGCAACGATCCGATAGGCGCAAGGATAGCGGGGATGCGCAGCGTCTGACCCATGAACGTGGTGGAAGGGTCGACGGACGACACATCGACCAGGATGCGCGGCCGGAAGGCGATCCGGTCAAAAGCCAGCCGGTTGCGTCGCAGGGTCGTTTCCGACTCGGAACCGCCGACGAGATAGTCCCAGGACCCCTGGTTCAGGCGGCGACGTGCTTCCTGAATAATTTCCTCATTGCTAACAAAATCGAGACTCACCTGTTGCCCTCCTTTGTCCCAAGCTGAGCGTTAGTGCAAGCGCCAGCATTCTACAGTGCATGCTGGGGGTTGTCCAACGGCAAGACATACGAGGTACAATTTGAGAGGTGTTCCATTGACGGCTCCAAAGAGTTGGAGCATCGGCCTGCTGCTTCCTCTCGCCGTCTCTGCTACAGTTGTGGGGTCGCGCCGAGTCGCGCGACTCTGGAATGGTGTCAAGACACGGCCGGAATCTATGGTATGTGCAGGGGAATCGCATCATGACGGGATCAGAACGTCGCTATATGGTGTACGGCATTGGCAATGGGCTTGTCGACAAACAGGTGAAGATTACAGACAGTGAACTTGAAGACCTCCGCCTCAGCAAAGGCTTCATGGAACTTGCCGATCAAGCCGAACAAGGGCGCATTCTGTCGTATCTCGGCAATCGTGAACACGAGATGCATGCTGGCGGCTCCGCAGCGAACACCATCGTCGGCATGGCCCAGATGGGGGGGACCGTCGCGTATACTTGCTCATTGGCTGCCGATGAACTGGGACGCCACTACGCGGATGACTTCGCCAGGCTGGGTATCCACCTCACTGGCAAACCGAAGCCGCAGGAGCACACCGGGCTGTGTCTAGTGCTCGTGACGCCGGACAGCGAGCGCACTATGAAAACGTATCTCGGTGCCTCCGCACAGCTCACCCTAGATGATATCGCTGAGGAGGTGATTGCCCAGGCGCATTGGGTATATCTGGAAGGCTATTTGCTGGCGGGTGAGTCAACCCGTGCGGCGAGTTTGCACGCCCTCGAACTGGCGCGCAAGCACGGCACTAAGATCGCCTATTCTTTCTCCGATGGTTTTCTGGTGGCTAACTTTGGCGAGCACGTGAAACACATTGTCACCACCTACGCCGACCTGGTCTTTGCCAATGAACTCGAAGCCGCCGCCTACACGGGGAGGCGTGATCCCCGGGCGTCTCTGGACGCCATTGTGCAGGACTGCCCCAACGCCTGCGTGACCTGCAGTGAAAACGGCTCCTACATCCACTATAACGGTGCGACCCGATATGTGCCAGCGTATAACGTGCAGCCAGTTGATCTCACTGGGGCGGGAGATATGTATGCCGCCGGCGTCCTGTATGGCTTGTCCGTGCACGCCGCGCCAGAGCGCGCCGCGCAACTCGGTTCATGTGCCGCGTCCTATGTAGTCCAGCAAATGGGCGCCCGTCTCCCAGGTAATCTGTTAGAGACAGTGCGAGCCATACTCGGGACGGGTGTATAGGAGCAACAACGATGACTCCCCAGCCCCCCGACATACATAGACAGCCGTGCTCACCCCATAGTGCCTCAGGGGACGACCTGCCGCAGCAAGCAGTGGCACTGGCTGAGAGGCTGCTGCGCACCGCCAGGCAAGAACAGACCGCTGCTGAACAGGAACAGGCCGCACGTCTGGCACGCATGATGGCGGATCCCGCTGGCAAAGAGCTGACTATAGCCCTGGTGGATCAAGCTTTCCGCAGCCATCACCCTGACCGCATCGCCGATCAACTCCGCCATCTTCTGCACGTCTACGGTACCCCGCACTATATGGACTGGTGGGAACGGGTGGCGCTCGCTCTTGGGAGTGCCATGAGCCATTACCTGCCCAATCTTGTAGTGCCGCCCGTAATTGCCCGTCTACGTCAGGAGACGCGTGCGGTCATTTTGCCAGGGGAGGAAGGCGACCTGCGCCGCTATTTGCAGCAACGGCGTCAGGACGGCATGCGCCTCAACCTCAATCAACTGGGCGAGGCGATTCTGGGCGAGGGTGAAGCTCAGCGCCGCATGCAGGCCTACCTCGATCTCCTCGCTCGCGATGACGTGGAGTACATCTCGGTCAAGGTCTCGTCGGTCTTCAGCCAGCTCAACCTCGTCGCCTTCGATGCCACCAAGGAATACGTCAAAGAACGGCTGCGTACGTTGTATCGCCAGGCCATGGCCCATCGCTATGTGCACCCCGATGACCGCGTCACCCCCAAATTCGTGAATCTGGACATGGAAGCGTATACGGATCTGCATTTGACCGTGGCGGCCTTCACAGAGGTACTAGATGAGCCAGAGTTCTTAACGCTGAGCGCTGGGATTGTCCTACAAGCCTACCTACCCGATGCCTTCCCCATCCAGCAGGAACTCGCCACCTGGGCCATGGCGCGCTGCGCCCGCGGCGGTGTGCCCATCAAAATACGTATTGTTAAAGGTGCCAACCTGGCTATGGAGCAGGTGGAAGCAGCCCTGCATGGTTGGCCTCAGGCTCCCTACCCCACGAAGCTGGAGACTGATGCCAATTTCAAGCGTATGGTCGCCTATGGCAGTCAACCCGAGCAGGCGCGGGCTGTACAGTTGGGCGTGGCCAGCCATAATCTCTTCGACGTGGCCTATGGCCTGCTGGTGCGACACCAGCACGGTGTTAAGGACGCGGTAGAGTGCGAGATGCTAGAGGGTATGGCCAACCACCAGGCGCGGGCCGTCCGGCATGAAGCCGGAGGTCTACTGCTCTATGCACCGGTGGTCAAGACCGAGGATTTCCACAGCGCCATTGCCTATCTGGTGCGCCGCCTGGATGAGAATACGGCGCCGGAGAACTTCCTCCATGACCTCTTCAGTATGGAGCCGGACAGTGACGCATGGCAGCGCCAGCGCGACCGCTTTCTCGCTGCCTGCCAGATACAAAATGAGGTACCCGATCGACCGCGCCGCACCCAGGATCGCCGCACGGAACGTCCGGTGGCTCGTCATAAGCAGCCCTTTGACAATGAGCCAGACACCGACTGGTCCCTGCCGGCGAATCAGGCCTGGATCAAAGCGGTGACAGAACGCTGGCAGGGGATGGCACTGGAGCCCATCCCACTACAGATTGGCGGCGAGTTCATCCACAGTCCACAGCACGCCGAGGGTATGGATCCCTCCCGGCCGCACCAGGTAGCTTACCACTATGCCTTGGCCGACTCTACCCATGTGGATCAGGCACTGAACGTGGCTAGAGAGGCGCAGCAGGCATGGGGCTCGCGCTCGATAGCCGTACGTGGGGCTGTGCTGCTGGAAGTCGCCGCCGAACTGGCACGCCGCCGCGGGGATCTTATTGGGAGTATGTTGCTGGACAGTGCGAAGACAGTCGCCGAAGCTGACCCCGAGGTCTCCGAAGCCATCGACTTTGCCCGTTACTACGCCCAGGCCCTGGACCTGGGCGTAGAAGTGGCTGACTGTGCCATGACGCCGTTGGGTGTGGTGGTGGTGACGCCCCCCTGGAACTTTCCGTTGTCCATCCCTCTCGGTGGTGTACTTGCGGCGCTGATGGCGGGTAACGCAGTCATCCTCAAACCGGCGCCCGAAGCGGTACTGGTCGGCTGGCAAATCGCCCAGGCCCTATGGGCAGCGGGCGTCCCGCCGGCAGTCCTGCAGTTTTTGCCCTGCCCGGATAACACCGTGGGCCAGGCCCTCGTCACCGATGCTCGCACAGCAGCGGTCATCCTGACTGGCAGCATCGAGACCGCACGTCTCTTCCAGGACTGGCGGCCTGACCTACGCCTGTTCGCCGAGACTAGTGGCAAGAATGCCCTTATTGTCACGGCCATGGCTGACCGGGATCAGGCCATTAAAGACCTGGTGCGCTCCGCCTTCAGTCACAACGGGCAAAAATGTTCGGC
>AR_comb_assmDRAFT_10052411_pt1 | contig 13447 bp, 11 predicted proteins | sample ArasoioldDNA_FD_10543 | JGI IMG/M metagenome (IMG submission 10543) | reverse complement strand
TCAACGAGCGCGTCGACGCCTTGCGCCACGCGATCGGAGGTGGTGACGCCGGGGGATGAAAGGAAATGACCTCGGGTTTCGTTTTTTGTGCCGCTATCGAAAAACCGAGACCCGAGGTCATTTCCTTTTTTCAGCGCTTCCGCCAGCGGCGCTCTCAACGCCTCGATTTCCTTCTCCGACGTCAGCGCGCGTTTGCCGACGACACGATCGAAGGCGTCGGCCGCGGCATCGACGGCGAACGGGTTCTGCTCGATGACGAAGGCGAGGAATCGATCGCGCATCAGTCGGAAACCGCAATCTCACCGGGCAGGATTGGACGCGTGCGCGGCAGGAGGCCGCGCCGCGCGAGATTGCCGACGTACACCAGAAGGCCCCAGAATACCGCCAGCTTGATCGCGTCGAAGGTCCGGCCGTGCGGCAGCGTCTTCCACAAGAACCACAGCACCGGCTGCGCACTGCAGACCGCCCAGACTGACCCGTAGAAATACCGCCGCTCCTCCCCCTCGCCCTTCGTCGACGGCTTGACTCGCGGCAACTTGCCGGCTGCGCCGAGCACCCACATCGTGCCGGCGATCGGCAGATAGCCGATGTCGTAGATCTGCCGCAGACGCCAGGTGCCGTTGACCATCGCGTCGATGAGGCCAATCGAGTTCAGGAGCGCATAGGTCACGACTTCGCTCCACGCCAGCGTGTAGCAAATCCGCCGGTACCACGGATTAGGACGATCCTCACTGAATCGCAGGATGTACGGTGCCGGCTCGACTCCGGGCAACTGCCCGCGCCAACCCGCGATCCCGGTGCCGATCAGGACGACCGCGAGCCACAAGCCCATTCTTACGTCCGGCCCGTGCGCGAACAGCGAGAACGTCACCGGACCCGGCGCAATGAAGAACACCCAGATCCAGATCGGCCAGTGCGCCAGCCGGTAGCTGATCTTGTTGCGCGCGCGAAAGACGCGATCGCGCGAGAGCTCGACGCGTTCCGCCTGACCGTGCTGATAGGAATAGGAGGGGGGCAACATGAAATCGACGCCGGAACGTCATTCTATAGAACCTCGAATGACGCGTCGGCTCAACTCTTTCGCCGCGTCTTTGCGGTGGGCGGGGCCGTCCACGGATCCTCGGGCCACGGATGCTTCGGGTATCTCGCGCGAAGCTCCTTGCGAACCTCCGGATAGCCGCGCGTCCAGAAGCTGCGAAGATCGCGGGTCACCTGGACCGGGCGGCCATTCGGCGCAAGCAATTCGAACGTGACGGGGACCTTCGCGCGTCCGACGCGAGGCGAATCACCAAGGCCGAACAGCTCCTGCAACTTCACCGCGGCGACGATCTGCCCATCGTCGCGATACTCGAGCCGGACGTCGCGTCCGCTCGGCACCCGCAGCGTGGCGGGCGCGTGCCGCGCGAGCAGACGCCGCGTCTCGTCGCTCAGATGACGTTCGAGATCGATCTCGTCCAGCCGCGAGATCCCCCGCGCCGCAGCGTGAACGAGATCTTCCATGCTGACGTCCCCGCCCGCCACGCCAAGCCGACGGATCAGCTCGGTGTCTGCGGCGGTCGGTCCACGTCGCAGGTACTCGCCGGCGATCAGCCTCGCGACTATTTCGGGATCCGGGGTCGCCGGCTGCTCGGCGAGCACGAGCTCGTCGTAACAGGTGACGCGGACGGCACGCACGGCGCCGCTCGATTCGTCGAGGACGTGCCGGATCTCGGGCTCACCCGGCCGGAGCCATTCGCGATCGATGCGAGTCGCGACGCGAATCAAGGCTTCGGCGGCCGCGTCCGCGGGCCGTCGTGCCGCCGACAGCGCGGTGCTCGTGGCGACGTCGACCGCGACAATCCAGTCGCCGTCGTGCACGCCGCTTTCCTTCGCCAGTCGCGCGCCGGTGCCGGACGCCAGCAGAAAGCGATCGGTGCGGGGCGCGCGCCGTTTCGCCACCCGGTCCGGATACGCGGCAAACACTGCGCGCCGAAAGTCTTCCTCCGAAATGGACGCGGCGATCGATCCCCTGCCGCGGCGGAGCGTGTCGCGGAGCGCCTGGGCCGCGCGCAGGAGCTGCGCCGGCAGACGCTCATCGCGATCGACCGCCGCGAGCAGATCGCAGCTCGTGGCGCCGTGACGAGGGGACGCGGTGTGACGATCGGCGAGCAGGGCGCAGGCGCGCGCGGCTTCCGGCGCGCCGTCAGCGGCGACGAGCAGCCGGCTCAGGCGCGGGTGCAGCGGCAGCCGCTTCAACTCGCGGCCGATGACGGTCAGCTTTCCGGCATCGTCGACGGCGTCGAGGCGCCGCAGCAGATCGACCGCCGCGCGCACGGCCGCGGGCGGCGGCGGATCGAACCACTCGAAGCCGAGCGGATCGCCTCCCCACGCAATGACGTCGAGCACCGTCGACGAGAGATCGACGCGGGCGATTTCCGGCTCACGAAACGGTTTCAGGCGATCGCGCTCGTCCCACAGCCTGACGACCCGGCCCGGCCGGAGCCGCCCGGCGCGGCCCGCGCGCTGATCCGCCGAATCCTGGGAAATCCGTTCCGTGTCCAGCGTATCGATCGCCCGATCGGCATCGTACCGCGGGACTTTGTGGTAGCCGGTGTCCACGACGGCGACGACATCGGGAACCGTGAGCGTCGTCTCCGCGATGTTCGTCGAGAGAATCACTCGTGACTCGCCCGAGGGCGTGATGGCCGCATCCTGCTCGTCGGCGTCGAGCGAGCCGTGCAGTGGCAACACACGCAGCGCTGATGCGCCGCGAGTCCGGCCAAGATTCCCCATGACCCGGCGGATTTCGGGAGCGCCCGGCAAGAAGCACAGGACGGCGCCTGACACCGATGGCGCGAGCTCTGCGATCGCGTCCTCGATCGCGAGTCCCGGCCGGTACGAGATCTCGAGCGGGAACGTGCGTCCGGGCACCTCGACGACCGGACAGCCGTCGAGAAACGATGCGACACGATCCGGGTCGAGCGTGGCCGACATCACGACAATCCGCAGATCGTCGCGGGCGCGCCACGCCTGCCGCGCCAGCGCGAGCCCTAAATCCGCGTGAATGCTGCGCTCGTGGAACTCGTCGATGACGATCGTGCGAAAACCGGCGAGCAGCGGGTCCTGCTGAAACCGCGCCGTCAGGATGCCTTCGGTCGCGACGAGCAGCCGCGTGTCTCCGGAGTACTGGCGCTCGAACCGGACCTGCCAGCCAACCTCACGGCCGATCGTCCAGCCCTGCTCGGCCGCGATGCGGCGCGCGATCGCCCGCGCGGCCACGCGTCTGGGTTGTAAGAGAATCAGCGGCCCGTCGGCCGCCAGCGCCGGCGGCACGCGCGTCGTCTTTCCCGCTCCCGGCGCGGCCGCGACAATCGCGGCCCGATGCTCGCGCACCAGACTGGTGATGCGGTCGACATACGGGTCGATTGGCAGGGGCTCGGGCACCGACTCCCGAAGGACATTACTATGGCGCGATGTCCTTCGCGGAATCCCTGCGGGGCGCGGTCGTCATGGCGCCGATGACCAAAGGCTCGAACCTGCCGTACCGGCGGTTGTGCATCGAGCTGGGCGCCCGCGTGCTGGTCAGCGAAATGGTGGTCGCGCGCCGGTTGAAGCAGCGGCGCCGCGGCGAATTCGCGCTCATCCGGCGCGCCCCCGGCGAGCCGTGCTTCGGCGTGCAGCTCGCCGGCAACCGGCCCGACGAGATGGCCTGGGCCGCCGCGCTCGTCGAAGCCCGCGGCGCTGATTTCGTCGATCTCAACCTCGGCTGTCCGATCGATCACTTCACGCGCAAAGGGCTCGGCGCGGCGCTGGCGCGGCAGCCGAACCGCGTCCGCCGGGTCGTCGAAGCGATGCGCGCCGCAGTGTCCGTGCCGGTCACCGTCAAGATTCGGCTCGGCTGGAGCGACGGGAAGCGGAATTACCTCGACCTCGCGCGCGCCGCGGTCGACGCGGGCGCCGCCGCCATAACCGTCCACGCGCGCACGCGCGAAGCGCGGTACCGGCATCCGGCGGAATGGGATGCGATCGCCGACGTCGCCGCGTCAGTTCCGGTTCCGGTCGTCGGGAACGGCGACCTGCTGTTTGCGCACGAAATTCACGATCGGATGCACGCATCGAGCTGCGCGGCGGTGATGGTCGCCCGCGGCGCGCTGATCAAACCGTGGATTTTCAGAGAAACAGAGACTGGCTACTGGGACATCACCGCGGAGGAGCGACTGACGATTTACCGGCGATACGTAGCGCTCGCGCGTGAACACTGGGCGCCACGGGATCGATCGTCGTCGACGGAGAGTCTCGACGAGTACGGGCGCACGCGTCTTCGCGAGTTCCTGCGCTGGCACGCCGGCTTCTGGTGCCGCTACGTCCCGCGCCGCCCCGACGGCACCTGGCCCTCGATGCAGCAGCGCGAGTCGGCCTTCGCGCCGCGCTCGCCGCTCGAAGCGCTCCTCGCGCGAACCGACGACGCGGCGCTCGACTACGTCACGGATCAACTGCTCGACGACGGCGACTTCTCGTCGCCGCCTTCGGTGGCGTCGGCTGTTGTGAGCGAGGATTCGCCACTCCACACGGTCGAAGCAGGCTAGAACTCAACTTCAAACTTCGAACTAAGAGTGCGTTGCGAAATCAGCAGTCGCGCGGGTCCTGTCCGCGAACAGCCCCACTTTGGTGCTCGCCGCAATGCGCTTGTCACGGGAGTCGGCTCCGCGCCAAAGCGGGGCGGCCCCGTTCGCGGCCACCCACGCGACCGCCAATTTCGCAACGCACTCTTAGAAACCAGCGCGCGTCTTGTCTGCACTGCTGGCCTCTATCGCGGTAATCCATCTATTGCAGAGCCACATCGGCACGAAACCGATAACGCCGAACGAGGCGTCGATGACACGCCACCACAAGGGAATGCCGCGGATGGGTCCAAACACGAACGCCCAGAGCGGGACCGCGGCGCACGCGAGCATTCCAAACCGGTAGAGCCAGCGATTGCGAAGCGGATCGCGAAGCGCTCCCACGAATGCGATCGCGATGACGAAGTGACCGAACGCCAGCCAATCCGTGCCGTAGAACATGAAAGGCGCGGCTTTGGACGTCGACCGAATCCCGTCGCGCAGTGTCCGCAGCCACGCCGCCATGCCGTCAGGGATCAGTCCACCCCCGGAGAGATCTTCGCCAAGCACATGGACTGCAGCCTCGAGCTCGGTGGCAACCGGAATGGCCGTTGCGCCGCTTACCACGAGGCCGGCGATAAATAAGACGGTCCAGCGCCTGACGCGTCGGATCACCACATCCACGCTGGATTTGTCTCCTCTCTCTCTTCCCCGGCTTCCTGACTTCCTGGCTTTCCAGCTTTCCGGCTTTCCAGCTTCAACTCAGTCCCGTCGAAGCGCGCTGAACATCGCCGTCAAACTCTCCTCAGCGACATGCCACGCGGCGGGCGATTCGCCGACGAAGGTCTTGAAGTCACGAATGAAGTGCGCCTGATCGTAGAAGCCATGTTCGGCTGCGCGCTGCGCCCACGTCGTCGCACCCGTTTCCTGCCGGAGACCGCGGAGCACTTCCTGAAATCGGACCACGCGGAGAAAGAGCTTCGGCGGCAGGCCGACACGCTCGTCGAACAAACGCTCGAGTTGGCGCGAACTCACACGCAGCTCGCGCGCGAGATCACTCACCTGTACCAACCCCTTGCGGCGGGTGGCGATCGACACGGCGCCCGATGCCGGCCCGCTCACCTCCTGCGTTCCAGCGTGCGCTTCGAGGGCCGCAGCCAGTGCGGCGACCATTGCATCGCCCGACTCACGGCTGGCAACATCGTCGCGAATCCGGCGCGCGAGCGGTCGATGCACATCCCGGAAATCGACGATGCGGTCGGTCATCGCGCGCTGCGGCGTGCCGAACATCGCGTGAGCGGCGTACGGACGGAGGTGCGCGCCGACGACGCGCGCATAGCCGCGGGGAAGGAGCTGAACGGCGCGCGTGAGCTGTCCGGCAAAGAGCACGCGATCCTGGACCGTGAGCGATCCCGACCCGTCGGGCTCGGCGAACGGATCCGCGCCGTGCACGATGATTTCCGTGCGGCCGTCCGGCGGAATCGGCTCGGCCGCGATGGCGTCGGCCGGTCCCTCGAGCCACCAGAACCGCTCGACGAGCGGCTTCAGCGCCTCGGGAACCTCGAACTCGCGATAGATCACGCGAGGTGACGCCGGATGTCCCGGTTGATCCGATGGATCTGGCGGCGGACGTTCTTCAGCAAGTCATGATCGTGCGCGGCAAGCGCTTCGTCGCGCTTGGCTTTGAGGGCGCGAATCTTCGCTTTGAGCGCGGGCTTGTCGATGCCGACCGCCTCGTGATGCTCGTGTGTCGCGATGCCCAGCGCGGTGCACAACGCCGGCAGGAGATGTTCTTTGTTCATCTGCGAGAAGCCCTTGACCGCGTCCTGGTTCTCGACACCCTTCGCGATCTCGCGCAGCTCGGCGATCGTCTTCACTTTCAGCTCGTGATACGTGTACGCCATGGCCCAAAGATTAATCTGAAATCCGCGATCTGGGAATCTTCAATCTGGACGGCAATCGGAGAATCGGCGAATCTGAAATCTATCGGGGAATCGGGGAATCTATCGGGCAATCGGGAAATCTGAAATCAGTAATCCAGATTTCAACTTCCCAGATTTCTCGATAGATTTCGGATTCCCTGATAGATTTCAGGTTCCCAGATTGCCGATTGCGTGATGGAGATTGGAGATTCCCCGATTCCAAATTTCAGATTGACACGGGTTTCTCCACCCCCAGCTCGCGCCCCAGCCTCCGGTACGTGAGACCCGCCGTGATGTCATACGCGGTGTGCACGATCATCGCCAGATAGAGCGAGCCGCTGACCCACACGAGCAGCTGGAATCCCAGACTGAAGATACCGATGATGCCGGCAGACTTCCACCCCTGCGTCAGGTGGGCGGCGCCGAACATCACCGCGCAGAGCACGACCCCGAGCCACGGCGAGCCAACCAGGTGAGAAACGAGTGAGGCCTGGACACCGCGCCAGGTAATCTCTTCGCTCACGCCCGCGAGCACGGAGACCACCAGCCACCAGTTCCGTTCCGTCGCCGTTTCCGGCATGAAGAGCTGGACGATGCGCTTGCCGCTGCGCACGGCCTTTCGCCAGCGCGGCCGGGCCGTGACGACCGCGATCGCATAGAACGCGATCGCGACGGGCACGCCCATCAGCAGCGGCGTCAGTTCCGCGTGAAAGAGCGAGAGATGCTGACTGCGCGCGGTCAGGAGCGACAGCGCGGCGAACAGCATCAGCATGACCGACGTCGCTTTGAAGTGCCTGAGGCGGTTGATCGGCGGCGCCTCGGCTTTCGACAATTTCTGCCGGCCGCGAATGGCGAGGAACGGCACCAGGACCGCGAACACCAGCAGGTGATAAATGCCGGCAAGGTTCAGCCAGTAGACCTCGTCGACCAAGGGGACGGAGTTCAATCTGCCTGTCCTGCCGCGCCGCGCTCGCTGGCCGGCGCGCGCCATTCGGCGACGAAGGTGCCGTCCGCGCTCGTGAACGTCACATCCCGCCACTCGAAAAGTGAACCGAGGCGTTTGAGAATGGCGAGGCCGCCGTACGTTTCACCCATCGACGCCTGACGCGTCGAGGCAGGCTCGTTCTCGACGCGAAACACGATCTCTTTTCGAATGCGATCCGCGCGAATCGTGACGGACGGGACCGTCCCCGGACGGCCGTGCCGGACGGCATTGGCCAGCACTTCGCTCATGAAGAGGCCGAAGCCGCCGCGCACCGGACAGATGATCTCGAACGACGCCGGCCAGTCGATGCAGCTGTCGAGCACGCGTCCGTCAGGCGCCGCAGCCGCGAGCGTACCGTTGTCCCAATGCAGCCGCGCGCGCAGCTCGCGATCGTCGCGCACGAGCCTGAACACGGCCTCGAATCGCGCAATCGTCACGCGGCACTGCTCCGCGTCCACGACGCTGTCGCGGTCGAGCGGCGGCGACGCATCCCAGTGATCGAGCAGCCAGGCAGCCACCGTCAGCCGGCGCTCGAGATACTCCGCGAGCCAGGCGGTCAGCTCCCGCGTGTCCGCGCCTGCCGGCGGATGACTGAGACAGTGCTCGAGCACGCGCGCCAATGTCGCCACCCCGTGCGAGAGCAACCCAGCCAGGCGGCGTCGTTCGTCGCGATGCGCATCGCGCTCGAGATCTTCGGCGAGCAGCGCGAGATCCGCGTCGGGCTCGAGCACGAACAAAACGCCGAGCCGATGCCGCTCGTCGGCCGCCAGCGCCTCAATCGGCGCCGTCACCGCAACCGATCGAACGACCGCGTATCGCTGTTGCACCTGGCCCTGATCGTCGCGGACCGCGACCGGGACGCCGTAGGCGCGCCGCGGCTGCGGACCCGCCGCCTGCATCCGCTGATAGTGCGCGCGCGCGCGATCGTCGGGCCAGACGAGATCCGCGAAGCGGCCGCCCGGCTCGATCCCGATCGTCTCCGCGGCGCGGTTGGCCGAGACGATCACGTCCGTGTTGGGATCGACGACGACGAGTGGGACTTGCATGGTGTTCAGCAGATTCTGCTTTTCGGCGAGGGCCTGCTGCGACTTCTGACGCTCGCCTTCCGCGCGGCGGCGATTGAGCTCGAATCCCGCGAGGAGCAGCGCGAGCAAACCCGCGAGCGCCACGACGGCGGCCACGGGAAATGCCGGCGCGGTCTGTGGAAACAGCATCAACAGCCACGTCGTGTCCGAGACCTGAAACGCCGCGAGCGCGCCGGCGCGATCGACGAGGCCATGTCGCACCGGAGACATGTCGTCGGACGAAGGCGCGCCGCGATCGCGCGTCGCCAGCACCGTCGTCGCGGCCCGCAGCGACGGCGACGCATTGGCCGGCAGACTGGCGTCGAACGCCGGCCACGATGCGACGCTCCCGTCGGGCACGCGGATGGCCGCGCCGGCGATCGGCGGATCGACGCTGGCCGCAAATCGCTGCCAGTCGATGTCGAACGCGAGGTCCAGCGCGGCGACCGCATGCTGGCCGTCAGCCGCCACGAGCGGCTGCGTGACCGTCGACACGAGGCCGCGGCCGCCGAGATCGAGATAGAACCCCGAATAGGCCGCCGGTCCGGAAACCGGGCGATCCCGCGCCGAATCGCCGCGGAAGAAAAACTCTTGAGGCGCGAACGCCGGAAGTCCCGGCCGCGCCCCGAGCAGCGAGAGCTCGCGCCCGTTGTCCTGATCGACATCCCACGGCGCAGACACGAGCGTCCCGTCCTCGGCGACGATGTACAGCCGCACGGGATGCGGTGATCGATCGCCGGGCACCGCCGGCAGCACGGCCTCGGACAGATCGCGATCAACTCGAGTCTTTGCGTCGGCCAGAAACGCCACGGCCCATCTCACGATATCCGGCGCGGCATCGCCCGCCGCCGGCTTGCCGGACTCGAGCGCGCGGCGCCGCGTGACGACGAACGTGTGTCCATCCAGAACGACGAGCCGCTGCCGGCGAAGCGATGTCTCGGCGAGCGAATCGGCCGGGCCGAGCCAGCGCACGCGATTCGAGGCAGACGGATCCGCCGTGGTGGCGCGCATGGCGGCAAGCGCGCCGTCGAGCGGCCTGGGGACGCCGTCAGACGCGGTCGCGAACTGTCGATAGAGGCGGGCGCGCTCGGGATCGAGGTGCGTGGCGTATCGCTCGAGCTCGCGTTGCAGCCACGCCATCGCGCCCGGCGCTTCCGTCGGCCGCGGCGGCATGCGCTGCCCGACCAGATCGAACAGCGCGCCCGCGCGCGCCTCGCCGGACCGCTCGTTCCAGGCACTCCAGATCGCGCGCGCCGTGAACGCCGCGAGCGCGACGAAGACCGCGACGCCCGCGTAGAGCACCGCCGTGCGACGAGACAGTAAAGTAGACCGCATGGCGTGGCTCGACGAGCCGGGCTTCGAACGGCGGCCGCTCGTGTTCGTGGAGGACCACTTGTATCACACGGCCGACTTGCTCGCGGCCGTGGCGGCGGTCCGACCGGATCTCGTCGCCTGCGCGACCGCCGTCGCCATCGATCGCCCGGGACCCGATACGGATGCCACGATCGAGGACTGGCGGACACGCTATCCGGCGCTTCAGATCGTGGCGCCTGATACCGCCACCGACGCCATGTCGTTCGCGAAGCTCGTCGCGCGATTGCTGCGGCCGGGCGGCATCCTCATTCAAGACGTCCAGCTCAGCACGCTGCCGTTCCTGCCGCCGGATCGCTGGTGGGAATCGATCTACCTCGCCGCCACGGTGCGCGGTCTGTTTGCGGCAAGTCCGCCGACGGTTCGCTTTCTCTCGAACAAACGCGGGTACAGCGCGACGTTCGGCCGCGACCTGCTGGAAGGCGGGTTCGATCCGCGCGACGTGATGGACAAGTCCGCCTTGCAGACGGCCGTTGTCCCGGGCGTGATTGCGTTGTTCGATCGCGCGTTCCCGCGGACGCTGCGGGCGCGTCTGCCGCCGAATAGCGCGCGGTCCTGGCCCGTCGGCGACTCCGACACGGATCGCAACGAGCTCGAGCAGACGCTCGATCTCGTCTTGTGGCAGGGATCCGTCTCCGAGCTCGGCGGCCGCCTCGTCGGCGGATCGAACGGACGCGTGAGCTTCCGTCACGGGTCGACCGAAGCCGACACCTGGCAGCGGCTCATCGACGATGCGCTCACGGACGGCAACGGGTTGGCCGTCGTCGACGTCGGCGGACGTATTGGTCCGGCTGGCGCTGAGCGCGCTGAACTGACAAACCTCGCTGCCAGGCACATGCATACGCTCCGCGGACGGCTGCGCACCGGCGATGCGATCGCCACGATCAGCCATGCGTACAGACTCGGCGACACGATGCGCATTGGATCGGTGACGCCCTCCAGCCACCTTCCCGCACCTTCGAAGCCACTTCGCAGCTGACGAAGGTTCCGGAATAGCCCGCACGGGAGACGAGGCGGTACGGTCACCGCCATGTCTCTGTTTCGCATCAAGCCGCTTCACGTGTTGATGGCATCGGCCGAGTCGGGCCACGGGCTGCGCCGCGTGCTTGGACCGATGAATCTGATCGCGCTCGGCATCGGCGCCATCATCGGAACCGGCATCTTCGTTTTGACCGGCCAGGCGGCGGCGAACAATGCCGGGCCCGCGATTGTGATCTCGATGACCATCGCCGGCGTCGTGAGCGCGCTGGCTGCGCTCTGCTACGCGGAGTTCGCCGCGAGCGTTCCCATCGCCGGATCGGCCTACACGTACGCGTACGCGACGCTCGGCGAGGTCGTCGCCTGGATCATCGGGTGGGATCTGATTCTCGAGTACGCGCTCGGTGCGGCCACCGTCGCCGTCGGCTGGTCCGGGAACGTCGTCAGCCTCCTGGCCGATTTCGGCATCCATTTCCCTGCAGCCGTGAGTGCGGCGCCAGGTACGGTCGTCCGCCTTGCCGGCGGCGGTACCGCGACGGCGGTGTTCAATCTACCGGCCGTGCTGATCACCGTTCTCGTCACGGCGCTGCTCGTGAAAGGCGTGCAGGAATCGGCGACGGTGAACGCGGTCGTCGTCGCGATCAAGGTGTCGATCATCCTGCTCATCGTCCTTGCCGGCGCCGCGTTCGTGCGCGCCGAGAATTATGTGCCGTTCATTCCGCCGAACACCGGCTCGTTCGGCGAGTACGGCTGGTCGGGCGTGTTCCGCGGCGCCGCGGTGATCTTCTTTGCGTACATCGGCTTCGATGCGGTGTCGACCGCGGCGCAGGAAGCTCGCAATCCGCAGCGCGACATGCCGCGCGGCATTCTGGGCTCGCTCGCCATCTGCACGGTGCTCTACATCGCGGCCTCGGCGGTGATGGTCGGCCTCGTCCCGTATCAGAACCTGATGGGTCCGGCGCCGATGGCCGTCGCCGTCGATCATGCGCGGCTCGCCGCAGCCAGCACGATGTGGAGCGGGCTGATGAGCGTGATGGCAACGCTCGTCAAGGTCGGCATCGTCGCCGGTCTCACGTCGACGATGGTGGTGCAGATGCTGGCGCAGCCGCGAATCCTGATGTCGATGTCGCAGGATGGATTGCTGCCGGCGTGGGCCAGCCGGATCCATCCGCGGTTCCGCACGCCGCATCTCACGACGCTCGCCACCGGCCTCATCGTCGCCGTCGCGTCCGGCTTGACGCCGATCGGCGTGCTCGGCAATCTCGTCAGCATCGGCACGCTCTTCGCGTTCGTGATCGTCTCGATCGGCATCTTGGTGCTGCGCCGCACGCAGCCGACCCTGCCGCGGCCGTTCCGCACGCCGTGGGTTCCGTACGTGCCGATCGCGTCAGTCGTGGTCTCGCTGCTGCTGATGGCGAGCCTGCCGCGCGAGACCTGGGAGCGCCTCGGGATCTGGATGGCGATCGGCATCACGATCTATTTCCTGTACGGAAGGAAGCGAGCGCTGATCGCTGACCGCACGTTCGTGGCTGCCGATCGGACGTAGCCGCCGGCTACGGCGGCCGTGATATCGTTGGAGGGTTTGAGGACTGGCGGATTGGCCGATCCTTACGCCCTGCCCGTGCGCCACTTCGGCGAAACCACACGCCGCGATGCGTGGTGGCTGCAACCCGTCGCTGTTTTTCTCGGGTTGTCCGCGTTCCTGATCTACTCCACGTGGGCGATGTTTCAACCGATCGCGTACGCGGAGTTCGGGCCGTACCTCTCGCCGATGTTCTCTCCGCTGCTGTTCGGCACCTCGCCGCACGCGTGGTTCGGCGGGCCGGACGTGCCGACATGGTGGCCGGCAGCGATTCCGTACTCCGCGGCGGTCCTCGTCTTGTGGATGCCCGGTGGGTTCCGCGTCACCTGTTACTACTACCGCGGCGCGTATTACAAGGCCTTCTGGGCCGATCCGCCGGCGTGTACGGTCGGAGAGCCGCGAAAGAAGTATCTCGGCGAGCGTTGGTTTCCCCTCGTCATCCAGAACATCCATCGGTACTTCCTGTATCTCGCGCTCGCGTTCCTGGTGATCCTCGCGCACGACGTCTGGAAGGCGTTGTGGTTCCCGAGACCGGGCGGCGGGGCGGAGTTCGGGATCGGCGTCGGGACCCTCGTGCTCGCGGCCAACACGATTCTCTTGAGCGGCTACACGTTCGGCTGCCACTCGCTGCGACACCTGGTCGGCGGATTTCTCGACACGATGTCTGGCCGGCCGGCGCGGCGCACGGCGTACGTCTGCGTCAGCGCGTTCAATCGGGCGCACATGCGCTGGGCCTGGGCGAGTCTCGTGATGGTGCTCTTCGCCGACGTGTACGTCCGCATGTGCGCGATGGGCATCTGGACGGACTTCAGGATTGTCTAAACCTTTGACCTTCTGAACCTCTGTCAAGGGCAGAGGGCAAAGGGCAGAGGGCAAAGGAAAGGTAAGAGGGAAAAGGGAAAAGGAAGATGACAACCGAAAGCTCGTTCCTGACCTTTGCCCTTTGCCCTCTGCCCTCTGCCCTT
>AR_comb_assmDRAFT_10238768_pt1 | contig 13457 bp, 14 predicted proteins | sample ArasoioldDNA_FD_10543 | JGI IMG/M metagenome (IMG submission 10543) | reverse complement strand
CTCCCATCCGGATTTTTCCAGGTTTTTTGAAATCCTTTTATGTTACCGGAGTTTACGACGGAGAAGGTGGTGGTGTCGGGGGATTGGGAGAAGCAATGAAAACTGGCAAGCAATGTCGCGAGGATAGAAAGTCTTGGCATGTGGATGTTTAGGGGAAGGTAAAAAAATTATTTCATGGTGTTGATTGTGGTGTGCAGCGATTCGGGCGACCGACCCGAACATGGGGGGACTTTATGATGGTAGTTAGATAATTATGTACTTAGCTGCATTGCTACTATTAAGCTTCCGTTGCGTCGCACTCTTGTACGTTCGGTAATTCCATTCAGCAACTTTGTTGGTCATGCTATGTTGCAAGGCTTGGCGCAACCAGTTGTTGTTGGTCGCCCTCATGATGTTGTTGTTGGTCGCCTGACCAACAACTCAACAATAAAATTCGATATTTTTATTTCATGTCTCTTATCAATGAAAATTATATTCAGTTTTTTACCGCGGTATGCACCGATTGGTTGCCGTTGTTGAAGAATGACGAATGCAAAGATGTAATCATTCGTGCATTGAAATACAGAGTGCAGACGAATGAAGTAGGTGTTGCAGGTTTTGTAATTATGCCTAATCATATTCATATCATTTGGAGAATGGGCGCAGAAACTAAAAGAGAAAATCTACAAAGAGATTTTTTGAAAATTACTGCCAAACAAATTATTGATATTCTTCAGAAGAATGACGCTGAAATGATCAAGAAGATAACGGTGAATCTCAAAGACCGAAAACTTCAGGTGTGGAAAAGAAATTCAATGAGCATTGATTTGTACAACGAAAAATTTCTGTTGCAGAAAATAAACTATATCCACAAAAATCCTTGTCATCCCAAATGGGAACTTGCTGCGCATCCCTGTGACTATTTATACAGCTCAGCTAAATTTTATCACAACGGAGAAAACAGTTTTGATATTTTGCAGCATTATGCTGACGTGTAACACTTTAATTTATGCTGTTGGTCAGGCGACCAACAGCAACACGGGGGAAGTTGCGCTGAGAACTATCACGCCACAACCCGTTACTTCGGCACAATTGTATACAGCTATTGATATGTATACCGTCGGCATTCAAGCGTCAAACAGCGCCACTCGGTTTCTTATCCTTTATAGTGCATTGGCCTTGGCATCATTATTTAAGGTTCATAGCGGAAATCAGAGTAGTGTCGATAAATTGATGTTAGTTGTGCGGCCATCCATCCCTCAAAGTCCTTCCCCCAAAAGAAAAGGGGAAAATGAAACTGTTTACACTATGCTTAGAAATAATCTTATCCACGCGGAGGAACGCGGTTGTGATCCAGAAAAGGCGGTAGCTGAAATAGAAAAGCACGTGAAGGATTTTCAAGAGCTAGTCTCACACGTATTTCTATCACTTTAAACGAACTCGCCCGAAAAGATTTGTCTCCTTTGCGAGACAGTGTCACCAGATATTTATTTTCTCAATGTTTTCAATCTGACCCTCGTCGATCGAAAGAGTTTTGAACTTGCAGAACGGACCTTGCCTTAATTGTTCCATGTTATCCACTACATCAAACGAAAGATAGGCAGGAATTGTAACTTCCAGGTTATAGGTGTCATAAACAAGGGCCATCATTCTACCGTAAAACTCGTTATGTTGGCCTTGCAAAGAGAATCTTACCAGGTTACCTGAGAATCTATTCATAACTTCTTTTAGGGTTAGCTGATTCATAAAAAAATAATTTTTCCAAAAACTACAGCAAGACATCATGTTTACTTGGTTAGTGACTCGCTTATTTATTAACAATGAATAAACAGCCCCCGGACCCCTGGCAGCTGCGCAGTCTATGCGAACATAGGTCAGCTCACTTCCCTTTCTATTCTGGCCGCGTACACGGGCTCGCTTGCGAAGGCCCCGAGGCGACCAACAGTAACAGGGGAGATTGATTTTTTAGTTTTGTATGAAGATAATCTGCTAATGTTGAATCGTTATGGGAATAGCTAATAAAATAATCGAAATTGAAACTATTCTTAGTTCTGATAGAAAAATTTGAATACTTATCCTTCAATTTTTCGAAAATAGTTGCTGCCTCCAGCGACTTCTTTTCATCATACGCAACAATTTTAATTACGTCTAAATCCAATCCAAGATTTAACCAGTTTACTGAAGTTTCAATCAATGGCCCAAGTATTTTATCTACCGGATAATTGGCATCTCCGGTTGCTAACAAAGGCATAGCAATGCTTTTTATACCAAATTGAATTGTTAGAGGCGTTAATGTTTGGAAAATATCTCCGATTAATTTGTAAGGTGGTTCACCTTTAATTAAAGGTTCAAAGCATAACAACCTTCTGAATCCAATTCCTTTATATTCAGAAGGATTTAATTCGGAAGAAAGCCAGCAAGAGTATATGCTACGCAAATCTAGTTCCTTTGTCCGAGCTAAAAGCGAAACAGAAACACCTTTCTTATGAAGAGCCCCAATTAAAGAAGATGAAGTTGGAACATAGTCATTTGGAAACGCTGAAACTATTAGAACATCAAAGTACTCGTCTCGCGTAAGATTGGTTAGGTCTCCCTGATACAATTCAATACACTTCTTTTGATTCTTATAAGATACTTCAATTGAGTTGAGCAATTTCATTGACGCAAACTGTTTTTGTTATTAATCCATAGTTATTGTTTAACATTCGAAATTGCATATAACAAAGACGATACGTCCCCAAGTTCATTGACTGATTTATCCAACAGCGCCGATTTTCTTGTTTTAAAAGAGACGAATTCGCTTAAAACAGACTGTACAATACTGGATACCGTTTCAAATACCAAGGCATATTTCTTGAGGACCCATATCCCTGATTTGAGATCGCGTTCTGATTTAAATACAGATGCTTCCAATATATCATCATGATCCTTCAAATATCTCAGTGCTTCGATTGTTGCTCGTCTGATCTCAATTAAATCCTTGCATGAATTACCAAAGTATTTTGAATACTTAAGGAAAATCTCAAAACTATCGTCGCCCTTGTCAATCCCCATTTTATTGTTCTCGAACCATAAAACTGCATTATTCCAGCCAATATGGCCGCCCTGAAGTCCAGGTTCATATTCCAAATAAAAGGCACGGTGTGTTTCCTTTAATGTTATTAACCCGGTCGGCATTACGTCTAAAGGTATTTTTTCCAAACCTTCTGAAATAGATTGAGAAATTTGAGAAAACCCTAATAATCTCGATGATGAGCGCCCAATATCAAGAAAACAAAATTGTTTTATTAAGTCGTCATACGTGAAAGTTATATGCTTAAAATCAGTTTTGAAAATTCGTCCCTCCGCTTGTCTATAACGTTTTAATGAAATGATGTCGAAAATTTTGGAGAAAATTGAATCATTCATTGGGATGTACCTTTTTTTCGAATATTATGCATTCAGGCTGTTGCCCCGAGCCAAAGGTACAGGGAAGGTAGAACAGCTGCTGTTGCGATCGGCTTTCGATATACGAGTGCTTTTCTAAATTATTTTATCTCTCTTTTGTAAGTTATGCCTTGCGCATAAAAGTTGAATATTCTCCGCCCTTAAAGAAGTACCGCCTTTTGCATATGCAAGGATGTGATCAAAATGTAAATTGTCTATGCTTCCACATTGTACGCATCTCCCCTTGTCTCTTTTCCATACTTCCAATTTTATTGAAGTCGGAATAATGCGATTGTGATCCAAATCTTTTACCTCCTTAGCTCTCCTTTCCTTCTGATCTATTGTTTTATCAGTTACTTCCAGTTTGAACTTGAAAACATTTCGCTCTTCAGATTTCTCGACCCAAGCATCCACCAATTCAAAAATGCCATTATAAACCCAGATACCGTCTTTAATTTTTTCATAAACCTTGACGAGTTCGACCTCTTGCACGCCTTCTTTAAACCTCTTCGCGGCTTCAAAGAACTTCCCATTTTGTGTTAGCGCTCCTTTTGGCGTATGAAATGGTTGATCCACGAATTTTGGACTTCTCGCTAGATTCTTTGGTACATCGTGGCCCTCATAAATTAGTATTTGTCCATTTTCAACCCTATCAGCATAGGGTGCTCCTTTTCTCAACGACATTAGAATAACAGATGAATTGCCTTTCAAACGAAAATTCATGCCCCGTTGAAGACTAACTCCTTCTTCCAAACACATTTCTGTATGCGAGATAATATCGCCCGGTTGAATCTCAGCCATAGTTATTTCTTAAACTCCCTTGAACTGAAAAATTCAGCGAAAGACACTTTCAGCGCCGCAATTAGCCTTTCCAAAATTTCGACGGAAATATTCCGACGGCCATTCTCGACATCCGTCACATAAGTCCTATCAACCTCGGCTTCATTCGCTAATGCCTCTTGAGACAATCCAAGCTTGTTCCGGAGTTCTTTTATTCGCTGACCTACTTTAAGTTTAATGTCCATACATGGAAGGTCAGTGAATGTGGCCTATAAGTCAACGGACTTTAAGTGACATTATAGATTATGCCTTTCCTATTTCGTTGTACCGGTAAATTTTGCTCACTGAAGGACCGGTGTGACCGACAGCAATTGTGGAGGTACGTCTAGAAATTCCGTTAAACTAGAGAGTCAAAACAACTTTAACTGAAATGTATTATAGAAGAATTTATGTTTTGGGTTTCTTTTATAAGGCATCAAATCGGATTCGTAAACTTCAATTTGCGTCCTAATATAGTCCAAGGGAGTAACAAATAATTTTCCAGGGTTGGAAGGCTCCCCACCAATGCCGATCGCAATAAATACAGGAATGTTTTTTTCACTTTGATAATTAACATAGGTAGCGATCTGCTTATTATAAGCCCATTTAATTTTGCCTTCGTTAAATTTTTCCCTCCATTTGCACTCAATTGCAAAACGATACCGTCGTCTCCCCAAAAAAGCAAACTCCAAATCGGGGTAAGCACAACTCTCTGGATAAACTCCGTTAGAAGCTGTTTTGTCACTTCGCCATTCAATTAGTCTAAATTTTCTTTCGTTGAAAAGTGTTATGATATAGTCTTCAAAGTCATGGCCTTTTTGAAAGGAGTCAGACCGATAAAACTGCTGTATCGCTGGGCCTGTAAATAAAGTGTTCATAGCGGTTCGGAATGGATAAACAAGATAGAAATCAAAGTTGATAAAAGGAAATGCGGTCACCAACAGCAATATGGGTCAGGCGACCAATAGAATGACTAGTAATAGCAACATGGGACGAGAAATGATCATTTTTCGTAAATAAATATTAGCTTGTAATGTCAAGCTATTATCATGGAGGCCTCTCTACAGCTATTTACTTGCGCTAAAAGAACTGTTCACTGCGCTCGGCAACTCTATTTAGCAAACTCCCTTACTTTTCCTTCCGACACCTCTCTTGTCAGAATGTTGCTTACTAGATTTGTCTCCCCAGCTATTTTCTTCATAATCCTTCAAGCCGTAAGGCATCGCATTAACCTTATTTAGAAACTTTTTAAAAGTTGTAACCCATTCAACGAATTTCTCTTTATAGGGTTCGTTGAAATCTGATTTATGGCTCTGACCTTGCTTAACTATTGCCAATAAGTGAGTGGGAAGGGGAACTGGTTTCGAACCAAAATAATAAAAGTGATCAGACAACAAAACATTTTCACCCTTCAAATCCTTAGCCTTGTCTTCTTCCTTATGAACACTTGGTCTCAAAAGGGGATTAACTTTTGAAAAATCATAAATACAATCACCCTTTCTCAATTTGCGGTCCAGAGTTTTCCATATAGGGATCTTATTTGGCAAATATTCTTGACAATACTTATCATACTCTTTTAAGGTCATTTTATTCGTAACCTTCATGGCGTAGACAACTTGACTTTCGAAACCAAATTTCACGGAACCGGTTCCCACAATCCAATCCCCAACCAGTGCAGTTCGACGAATTTGTGGTTTGCAAATTGCCAATGTGCAAACACCCCAAAATGGATTGGGGGCTGAGCCGTCGTCATGTGGAATGCAGTAAGAAAAGAGAGTCATTGTTTTAATTGATAAAATTACTCACACCATTTAATGAGTTTTCAGATCGTCGAGATTGTTCGGTCTCATTCTAAATATGCTCTCGTTACCCAACACTTGAATATAATTGGGCCAAACGTAAATCTTCCAATGGTCGCCTTCGTGTTTATTATAAACCATCGTTTCTTTGGTCATATACGGCTTCAGATCTCGGAAATGAAAATAATACACTTTGTTCGGCTCTACACGAAACGCCAGGATTGAATCGTGAACTTTATCTAGCATAGCAAATTGGATGGTTGTCAAATCAATCCATCCATTACCCTGAGCGTGTAGTCTGGAATAGGGTGTACAAACTAATACTTCCTTTCCATAACCGTCACGTCCGCTATAAAATATTTGCTTACCCATCACCTGAAATAAGTCCAATCTCAGATGTCGCTCAAGTTCAGAAATGATCTTTTCTTTGGTTGGAGTCTCCATTTATTATCCATCCGTTTAGATGACCATGATGACCCGATTTGGTCATGATTATCGAGGTCACAAAAACCATTAAGGTATTATATCAATATCAGTTAAAACTCTCTTTAGCGCGTGGTCCACACCAGTAACACCCTCTGCTGACCAGAAGGGTACTTCCATCGCTTTAATTTTTATCTTTAGATTACTATCAAAGCGGGAATTAATTTCAAAGAAATTTGTCTCATTTAACGTCTCACTGAGATTCGGATATAGTAATACAACTTCGTGGCACCCCCTTTTGTACGCATAACTCACCATTTGATAAAGATCAGATTGGGATATTCCTTTTTTGGGATCTTCAGAAAAATTCTTTTCCCTGATTTTATACTTAGCATCAACAATCAAAGTTTTATCCGAGTCCCTTTTGTTCGTCATAAAAATATCTTGCTGCAAATTAAAGGCCCGTGGCTTGTCAGACAAGTATAGGTCTGACTTCTGATATTCTACTTTCCACTGATCATTAAAATGTGTCTCCAGGAATTCTGCAATGAAGTCCTCAAAAATATATTCCATTGGCAGTAATAAACACCACTGCGACAGGTCGTAGGGTTTGCCAGAATACAATTGTTGGGCAAGAATTAATTTGCAACTGTCTAATACATCTCGATAATTCTCATAAAAACTATTAAGCGAAATGAGCTCTGCATCCCGCAATGTGCAAGGGACATCGGTCACTTCATCTAGAGTATAGATGACTTCTTGCAGAATTCGAATGTTTTCAGAAAGAAGCGTTTTGTTCAATAATAATCTCGAACAATACTTAATAACCCTGTTTACATTATTGTCAAATGAGAATGGCTCATAATCACACTCAAGTAAATGAAAATTGCTTTTGCTGAGACTATTGGTAACATACCTGTTGAAGTTTATGCTTCCTTTTGGTGTTAATAATGCTTCCTCCACGAGTTGGTACTGTGCTAATGGATTACTGGTAACGGTTGAGTGAATCTGATTTGCGATTAGATTTATTATCAATTCAGGGAAATTTTCCGTCTCTTTTAAATCCAGACCGGCTTTTGTAAAAGGGAACGTCCACTTTCTGCAATACCCCAACCAATAGAAGATATGATTTAGCATCAGGGCTCTTTCCTGGCAGTTGTTATCTCGGAAGACTTTTGGATATATCTCTATTAAGTCACCATCGCGCTGGATAAAGCCAGAGTAATTTCTTGCTCTTATTTTATTACCATCAAATTGAAAAAATGGCTGATAGGAATTTGTCTCGTTGTCCGGTAATTCCTCGGTAAAGACTCTTTCACTCCAAATAGCCTCCAGCATGTGCCTAAGGTCTTCAGCGTGCGGAATGGTCGCCCACTCACCATATTCAAATAGAAAGGCCATTAGTTCTTTTGTGAAATATTCCAAGAGAAATTGACCGAATCATAACTGACAGACCAATCAGTTTCGGTAAAAACCCTCGACACTACTTCAGTTTTACCCGAAAAATATTCCATTAGCAAAGGAATCACCTTTGTTTGCAAAATATCCTTAATCGGTTGGTTAGTCATGAAGTATGCGTGTCCAATCAAGTAGTCGGCTGATTTTTTTTCTTTGTAAATCGCCTGGTTGAGTTGCTTTAAAAAGTCAGCAGCTTCATAACCTTCATAAATGGGATATTTTCCAATAAACTCAAAACGTCTCCTTAAAGCGATATCAACTAGAGCAATTGATTTGTCAGCAGTGTTCATGGTACCGATTATGTACAAATTAGGGGGCACACCTAATAGAACATCTGAATTTGGGATTTTAATTTTTAATTCATTTGTTGCTCCAATTCTCTTGTCATCTTCCAGTAAAGTGATTAATTCACCAAATACTTTGGAAATGTTTGCACGATTAATCTCATCAATTATAAGAACATAGTTGTCCAATTTAACTTCTTCAACGCTCACTTTTCCCAACTCCCAAAGTCGAGCAAGTATAGCTTGATAGTAATATCGCAGTCCGCTAGTGAGCTCCCTTCTCCTATAATAAAGGTCCTCGAGCGTTTCGAAGCTCAACGTGTGCTGCGTGCCTCCAGATTGCTTTCGAAACGATAGGTTACTCGGGTTGATATCGGTAATCCAAAAGCTTGTGTTACCTGATAGCATCTTCACCTCAATCTCCTCTGCCCTTTCTTCCAAACGCTTCAGAAACACTTCAAATACCTCTTTAAATGGTTTCAAGTTTTGAACTTTCCGGCCGGCCTGCAGAAAGTTAGTTTCTGCTTTTTTACAAATGCGATAAAATACGCCCTCTTGCTTGCCGAATTTCAAACTTGATTCATTCAATTCTGGCCGTATTCCAATGATGAAATCCTCGTAGCTGTAATTCTGATGGAAGGTCACAAATTCAATGAACCCTTCTGTCTTTAACCGGTCAAATTCAATTTTATTTTTTTCATGATTTCCAAGCGATTTCCCTAATATTATCTCGACTGCCTTGTCTATTGTGCTATACGTTTTACCGGTGCCTGGGGGGCCGTAAAGAATGATATTCTTTGCACCGAGAAATTGAGTCTTTGTTGTTTTGTCGATTTTGAAGATCTGATTTATTTCTTCGATATCTTCAGGATCATCGGTCACATCGGTTAATGTTTTTAAGGGCAGAGTATGGCCACTCTCCCATTCGCCTTTTTTCTTCCAATCGACCTTTCGAGAACTCTTATAGTCTATCCTTTCGTTGTCGTAGTAATAGTCGGAAGTTACAATCCCGTAGCCTAAATAAATGGACCGACCTTTTTTTGCCACAATTATGTCGTCAGGATTAATTGAATATTTAAAGTCATAACATGCCGTGGCTACATTCTTCGGATTGCCCGCAGTGGGATCTCTTTCCATCAATTTCTTAGCTATCTCATCCTTTGACTTATATTGGTTCAAGTCACCGACTCTAGCCCACCCTATAGCCATGATTCCTTTTGAGTAAAATTCTTCCCAATGATCTGCATTCTCGCCGGGAGCGTAAATCCAGTATCTTCTGGTTTCTCTTTCGCCTTCCCGATGGTATGGTTTTGCTTCCTTAAGCTCATTTATTTCACCACTGTTATTCCAGGCGTAAGCGTCATATGAAATCTTGTAGAATGGCTCATCCGTTTTTGATTTGAGAGTCTCTAAAATTCTTTCATACTGTGAGAAATTATCGAAAGCGGGATTAATGTCAAATTTCTGCTGAAGATATGGTTTGGTTTGCGCATCGATTGGCAATTGATTCTTGGGGTCGATGTAAAACAGTGCCTCTGTCAGTTTCGCTTTTCCAATTTTATCAATCTGGAGCATCTCTGCAAAAATCTCGTTAGTAATTGAATTGCTCCTAGCACTTCTAAAGAAATTCCAGAGCTTATTTATTTCATTATTCTTTCGATTCATCTTATACGGAAACAACCAAACACTTTGAGCATTAGCCGAAGGTATTCCACGTTCATCTTGAGGAATTGGTTCAATGTTAAGCTTTCTGCACAGACTCTGCAAAAGGTTTAGCCTTTTGTTCGGGCCATACTTATAGATGTAACAGAAAAAGGTGAACGGATCAATCTCGGATAACTCCACTTCTTTTCCTCCGGCTTCCCGATCAGTAAAGACGGTAATACCAATTTCTTTAAGAGTCTTGATCAATTCAGGCTGTCGATTTTCATAATTGCTAATCCAATCTCCAATTTGGTAATGTGCAGGTACCCAGGTAAAATACGGTGTTCCTGAGGACGTCTCTTGTTCCGGTATAGTACTGTTAATATCTTGAATCATATCTAACGATTGTTTTTTGTTACTCAAAATTCACTTAGTGATTCTGCACCTAATAAGCTTATCTAGATCTGCAATTGGCATAACTATTATTAAAGATTTACATCTCATTATTGAATTTATGGTTTGGGCGGTTTTTCGAAAGAAAACTTAGGATGGTGTGCTCATTGGGATTACGTTCCTATCGGCAGATGTTGATATGCAGGATGGACATCAGACCGTGCGGCCTTGTTAAAGATAATGAAATCATCACATTAAACCCGGGGTCTCGCTGCTCAAAAGGCCCGGCTATGAAGACCCCGTGAGGACGGGAAATAGGCTTAAAATAATTACACCGCTGTCGGCAAAGAATATAATCTTGCTTCGATTGTAGCTTGGGCTAATACAGAATCTCTTAAAAAGCAAATCAATGCTGGCTTTCTAATAAAACTCAACCCAAGACTTTCATCCTTGTCTAAAAATTTGAAGCAAGCCAGGTTTCGGTCCGCTTCAGATAAGTGTACCATGTCTTGATCGTTTACAAACTCCCAATAATGCCTAAACCACTTTTCAATTCTTCCTTTTATATATCCTATATATCTAATTTCAATATGGTAGATGGTTCTCCATGATTCAATCTCATCGATTTTGTTGTCAGGATTTGTAAAGACAATTTCCCAGTGAATATTTTCAATATCTACATGATCAGCAGAAATCTGAAATTCTATCTGAATGCCCTTATGATTAGTATCGAACAAAAAAAACAGTTTATCATTGCTCGAGACTGCAATAATATCAGTATCCCCTTTGATGTCGGTTGAATTACACTCTCTACAAATTGGGACTAAATTCTTAAAATTCACAGAAGACAAGGGATATGTTGATTTTGGAAAATAGTGGTCGTACTGATCCCTGATTTTGTCAGCATCCATTTTCAGTTCTCCAATTCCGCATAATGGACAAATTGTGACATCGGAATTTAGTTTGCGGAATTCACTGAAGTGTTCTCTCAAATTTGTCGAAAACAATTCTCTAAAAGCATCACCATCCAATACCTGATTGTATAAATCGATGAACAAGTCCCTCAATTCTTTATAAATGCCCGTTGCGTGTCTATCTAACTTTCTTGGTTCGTAGCTACCACAACAAATTTTTTCGATTTGATTGCTTTCCCTTATTAAATAAAATAACTTTGCCCTTTCCCTAAAACTCCATGTTTTTAATTCGCTATATATCGCTATACATCTTTGCTTTAATATTTGAGGATGACGATTTGCTAAATAGCCCAAAGAATATCCAAAAAATTGCTCTTGAAATGGGCCAGTTTCAAATTGAATTCGATCAAAAAACTCTATAACGAGTTCGTTAAGTCTTGAATGAATAGATGGAAGATATTTATAACTCCTTATCATTTTGTCGGCTCCAATTCTTTTTCTTTTAGCAATAGTTCTCTAAATAGTAAAACTTTCTCTACTGATTCGCCTAATACTCTAGCAGCTTCCTTGGCTCTTTGGATTTCCTCCAAGGTCTCCAATGATGACAGTTTTATTTCCTCAATTAAATTAATCGGCGTTTGCGCTATAGATTCCTTTTTCTTAAATACTTCTTCGGTTAAGATATTTACCGACGTGCCGAATGTATTTATTTTGGGATTTGTGGCTTTACCACCGTCGAAAATAAATACCATTTCTCTTCTACAGTCAGATACGATAAATGGAGAATGTGAAGTAATGAGTATTTCTTGCTTACGGATTCTATCTGTTTTTATTCTTTCTGCTGTTGCCTTATTGATTAGTGTGATTAGTTGAGAACGCCACTCTGGGTTGAAATGTGTTTCCGGTTCGTCGTAAAGTAAGATAGAACCCGAAGTGTTCAAAAGCATAACGCTACCTAGCACATGCATTAATTGATGTTCACCATCACTCAGATTTTTATATTTGATTGGGTTCTTTTCTCCTTTTTTTGTAAACTTAACCTCATGTAATTCAAAAATTAATTTATCCCTTTTAGGTACGGGAACTAAATGAGCTAAATTATCATAAGTCTTGCTTGGAGCATCTTTTATCTTCTTTCTTGTATCTACCCCGTGAAGATGAATATTCATTAAGTTCAAATAGAAAAGATCGCGAAATAATAAAATAGCGGATCCAAACTTTCTTTGAAAAGCCCTGCGAATATCTGAATCGGGTCTAAAAGCTAATTTGAGTTCGTTCTCATTTTCTTCAAGAAGGGTACCACAGGATTTTAAATTTTCTATAGCAACTTCTAACGTTCTTGGAAATTTGATTCTATTGTTTCGATAATTTTTGAATCGAATAGTAATACTGAAACTATCTAGTGGAATTTCCTCATCAAGTTTCAGTTCTTTGGCAATAAGAGATACGTTATTTTCTTCCTGGAACAGGAAATTACAAATGCAAGCAATTAGGCTGCTCTCGTAATCAAGATAAAATAGTCTTGTTAGCCCAAGTTCCAAATTCTGATTGATAGCCTGCTTTTTTTCTAACGCCTCAAAATAATGATACGCTGATTTAATAAAGGGATTGCTGATGAGTTCATTTTGTCCTGAACTATATCCGATAATGTGGTTAGGCACATAAAAATCACGAGGATCTTCAGAATCAGAAACCCTAATTTGATTCTTGGATACAAGAGTAGCTTTAGGTAATTTATCTTGCTCTTTAATAATCTTTAGGCTAGTGTCCTGTATACCTTCCCAGGGTAATTTTCTCAATTCGTTCCATTTGTTATCTCTCTCCGCTAATTGATAGGTAATATCAAGTTTGTAACTAATCTCAAACCCAAATTCAGTTTGAAACTTCTTTTTGGGTTTGCCTTCGGCTAAAACATAGGTTTCCAGGTAATAAAATATCTCGCAAATAAGTTCCAACAGGTTCGATTTGCCAGACCCGTTTAACCCCACAAGGCAAATGGGCTCAATCTTGCCTTCGGTTGCGTCTACACTATCAAAATGAAATTCGCTGCCCGATAGCAAGCCTCTGAATTTGGTCAATAATTTTACATATAACAATCTCATTCTTCAGTTAATTACACGTTGTAGAAATATCTTTTCTTCCATGTCTTTAATCTTATCAAAGTCAGGATGTACATTCGTGTATTGCGATTTGAATGTGGCGTCAGCAAAGATCTGCTTGAGTTTATTTTGCCTCAATAATTCAAAGACAAATGATTTTAGTTTTTCAAAATCATATTTCCATTCAGCTTCCAACGCTGCTTTTTTGAGATCTGTGAA
>AR_comb_assmDRAFT_10039256_pt1 | contig 13460 bp, 10 predicted proteins | sample ArasoioldDNA_FD_10543 | JGI IMG/M metagenome (IMG submission 10543) | reverse complement strand
CCCGCCAATACCCGGTTGAGGCGATCGGCGGGCGCCGGATCGATGTCCGCGGGGTCGCGCATTGCCATGGCCTGGGCCGTTCCGACGAGCACGCCGACGAACTCGCCGGCCAACCTGCCACTCTTGCCGCGCAGTTCCGGCAAGTCGAGGAGTTCGGCCACCGTGTGCGGGCCCGTGGCCAGAGCGTCGGCAATCGTGGCGTAGGCCGGCTGCAGGTCCGCATTGCCGGTCGGTACCTTCAGCTGCATGCGAAAGTTGGCGCGCGGGATCAGCAGTGCCAGGCGGATCTGCCGCAGCATCGCTTCCTGCTTTGCGACCGATATGCGCCGGACTCCGCGGATGAAAACATCCTGGCGGAAACTCAAGGGGGCGCATAGGTTCCGTACAGTCTCCTTGAGCGTCGTGTCGTCAAGGCCGTCGATCAGCTCCTGCTGCCCGGGCGTGACTAAGAATTGCTGAAAGTTCAACAACAGATCGGCGGAGCCGACGTAGAGAAGTTTGGCGGCCGACATTTCGCGTGCTACGTCGGCATGGTACATCGGATGCCAGTGGTCGTTAAGGTACTCGTGCGCCAGATATCTGATCCGGCCCCGATTTCTCAGCTCGATGATTCTGTCGACAACCTCGTTTCCCACGAAGGAAACCGCCTGCGCGTCCTTCAGCTTCTCCAGGATCGAGGTGGCCCATAGGATCTTCTGGTCGCTGTGTCCGTGCGCCTGGGTGCCGAGATCGTGGAGCAGGCGCTGCACCGCCAGACCGGATGTCCAGCCGGGCATGGCATTGTAGCCGATATAGACGATTCCGCCCGGCTTCAGGCGCCGGCCAATGAACCGCACGATCGACTGGCGGAGCTCCGGGCTGATCCAGCTATAGACGCCGTGCAACGTGATGAAATCGAATTCCGGAAGGGACTCGTCCGGCAGGTCTTCGAAGCTGCGCTCGAGGAACTCGACATTGGAGAGCGCAGCGGCCTTGGCGATTCCCCGCGCGCGCATGACGTGTGCCGGGTTGAAGTCGACGCCGTAGAACCTCGCCTCGGGATGGGCGGCGGCCAGTATCAGCGCAGTCAGCCCCTCGCCGCAACCGAGGTCGCAATAGGTGAAGCTTCCGCTTTCTGGCGCGGTCTCGACGCCATTCAGCAGGCAGGCGAGCCGCAGGATCGCCGGCGACTGCTCCCTGCAGAACGCCGCAACATATTGCAGGTCCGTGACATAGCCCTCGCCCCAGTCGCTCATGGTATCCCCGTATTCTCGCCGTCGCGTCGGCGGCAGCCGTCACATGTCGTCCAGCAGAAAGACCGCATCCGACGCGTCTTGTCGGAACTCTACATGCTTCAACCAGGTGTTCCAGCCGAGACGCGGCACATAGTCGCCATCGCCGGCAAGCTGCAAGAACGGGACCTCTTGCCGGGCCAGGGTCAGCTGCACATCGTAGCTGAAGGTCGGCCCGACGAAGAGCCGGGTGAGATCGACGAGCTGCGCCAGGTCCCTGCTGCCCGGCATGAAACTGGCAAACTGCGCATAGCCGACCGGGCCGATGCGAATGCGGAAGCTGCCCTGCACATCCCACACCCGATCGCCCACCACCGCGTTGACGCCAAGCTGACCGAAGGCGCCGTCGGGCGCGCTGCGGCTCGGCAGCACCGTCACGTCGTCGGGGGCCAGCCAAACCCAGCGGCCGCGGAATTGCTCGATCTGCACCGGTCGCGCGAAGAAGTCCGAAAGCACCGCCTCCAGCGCCGCCACCGAGCGGGGCCACTGGGAATAGTGCCCGGCATAGTGCGCGATGGCCTCGTCGTCGACGGCCAGGCGGCCGCGCAGATGCGGCATGTCCAGGCCGACCAGGGCCATCACGCACGACGTCACCGGATCCTCGTCCGGCGCGTGGCGCTCGTAGGTCGCCGGCAGGCGGTACTTTTCCCAGGCGCGATGGAACAGCGACACCAAGCGGTGGTTGAACAGGTCCAGGAAATCGCGCAGCGCCGTACTCTTGTCGCGCAGGCTGCGGATGAGGAGGTCGGTGTAATGCTGGGGCAGCACGCCGCTGGCGCCGGTAAGACCGAGGAAGCCGACGGCAAGTTCGGGCGGCCGGCCGCGAACGTCGACGTCGGCCTGGGTCGGCGGCTTGGCTCCGAGGACGGCTGCCGGCGGGAAGATCACCGACTGGTAGGCTCCGAATCGGACGGCTTCATGCCGCGGGCTTTCGTCTTCTCCGACCCGGCCCCTGCCGGGCGTACCGGAGGTGCGCTGGACGGCACGCTCGAGCACCTGCACCGCCTGGAAGAACTCGAAGGCGTGCGGTTCCTCGAACAGCCGATCGATCAGAGGAGCTCTTGCTCGCCTGCGCGCGGAGGCCATCTGCGTAATACTCCGGGCCGGCCCTGCAGCTTGATGGCCAGACGTGTGAAGGAATTGATCGATCCGTAGAGCGCCAGGAAGCGTTCGATCACGGCAGCCAAGAGATAGAGGCCGCTGCTTATGAAGCGCTGTTCATCGAACAGGACCTCGATGTCGACGCCGCGGCAAAAGCTGCCCATCTCGGCGCTCGGCGCCCGCGCCGTGCCGCGTCGGCTCCGTACCTCCAGAATGCCCTCGATAGCCGCCCGCGTCTCCGACGAGTCGCGAAAGTCGTAGAGCTTCAGGATCTCGCGCAGCGCCTCGGCGCCGTCCTTCTCTTGTCCTACGATGGACAAGTGATTGAGGCTGAGGTGCGAAACCAGGCGCCACAGCGCGCGGTGGCGCAGCGGCGCGCGAACCGTCGGCGTCGGCGCCGTGATGCAGCGCAGGCTGGCGACTCCGGCCATCGCCTCCACCAGTTGCAAATGGGGATGTCCGCCGCCATAGGGAAGCCGGCCCGGCAGGTCGCGGTTGAGGCAGGTGGTTTCGACCGAAAGCACCGTATCGGCCGGGACCGACGGATTGAAATCGAGATCGACCAGCGACAGGAACAACTCGGTGCCGGGATCGCGACCGCCCGCAGCCCGACGGCTGGGATGCCAGAAGGTACGCTGGCTGCGCGCCGCGGCGGCGTGCTTGATGGAGTAGAATGGCAGGAACGACGTCTCCGTGCCGTCCGGCCCGGTACTGCTCACGGCGTCGACCGAGTACACTTCGGTGACGCCGGGGCGCCGCGCATCGGGCACCACCCGGTACTCCGAGATCGACCGCGTCAGTGCGATCGGCTCGGCCCGCTGGCGGAACAGGTTGACGATCGGCGTGCAGCCGACGGCAAAGGCGTCGTCGGAGATGCTGCGCTCCAGGTCGGTCGACGACTTGTTGAGATAGATGAATACGTCAAGCTTGTTCTTGGCCTCGAGCAGGATCTTGGCCGACAGCTGCGTCAGGTCGAAGAACAGGAACTTCTCGGGGAACGTGAAATACTCAGTCAGCAGCCGATAGCCGACGAAGGAACGCGCCGGATAGGGCAGCATGCCCTCGCTCTTGTCGAACCCGACAGGCCGGATGCAGTCGGGTCGAAGGATAATCGGCGCGGGATCGGCGGCCGAATCGGCCAGCGCCACGGATACCGCATTATTGAAGAGTAGCTCGTAGAGCGGCAGCACCAGTTGCGGTTGGCCGCGCAGGAAGAACCGCAGCCGGTCCGGGCCGAGCTTGGTGAAGGTCATCTGGTCGCCGAAGCAGCGCAGAGTCAGGCGCAGCACGGCGACGGCACCGCTCGCCTGAGGATTCGCCGGCGCGACGATCGGCCGTCCACGCAGGCTCGCCGCCTCCACGGTGATCGGCCACAGCGTCGTCGGATGGCAGGTCCTGAAGCGACAGGTCTCGCCGGCCATCGGCTCGGTCTCAATCTCGGTCCCGGCCGGCACGGTGTGCGAAACGGTCAGATCCGGCGGACAGGAGAACTGGGCGATCGCCATCGAAGGAGTGGGCACCAGATAGTGCGGATAGAGGACGTTGAGAAGCGCCTCCGTCAGCTCCGGGAATTCGTCGTCCAGCTTGCGCCGGACTCGCGCCGTCAGGAACGCGAAAGCCTGGATCAGGCGCTCGACATGCGGATCTTCAATGGCATCCTGGCTCAGGCGCAGGCGGCCCGCGATCTTCGGGTGCTCGGCGGCGAACTCCGCGGACAGCCGGCGGATGTAGGTCAGTTCCCGATTGTAGTAGGGAAGCAGGTCGTCAGCCACCGGTGTCGTCTCCGACCTTGATGCCGCGGGCCGCCGGATCAACAAAGGAGTCGAGCACAATTGTCTCCGGCGCCGGGTCGGCGTACATCAGCGCCTCGATGCGGAACCGCATGGTGCGGTCGACCTCGTCGCTGTTTTCCAGCAACGACACAGAGACCGAAACGAAACGCGGCTCGTTGCGCCGGATGACGTTCTCGACGTCGCGGCAGAAGGCCTCCCGCTGCCCCGTGGTCGTGAGATTGAGCGACGCGAAGTCACGGATGCCGTAGCTTATGAGCGAGTGGTCCAGTTCCGACAAGTCGCTCGGCCAGGAGATGCAGCGCTGACGCGTGTTGAGCAGCGCCTCCAGGTCGCGCCGAACGGCGCGCCGCATTTCCGCCAGATGTTGACCACGGGATTTCGGCGGATCGCGCGTCGATTCCGGGTTGGCGTCCAGCAGCCGGTCCATGACCGACGGCAGCAGCGGTTGATCGAGTTCGACGCGCGCCATCGGCAGTCCTATCGCGTCGCCGGCCGCATCATGCGCCGTCGCCGATCGTGACCGTGGTCATATCCATGATGGATACGCTGTCGTCGCCCGCCAGGAAGCAGACCTGGCCCACGCCCCGCATCGGCGCCCCGTCGCCGCCTTGCCATTCCGTGACCCGGCCGAGCAGCGCCGCATCGCTCACCTCGGTCGTGCCGGGGCAGTAGGTGGCCGGCAGAAAGACCTCGCCGTCAGGCCCGCCGGCGACCGACATCGCCGTACGCCGCCAGATCAGGTCGCGCAGCCGCTCAGGCTTGCGGAACTCGATGGACTGCACGCGGTCCATGGGAATCCAATAGAACTTGCCGGTGCTTGTCAGGACCTCGAGGACGGCGGCCGTAACGTCGTCCAGGTTGCGCAGGTCTTCGAAGGGTTTGCCGTTGCAGCTGCCTTTGATCCGGGGCCGCTGCTCCTCCGCCTGCTCGATGAGCCGCAGCGCTTCGGCCGGGCGGTTCTCGCGGGCGTGGATCGTCGCCTCGACGTAGTTCTGCAGATAGGGGGGCGGCTGGTCCAGGAATTGCGGGACGCGCCCAGCAGCATAGAAATCGCGGCGCGCCGTATCGGCGCGGATCAGCTGGCGGAGCAGGGCGATCGTCACCGCCGCTTTCGGGTCCTGCTGCAGGATGACCTCTAGCTGTGCATCGGCGCGCTCCAGGCGTCCGCTCGCGCACAGCAGCTCCGCCAGGAAGCCGCGACGCTGGATGTCCGTCGGATTGCGCTTAACCTCGTCGTTCATGGCCTGGATGGCGTCGTTGAGCCGGCCCGCGGCCAGCAGCTCCTTTGCGCTCGACATCTTCGTTTTCCTTTCGTGGTTCAGGCCGCCGACCGCGGCGCCAGTTCGGTGACGAGCTTGAATGCGGAGACGATGTCTTCCAGCTGGAAGTGCGGCTGAAGGTGGACCGTGCAAGCGTAGACTCCGGGACGGCCCGGCCGCTCCTGCACTTTGATCCGGCCGTCGCGCAACGGGTAGCGCGCCTTCATCTCAGGCGACGCGTCGTCGCTGCCGATGACGTACTGGTGCAGCCACCTCTGCAGGAATATTTCGCATTCCTCAGGCGAGGCATAGGAGCCGATCCGATCGCGGCCGATGACCTTGATGAAATGGGCGAACCGCGACACACATAGGATGTATTGCAGCATGGCGGACAGCCGCGCGTTTACATTGGCGACGACGGTCGTATAGCTCTTGGGTACCTGCGTCGATTGATTGCTATAGAACGCCGACATGGCCGTGTTCTTGATCTTGCACAGAGGTATGAGCCCCATGTCGGCCAGATCTCGTTCGTGGAACTCCGAGATTGAGACGTCCGTCGAGATGCGGATGGCGATGCCGCGCGCGTCGGTCTCGAACCATTCGACCGGCAAGCTGTCGACGATGCCACCGGAGACCTGATCCTGAGGCGTGCCGCGAATCTCGGCCAACCAGGCAGACTCCGAATGAGCCCGGATCAGCAGCGCTGCAAAGGCGTAGACCGCATTGCCCCACAAGTAGCCGGCGCTATTCGGGTCCTCGACATCCTCGCGGAATCGGAAACCATCGATGCGCGAGCCGTTGTCCCGATGCGGTAGCCGCATCAGCACACGCGGCAGCGTCATGCCGACGAAACGCGCGTCGTCGGTGGCCTGGAACGACCGCCACCGCGTGTACTCGGGCTGGCGCAGGATCGCCTTGAGGTTGATCGGCTGCCCCAGTTCGCGAAAGCTGTCGATGCCGAGAAAGGCCGGCGAGCAGCCGACGATGAATGGGCTGAAGGCGGCCGCGGCGACACCGGATATGCCATGCATGGCCGCGATGTCGTCGGTCGGATGCTCCCGCGTCCGCCGATGCTGGACGTCATAGTCGCCGATCAGCACGCCGAAAGGCTCGCCGCCCGGCATCCCGAATTCCTCGCTGTAGACCTTCGAGAAGAGCTGGCTCTGGTCGAACTCGATTGCCCGTTCGAGGTCGCGGCACAGCTCCGCCCAGGACAGGTTCAGAATCCTGATCTTGATCCCTTCCTGGCCCTCGGCCTCGGCGACGAGGTAGCGCACGCCGCGCCACGACGCCTCCATTCGCTGCAGGGTCGGATGGTGGAGGATGGCGTTGGTCTGTCCGCTCAGCAGCGCGTCGAGCCACGCTATGTCGCGGTCGATGGCTTGCAGAATCCGCCGCCGGTGCAGCGGCGGCGCCAAAGCGGCGCCGTCGCCGAACCACAGCCGCAGCGCCACGCCGGGGTCCGGTTCGCTGAGGAAATCGTCGAGCAGCACGCGGGTCGATCCCGCCGGCTGGAAGGCGAGATCGACGACCGTATCCCGCAAGGCGGGGGCCGGCGGCACGCCGAGTAGCGCACCGGCCGGCGCTGCGCCTACACGCTCGGCGCTCCCCGCCTCCGCATCCGTCATCGCGCGCCCGGCAGGCTACTGCGACATTTGCGGGATGCGCGCCACCATGCGCAACGAGGTCGTCAACTCCTCCATCTGCAACCAAGGCCGCAAATGGGCGATGGCGTTGTAGGACCCTGGCTTGCCCGGAATCTCGCGTACCTGAATCTTGGCGTCGCGCAGCGGAAACTTGGCCTTCATCTCCGCCCCGGCCTCGTCGCTGGCGTTGACGTAGTTGTTGATCCAGCGATTCAGCCAGGCCTCGCAGTCGGATGCCTCCATGAAGGAGCCGATCTTGTCGCGAGCCAGGATCTTCAGGTAGTGCGCGAAACGCGACGTCGCCATGAGGTAAGGCAGTCGGGCGGAGATGGCGGCGTTGGCCGTGGCCTCCGGCCGGTCGTACTTCTTCGGCTTCTGCGTCGACTGGGCGCCGAAGAACACGGCATAATCGGTGTTCTTGTAGTGGCACAGCGGCAGGAAACCGAGCTTGCTCAGTTCGGCTTCGCGGCGATCGGTTATGGCGATCTCGGTCGGACACTGATGGTCGGGGTCGCCGTCGTCGCTGATGAAGGTGTGGAACGGCAGACCTTCCACCTTGCCGCCGCCCTCGGCGCCGCGAATCATGGTGCAGAAGCCGTACTTGGCGAACGCGTCCGTCAGCTTGGTGCCCATGACGTATGCTGAATTCATCCAGCAATACTGGTCGTGGTCCATCTGCTTGGCTTCGCCTCGGGCGCCCGCCGGAGCCTCTTCGTAATTGAATTCGTCGATCGGCCGCGTGTTTTCGCCGTAGGGCAGCCGCGCCAGGGCGCGCGGCATGGTCAGCGTGACGAAGCGCGAATCCTCGCTGTCGCGATAGCCGCGCCACTTGGCGTATTCCAGCGAGTCGAAGATCTTCTCCAGGTCGCGTGGCTTCGACAGCTCGCTGTGGCTGTCGAAACCGAACAGCTTCGGGCTTGCGGCCGAAATGAACGGCGCGAACGAGGCCGCCGCCACGTTCGACATGTACCCGAGCAGCTCGACGTCTTCCGGATGGTTGGAGAATTCGTAGTCGCCGATCAGCGCGCCGTAAGGCTCGCCGCCCGGTGTGCCGAACTCGTTCTCATAGAGCTTCTTGAAGGTCTGGCTCTGGTCGAATTCGATGGCCTTCGACAGGTCCTTGTACAGCTCGCGCTTCGAGACATTCATGAGGCGGATCTTGAGCTGCGAGCTGGTCTCGGAGTTCATGACGAAGTGATGCAGGCCCCGCCACGTTCCCTCGAGCTTCAGGAACTTGGGATCGTGCATGATCGCATTGAGCTGCGCCGACAGCTTCTGGTCGATCAGCGAAATCGCCTTGTTGAAGGTGACCGTCAGATTCTTGCTGTACGTGACGGTGCCCTCGAGGGCCTGTTCGGTCAGTGTTCGCAACAGCTCCTTCGCGCGGTCGGGCTCGGTCTGCTTGGTGGCACCGATAGCCTGATCGAGGAGGCTGACTTCGGCCTCCTTGGTTTGTGCAACTTTCCCGGCTTTTTCGGCAGTCGTGGCCATCGATCAACCCTCCTTGCTTCCGCTGTCACCGGCGGGCGCCTCGACGCCCAGGTCGTTGCCCATCTTCTTCAGGTCGTCCGTGCTCTGCAGCACGCGCTCGAGCACCTTCTCGAGCTGGTCCGAACGATCGACCTTCGTCATCAGGTCGCGCAGCTGATTGCGTGTGTCCATCAGCTTCTTGAGCGCCGGCACCTGATTGACGATCGCGCCCGGCTCGAAGTCCTCCATCGACCGGAACTTCAGGTCGACGGCCATCTGGCTGCCGTCGTCCTGCAGCGTGTTGTCGACCTTGAGATTGAGGCCGGGCGTCAGCCGGGCCATCACGTCATTGAAGTTGTCGCGGTCGATCTGGATGAACTTGCGGTCCTTGAGTGGCTTCAGGGGCTCCGTCGGATCGCCCGAGAAATCGCCCATTACCCCGACCACGAACGGCAGCTCGCGCTCCACCATGGCCCCTTCGGTTTCGACTTCGTAGGTGATGTGGACTCGGGGCTTTCTCACCCGCTCCAGCTTCTTGTGAATGCTCTCTGCCATCTTGCGCTCCCTCTTCAGGTTCCATCACATAAGCACAACCCGCACCCGGCAGACTACCAGGGTGCAGGACTATGACTTGGATTCGACTCCGGATTGAGACACCGCCATTCCGGTCACACGTCCATTCCTCCCGCGGCTACCCGCCGCTACGTGCGCCTCGCGATTAGGTAACTGTCAGGCTTCTAGCAACATTTCATTCCGTCGACTGTGATGACCGTCACTGTTGCGGCTCTTCGGGCGGCCTCATGCCGGCGACCACATAGAAGCTCCGTCGTTGCGAGGTATCCGTGATCAATTCGTTCAGCAACTCCGGCAGCGACATACGACCGCGGCGAACCAGTTCGTCAAGGGTATAGGATATCGGCGAATGCGGCTCGCTGTAGCGGAAATAATCCGCCACGCGCGCCAAAGTCGCGAACGCGTCTTCCCGCGTGCTGATTGCGCCGGAGGCAATTCCCTGTCCCTGTCCACCCTTTGTGACACCTTGGCCCTGCGATGTTGCAGCACCTTCGCGCGCCTGGGCGGCAGCGAGGGCGTCCGCTCCCAGTTCCCGCGCAATCGCCGCGACGGCTTCCAACGTGCGGCGAATGGTTGATGTCGGAGGTGAATCGTTGCCGCATGCTGCGTCGAGCGCCTTTGTCAACGCAGCGAACTCTGCCTCGCACGCCGTGATATCGTCTACAAGATCAATGAAGAACTTTGGCTTGGTCGCCTTCTGGCTGGCCTTGATCTGATCCATGGTGACCGTGCCGACATCGGCATGCCACTCTCTCGCTCCTCCTCCGGTCACGCCGGCCATCTTGAGGGCCTGCTCGTATTGCCAGGAAGCGAACGGGCCTTCGTCCCCCCCATCGGTCACCGGCACCTTGCGGATCGGCTGTATCAGGGTGCCGTCCGCGCCCTCGCCATTGAGTGCCTTCAGAGGAGCGACCGTGGCAGCCACGCCGTCCTCATCCGGCACCGGATAGAGCCCACCCCAGTATTTCTCGACCAAGCCGTGGACCAATCGAAAACCATCGCGCAGACCAGGGAACCCGTGGCGGCGCAGCAGCGCTTCCAGCACCCACGCCGCAATTTCCAGATCTTTCGTCTGCGTTGCCAAGAGCTTGGGAGCTAGATCCAGGATCGTTCGCCACTCCGGCAGCTCCCCGCCCGCGAGGCTGGGATCGCCGTCGATCTCGCGCTCCTTGGCGCGCGCCGCGAAGCGGGCGTCCTTGAGTTTGATGTAGTCGGATGTCGCGCTGGAGTCGGCGCGCAGGTCAAGACCCGTCGGCGTGTCGCCAGGGATCGGCGAAAGCAGAGGCTCCAGCTCAATTACGTCCGCAGTTGCCATTCGATCTCCGCACGAACGAGGCTGGTCCGTAAGGGGGAGGGAATTTACGATATACTACATGCAATTGCAGATAACACAATTGCGTTGCCGAATTTTGGCGACGGAGCGACGCGAACGGTTGGCGCCGGCGTGCCCCCAGCCGCTGCCTCTCTCTATACGTGACCTCTGAAATCTCTATACATGACCTCTGAAAGCAGCCGCCGCGCGCCCGCCGCCGTCGCCGAGCGACTACCGCGCCGGGTGAGCAGAAACCTCGACGTCGGCGTCGTGGCGCCACCGCTGAGCGATGCCATTGGCCGGGTCGGCGACACCTTTCGCTATTGGCGTTGCGGCGGCGGAAATCCGACCGTTTTGTGACCGCTCGCACAGATTCCGTCCGCCCGTTAACTTGCTATCGAGCCCGCCCCCGATGTAGATTCCGCGCCACCGTCGCTGAGCGACTCCGTCCCAAATCGAGGGAAGATTTAGTCATGATACGCAAGAGCCTGTTGATTGCGCTGTTCCTGGGCGCATCGATGGCGGCGCCGGTCGCGCTGCCGGCCTTCGCGGACGACATGCAAGGCCAGACCAAGCAGGACTTCATCGACGCGCTGGCGCCGAAGACGCGCGGTCTTACCCTGTCGAACCAGGGGACGCAGGGAACCCAGGAGACGACGGCCGCGCCCCAGAAGGACATGCGCATCCAGTTCGAATTCGGCTCGGCCAAGCTCACGGAAAGCGCGAAGAATGTCCTCAATGAGCTGGGCGCCGCGCTGCAATCGGACCAGCTGGCGGCCTATCAATTCAGCCTCGTCGGCCACACCGACGCGGTCGGCTCCGATGCCGCCAACCTCAAGCTATCGCAGGCGCGCGCGGCTTCGGTGAAGGACTATCTGATCGGCCAGTTCCACATCGACGCGGCGCGCCTGGAAGCGAGCGGCGTCGGGGAGTCCGATCTTGCCGATCCGAGCGATCCGAACAATGGCATCAACCGGCGCGTGGTGATCACGAACATCGGCTCCTGACGTCGGCGGTCGTGGATCTCGGAGAGCGATCCCGCGCCAGCCTCACTCAGGGTCGCTCGGCGCCGCTCGGTTTGGCAACGTCGGTCGGCGGGTCGCCGGCCGTGGCGTCCAGCACCTCGCGCACCTTCTCCGCCAGCTGCTTTTTCTTGTAGGGCTTCTGCAGCAGCGGCCCGCCCGGCCCAAACTCCATCACCAGCTTGCCGGCCCAGCTCGGATATCCCGACGTGAAGAGAATGCGGACGCCCGGCCGCAGGCGCGCGACCTCTTCCGCGAGCTGGCGCCCGCTGAGGCCGTTCGGCATGACCAGATCGGTGAACAGGAGTTCGATCCCGGTAGTCTCGGCCAGCAGGCGCAGGGCAGCCGGACCATCCTCCGCGGGAACCACCCGATATCCCAGACTCTCCAGCTGGGTAACGACGACCTCGCGCACGGCGACGTTGTCCTCGACCACCAGGATGGTCTCGTCGCCGCGCGGCAGCTGCGACGGAGCCGCGGCGGGCAGTGGCGCCGTCTCCGCCGTCTCCGCCCGCGGCAAGCACAGCCACACGCTGGTGCCGTGATTCTCCGCGCTGAAGATCTTCACGTGGCCGCCCGACTGCCGGGCGAACCCGTAGATCATGCTGAGGCCGAGACCGCTGCCCTCATCGACCTCCTTCGTGGTGAAGAATGGTTCGAAGGCGCGGTCGGCCACGTCGGCCTCCATGCCGGTGCCGGTGTCGCTGACCTCGATCAGCACGTACTGGCCCGGCGTGACGCCGGGATTGCGGCGCGCGTAGTCGCTGTCGAGGTAGACGTTGGCGGTCTCGATCGTGAGCTTGCCGCCCTCGGGCATGGCGTCCCGGGCATTGACCGCGAGATTGATGATGGAGTTCTCGAGCTGGCTGCGATCGACGTTGGTCTGCCAGAGATCCGGACAAGCCACGATTTCGATCTCGATGTCGGCGCCGAGAGAGCGCCGCAACAGGTCGCGCATGTCCTGGACCAGCCGGTTGACGTCGAGCAGATGCGGCATCAGCGGCTGGCGGCGCGCGAAGGCCAGCAAGCGCTGGGTCAGATCGGCAGCGATCTCGGCCGCCGTCATGGCCCGGTTGACGGCGCGATCGAGGACGGGAACGCCTGCGACATGTTCGCCGGCAATCTCGAGATTACCGGTGATCACCGCCAGCAGATTGTTGAAATCGTGGGCGACGCCGCCGGTCAGCTGTCCCAGCGCCTCCATCTTCTGCGCCTGGCGCAGCTCCTGCTCGAGCAGCTTGCGCTCGGTGACGTCGCGCAAGACCACCAGCAACTCGTCCGGCCCGCGCCCCTCGATCGGCGTGACCGAGGCCTCGACATCGGCGGTCGAGCCGTCGAATCGCAGCAGCCGCGCCTCGACCCGCGGACACGGCCTTCGCGACCCGATGATCTCCGCGAATTTGTGCTCGATGCGCTGGCGGTCGGCCGGATGCAGGCGATCCAGCATCGGGCGGCCGACGATCTGCTCGAAGGTCGCCGCCCCCAGCATGCGCAGGCAGGCGGCATTGGCAAACAGCACGCCGTCGGCGTGATGGACGAGAATGGCCTCGGGAATGCTCTCGAAGAGGCGAAGCTGCGACAATTCGCCTATCGCCTTTCCCGTGCGGCGCGGGGGCGCATCACGTCGTCCTGCCAACATTGGCGATTGCCATCCTCTCGCATCGTCCGGCTGCATCGCCGAGACGCAGGCCCGCCCGAATGGAAGCCGGAATCGACTAACAAACTCTAAAGCGGGAAGGCGCAGGCGGGCAGGTGGTAACGCCGGTTTCATCTGGCGCCGCGGCCGCGGGGGTTGGTCGCCGTCCGGCCTCCGCAGCAGTTCACGCGGGGAGGCAGGAAAAACCGCGTGCGGAGGCCGGACGGTCGTGACGCCGGGACACCCTCAGAATTCGGCGCCAGGCACACTCTTGCGCGTCGGTCCGGCGATGCGGTTGGCTGGCATGACGTTGGCGGGCGTCGCCGCCCGCGCGGCATTCCATGTTTCCACTTGCGGACCTCGCGTTCTGCGATCAG
>AR_comb_assmDRAFT_10150713_pt1 | contig 13461 bp, 10 predicted proteins | sample ArasoioldDNA_FD_10543 | JGI IMG/M metagenome (IMG submission 10543) | reverse complement strand
GACCTTGCCATTATCGGTGGCGGCATCAACGGGACGGGCCTTGCCCGGGACGCAGCCGGCCGCGGCGTACGTGTGCTGCTGGTCGAGATGAATGATCTCGGTTCAGGAACTTCCTCAACCTCCAGCAAACTGATTCATGGCGGTCTCCGCTATCTGGAGCATGGTGCCTTCAGGCTGGTCCGCGAGGCACTAAGCGAGCGGGAAGTTCTTTTGCGCATGGCTCCGCATCTGGTTCGGCCAATGCGCTTTATGTTGCCGCCACTGCCGGGGCTACGCTCGCCCCTCGTGCTGCGGTTCGGTCTCATTCTTTATGACTTGCTGGGCGCCCGTAAGCTGTTGCCGGCCTCCCGCACCGTTGACCTTACGCATAACGTGGTCGGCCAGCCTCTTCAGCGGACCTTTCGTTACGGCTTTGAGTACTCCGATTGCGCGGTCGACGACTCCCGGCTGGTCGTTCTCAACGCGCTCGATGCCGCCGAGCACGGGGCTATTATTCGTACGCGCACGCGCTGCACGCGCGTGGAACGCCGACAGGATTGGGAATTGGTGCTCAACACACGTGGACGTCGTGATGTGAAAACCGCGCGCGTTCTCGTCAATGCTGCCGGACCTTGGATCGGCGAAGTTGCAGAAACCGTGATCCGGCAGCCCTTGGCCAAACCGGTGCGGCTGATCAAAGGCAGTCACATCGTGGTGCGCCGCCGCTTCGCGCACGACCACGGTTATCTGTTTGAGGCACCCGACCGGCGCGTGGTGTTCGCGTTGCCATTTGCGGACGATTTCACGTTGATCGGCACCACGGATGAAAATTTCGTCGGGGACCTTAATGCGCCAGCGCCGGACGTCGATGAGATCAAGTATCTCTGCGATATCGTGAACCGCTATTTTCGCGACAAAGTTGTTCCCGACGAGCTGGTCTGGTCATTTGCCGGAGTTCGCGCGCTCTACGATGACGGCGCCGGAAAGCCGGAGGATGTCACACGCGACTACGAGCTTGTCCTCGATGAGCGCCCCGAGGAGGCGCCGCTGCTCACGATCTATGGCGGAAAAATTACCACGCATCGCAAGCTTGCCGAGGCGGCGATGGCGCAAATCGGTCGATTTTTCGAAGCGCGGCCACCCTGGACCGCGGGATCGCATCTACCCGGCGGGGAGTTTGCACCGGAAGATTTCGAGAGAGAAGTGGCCGAGTTCATGCGCCGCTGGCCGTTTCTTTCAGCGTCGCATGTGCGGCGCCTGATGCATGCCTACGGCCTGCGCGCCGAACGTTTTCTCAAGGATGCAAAAAGCCTTGACGATCTGGGCGAGCGCTTTGCCGGAGATCTCACAGCTTCCGAGGTGCGTTATCTGGTAGAAAACGAATGGGCGCACAACGCCGATGACGTGTTGTGGCGTCGCAGCAAGCTCGGCTTAAAGATAACGTCCGAGGGGCATACGGCACTCGACCGGTTCATCGCGTCGGGATGTAAGGACTGATTGCTGGAGCGCTCAATTGCCGACGGTTCTCATCGCTATCGATCAGGGCACAACCTCAACGCGGGCTATTGCGTTCAACACGGCGCTTCAGCCGGTTGCCACGGCCCAGCAGGAACTGCGGCAGATTTATCCGGCACCTGGCGAGGTGGAACACGACCCGGAAGAGATTTGGACAGCCACGGTCACGACAGTGCGCGCGGTTATGGCACAGGCAAAGGTCGCAGCAAAAGACGTTGCGGGCATCGGCATCACTAACCAGCGTGAAACAACGGTGATATGGAGCCGCAAGACCGGCAAGCCGATCCACAATGCAATCGTCTGGCAGGATCGGCGCACCGCTGATCATTGTGATGCGCTGCGGCGCTCGGGCATCGAAAGCGAAATTACCCGCAAGACCGGGCTGCTGCTCGATCCGTACTTTTCTGCAAGCAAGATTACCTGGCTATTCGAGCACGTAGAGGGAGCGCGCGCGGCGGCAGAGGCCGGCGAACTCGCGTTCGGCACGATCGATAGTTTCCTGCTTTGGCGGCTGACCGGCGGCAAGTCGCATTCGACCGATGCAACCAACGCCGCGCGAACTCTGTTGTTCGATATAGGCAAGGGCGCCTGGGACGGCGATCTTTGCCGACTATTTGGTGTGCCGCAGTCTCTGCTTCCGGATGTACGAGACTGCGCGTGCGCTTTCGGGGAAACCGTGCCGGAATTGTTCGGGGCTCCGATCCGTATTCTGGCCATTGCCGGCGACCAACAAGCCGCAACGCTCGGGCAGGGTTGTTTCACCGCTGGCATGATGAAATCGACTTACGGCACCGGCTGCTTTGCGCTGCTCAATACCGGCGCAACCCGTGTGGCTTCGCGCAGCCGACTGCTCACGACCATCGCCTATCAACTCGATGGCAAGCGTACCTATGCGTTGGAGGGCGCCATTTTCATTGCCGGAGCGGCCGTGCAATGGCTGCGCGACAGCCTGAAGTTTATCGCGACTGCCGCGGATGTGGGCCCATTGGCCCAGCGCGCCGACCCGGCGGAAGAGGTCTATCTGGTTCCGGCTTTCGTCGGTCTTGGCGCACCTTACTGGGATGCGCAGGCGCGCGGTGCCATCTTCGGCTTGACCCGCAATTCCGGCCCAGCCGAGTTTGCCCGCGCGGCAATTGAGGCCGTCGGCTACCAGACGCGCGACCTGCTCGAAGCGATGCACGCGGACTGGCCCGCATCGAAAAACTCAACAACGGTGCTGCGCGTTGACGGCGGGATGACTGCCAGCGATCTCACCATGCAGTTTCTGGCCGACATGCTGGCGAGCCCCGTGGATCGGCCCGTCGTGATGGAAACGACGGCGCTCGGCGCCGCATACCTCGCGGGGCGTACGGCCGGTGTGTGTCCGGATCTCGAAGGTTTCGCCGCCGGATGGCGGCTTGATCGCCGCTTTGAACCACGCATGGATGCGAATACACGTGAATATAAATATTCCGGCTGGCGGCGAGCGATACAGCGCACCAAAAGTCAATGATTGCGACAAGCCTTGCGGGTTGAGCGTGTCAATATGGCCCGCTAGCGTGCTTGCCTGGATATGGGGAATCGATGGCGGACGGCGACGAAGCGGCGCAGAGCAGGGCAAAGCGGGAGCAACGGCCGCTGGTGCGCTTCGAGGCAGTCAGCAAACATTTCGGTGGGGTCCCTGCGGTCGACTCACTGACGCTCGAGATTGCTTCGGGTGAATTCTTCGCCTTGCTCGGTCCCTCCGGCTGCGGAAAGACGACGCTCCTGCGCATGCTCGCCGGTTTCGAAACGCCGAACAAAGGCCGCATTCTGCTTGACGGGGAGGATATCGCCGACGTGCCGCCACATCGGCGGCCGGTGAATATGATGTTCCAAAATTATGCGCTTTTTCCGCACCTTTCGGTGGAAGGCAATATTGGCTTCGGCCTGCGGCAGGAAAAAGCGAGCCGTGCGGAGATCAGCGAACGCGTCGGCGAGATGCTAGCGCTTACGCGGCTGCAAGGTTTTGGCCCTCGCAGGATTGACGGACTCTCCGGTGGTCAGCGTCAACGGGTAGCGCTCGCACGTTCGTTGATCAAACGTCCGCGCGTGCTCCTGCTCGACGAACCGCTGGCTGCGCTCGACAAGAAACTGCGTGCCGAAACTCAGTTCGAGCTGATGGAATTGCAGCGCAAGCTCGGCACGACATTCGTCATTGTCACCCACGACCAGGAAGAGGCGATGATCGTCGCCGACCGCATCGCTGTGATGAATCATGGGCGCCTCATTCAGGTGGCAGAACCGTCAAAAATCTATGAGCAACCGAATTCGCGCTGGGTGGCCGATTTCATTGGAGAAATTACCCTGATCCCGGGACGTCTGGCGGCTGATGGCACGCTCGACAGCGCGCTTGGACAATTACGAATTGGGTCATCCGTCGATTTAAAAACAGACGCTACGGTCTGGCTCGCGCTTCGGCCCGAAAAAATCAATATGAGCGCGGAACGTCCTACCGGAACGGTCAACTCCGTTGCCGGCACGGTGTTTGAGACGGGATATCGCGGAGAAATGTCGATCTACAAGGTGCGGTTGGCCGATCGTTCGCTCATGAAAGTGTCGCTCGCCAATGTGAACGCGCGCCGGCAAGCCGCCTTTTCGGTAGACGATCTGGTGTGGCTGTCGTGGCCGCCCGAGGCCGGCATTGTTTTGATGGAGTAAGGCATGCACTCTGGCGATAACGGACGAAGCTCCAGAGGGATTGTGCTGGTGCCCTATCTGTGGCTTGCGCTGTTCTTCCTCGCGCCGTTCGCAATTGTGCTGAAGATCAGCCTGTCGCAAACCGCGCTCGCGCAGCCTCCGTACCTGCCAGTGTTCGATCTCTCCGCCGGTTGGGCGGGCGTAAAAGATTTCGCCGGGCAACTGTCGCTCGACACTTACAAGCTCGTTGGCGCAGATACGCTTTACCTTCTAGCCTATTTGAAGAGCTTGGAGATCGCGGCGATTTCCACTGCTCTCCTGCTGATCATTGGCTATCCGATCGCTTTCGGCATGGCGCGCGCGCCGCGCGCCTGGCAACCCTTGCTGGTGATGGCTGTGGTTTTACCGTTCTGGACGTCGTTTTTGATCCGCGTATACGCCTGGATCAATATTTTGCAGCGGGACGGCCTGCTTAACGAAGTCCTCCTCAAATTGCATGTCATCAACACACCGGCCGCCTGGCTGTCCTCCGACACCGCGATCTATATCGGTGTGGTCTATTCCTATTTGCCCTTCATGGTGCTGCCGCTCTATGCGACGCTGGAGAAAATTGACGAAAGCCTTCTGGAAGCAGCCGCCGATCTCGGTTGTCCACGCCGGAAAACATTCTGGCTGGTCGTTTTACCGCTGTCGTTGCCGGGCGTCGCGGCGGGGGCAATGCTTTGCTTTATCCCAATTGTCGGCGAATTCGTCATCCCTGATCTGCTTGGCGGCTCCGAAACGTTGATGATCGGGCAGACACTCTGGACCGAGTTTTTCTCCAACCGAGACTGGCCCGTCGCGTCGGCCATCGCGGTTACGTTGCTGGGTCTGCTGCTGGTGCCCATCCTGCTCTACGAGCGGCTGCAACAGCGGTCACTCGAAGGAGGCCGCTGATGCAGCGCACTTCGCTGTTCAACATCGTCTCCGTCACAATTGGTCTGGCGTTTCTCTATCTGCCGATCGCGACTCTGGTTATCTACTCGTTCAACGCATCCCGGCTGGTAACGCTATGGGGCGGATGGTCGCTGATGTGGTACCAGGAATTGCTGCACGACGACGCCGTGCTGCAAGCCGCCTGGGTCAGCGTTCGCGTAGCCGTTTTGTCCGCAACGGCCGCGACAGCGCTCGGGACGCTCGCCGCCATCGCGCTTACGCGAGCCGGCCGATTCCATGGCCGGCTGCTCTTTTCGGGCATGGTCTACGCGCCCTTGGTGATGCCGGAAGTGATCACCGGCCTTTCACTTTTGCTGCTTTTTGTCGCCCTCAATGTGGATCGGGGTTTCTGGACCATCGTCATTGCCCACACCACCCTGACGATGTGTTTTGTCACCGTGATCGTCCAGTCGCGCCTTGTCAGCTTTGACCGCAGTCTGGAAGAGGCCGCGATGGATCTCGGTTGTCCGCCCTTGCGGACGTTCCTGATCGTAACGTTGCCCCTGATTGCACCAGCGGTGGCCGCCGGCTGGATGCTTGCCTTTTCTTTGTCGCTCGATGACTTGGTCATCGCGAGCTTCACCACGGGACCGGGCGCAACCACTTTGCCGATCCGCATCTATTCCGAAGTGCGTCTGGGCGTTAAGCCGGAAATCAACGCGGTGTGCACGCTTATGATCGCGATCGTCGCGGCCGCTACCATCTTTTCGTCGCTGATGGCTAAACGCGGCGCTGTGCGGCGCAAGCAGGCTGCTTTGGGAGCGCAGGTCTAGCCTCTGCTACTCGCTGCTGCTCTTGCCCGGCGGGCGAAACAAAAAGACAACGAACCATATCGGGATGATCACCAGCGATCCGAGCAGCACGTTCGGCCAAGCCCAGGCGAAGCCTTGCCTGACGTAGCCCTCGATACGATCGACGGAAAGTCCGGTTTCCCGCATCAGTTGGTCGGCTGTGATGCCGAAGTGCGCGAGGATGGTTCCCACCACCAGCGAGGCGACCGCAACTTTGACTAGTGTGCGAAAGAAAGAATGCATCGTCCGCGATCCATCGCGCCGGCTGGCGCCGGCGAGTGATTCGTTTTCTGCCGAATGATAGTCGAAGGGCTGCCGATCAGCACGCCCAGCGTCGGCCCGTGCGGATTTTCCGGATTACTTGGGCTTTTCGGCAGGCGGCGTAGCCGACTGCTCGGTGGTCGGGATTGTACCTGCGGCCGGTGTTCCACCCGTCAGTCGCTCTATCGCCGAGCGGACGGAATCGCGGGCCCGGCGATCGCGTACTGCATCCAGAAGTGGTGCGGCGGCGCCAGAGCGCCGGATCAACGCTTCTGCATCAGGGAGCATAATTGGATCGTCCCACGAGCCCTGCACGATGAACGGCAACTCGAACGGCGCAGTACCGGGTCTCGGCGGCGTCACCAATGCGGCAGTGCCTTTGAGGTCCAGTTCGCGGGCCGGGATCGAAGCCGAACCGGCGAGCGCGAGCGTGACTGTCGCGCCTTCTACCTTCACGTCCTCAACGGAGACGGTTCCCTGAGCAACCTTGAGTGCGACCGCGAGCTTGTCATAAGGGGTGCGCCCGCTGCGGAATTCGCCGCCACCTGATAGGGGCCGGCGCTCCAGCCGGCGAAGCAACTGTTCGACATTGAGGCCAATTAGCGCGCCGTTCGTGCCAACCAGATTTGCTGTTCCGTTCAAAGTGTGCGTCAGAGCCAACACACTATCGCCCGCCCCCTCGACCAAAAGCGTGATGTTGCCTTTGCCCTCAAGCCGGCGCAGCCCAAACAACTGGCCGAGACAGCTTTCCAGGTCGACGTCGGTGAATTGTAGCTGCGATTTGACGTCTATTCCCTCGCTCAGGTTTGCAAGGCCGAGCGAGCCTTTGATTACGCCGCCGAACGCTTGCGCCTCGCCCACGGTAATTGCGAGATGACTTCCGCGCAGATTGGCCGCAATGGCCGTGCGGCCAAGCTTGGCGTTGGATACGACGACACTGCCCGCAGAAAGCCGCAGGTCGAGATCGAGACCTGCAAGGCCGTCAAGAGTAATACGACCATTGTTCCAGGCACGCTCGTTGGCGGTAAGCAGGCGGACAGTGGAGACGTAAGGCGTCAGGTCGAGCGCGTCGGCAGCGAGAGTGCCTTGCAGTGTCTGTCTGCCGTCCGCGGCAAACGTCAGCACGCCTTCCGCGCTATTGCCGTCAAGTTCGACATTGACATTCGAAAGACCGATGGTTCCGCCCGCCACGTTGGTCTTTGCTTTGATCGCGAATCGCCCAAAACCGCCGCCCGGCAGCGGCTTCTGTCCCAACCACACCATGGCATTGCGCAGCGACGCCGCGTCCGCAGCAAGTGTGCCTTCAATCTTGAGCGTCGGCTTCAGGCTGATTGCGCCCTCGAATGCGGCTTTCATCGGAATGCCGGAGGCGCGCAGCTTCAGTCCGCTTCGGTTACCGACGAGTGCTGCCGGAAAATCGGCGAGGGTAAAGCTCGCGTCCACCGGCGCGTCGTGCCAGATAAAGTGGCCGGTGGCTCCAAAGCTTTTGGAAATCGAGGGCCAGGCCAGCGAAAACTCCACTCCATAGAGTGTCTCGTTGATCTTGCGCGTCTCGTCATGGATAACAACTGTGCCGCCATCGATGCGCATCTCGGAAAACGCCGCGAGCCGTTGCGTGGCCGTCTGACTACGCGTGAGCGCTTCCATCAGGGCGGACCAATTGGACTGGCCGTTCGACTGAAATTCGATGGCGATTCTCGGATGGTCCAGCGAAACGTCCGCGATTTCGACACGACCGATAAGCAACGGAAAGAAACGCAGCCGCGCTGTCAATCGCTCGGCGACGAGCGCAGGCTGCAAGGCATCGCCAAATACGACATCGGCAAAGCTGACACTGCCTGTCGGAAATAACGAAACGCTGGCCTTGCCGCGCAAGACCGGTTCAAGCCCGGTGACGGACCGGATTTCGGCTATAACTTGCTGGCGTACGGTATCGGCCGAAATCAGATAACCGGCCGTTGTAAGCACGGCGAGCCCGCCTGCAATTAGGGCGAGCAAGATGATCCCCAGGCGTTTCAAGCCGGTTGCGGCTGTCAAAGGGAGGGTTCCGGTTGTGTCAGCGTCGATGCCGAAGGACTATAACATCGGCCCTGCTGCCGCCAACCTTGGAGAGGCTCTGTGACCCTTTCAAGGCTGGCACGGGCACCTAAGTTTACCGCAATCCATGCAGCCTAGCGGCTGGCATCGGCGATTTCCGCGATCATCTTTTTGATAATCGCCTGGCCAAAAGAGTTGAAGTCCTTCGCCTCGAGCACAAAGCTGCCCGGCCCGCCAATGACGTTGTCGCGATAGTATTTTGCCAATCCGCCGGGCGGGTTGGTGTGTTCGGGATTCCAGGGGAGGGGCACCTCGCTCAAGATGACCAGACCATTGATGGTAATGCCCAGTTCAAGCGCTTCGTCACGCGCTTGACCGATATCCCGGCCGGCATTGTTGGTGCCGTCGCCCGAAATATCGATGGTTTGCCGGTCCGCTATAAATGGCGCACGTGCAAGTTGGACAACAGCTGCATCGATAGCGCCACTGATCGAAGTGCGATCGGCGAAAGAGCGTGGTGATTCGAGGAGGCGGTCACCGAAAGTCTGCGCCGCTTCCGCCCCATCAATCAACGTCCAGTCAATCACCACCTTTTGGTTGCCCAGTCCCGACCATTCCAGAAATAGCACGCCGACACGACGGTGGCGGCCCGAACTAATCGCATCGAGCACGCGGCGATCGGCAAGCGCTGCCGCATAGCCCTCACGCTGCAGTTGGAATTTCTGGCTGTCGACGCTACGCGAAACGTCCGCAGCAAGAACCAGAAGCAGATCAACCGGCTCTGCCGCGCGGGCGGTCAAGATCGAGGCAATCGTCAATGCGGTCAGAAAAATGACCCGGCGAAACAACTGGCCCATGCTGAGAGTCTAATCGATTTCGGAATTATTGCGCCAGCACTCTCGTCGTCGGAAATGACAATTCAACCAGAGTGCCATCGTCGACCTGGCTGGTTATGTGAAAACGCGCGTGATTGGCTTCCGCCAACGCCTTGGTTATCGGCAAGCCTAGGCCGGTGCCGATCGCATCCCAATGGGCCACAGAGGCGACCTGGCGAAATGGTTCCAGCGCCGTCTGCAATTCTTTTTCACTCATTCCCTCACCGGTATCCCGGACGCGCAGCACGACTTCCTGATGATCAGTCAAGGCTGTTGAAATGATGACCTGGCCCCCGGCACCGGTAAATTTGATCGAGTTCGACAGCAAATTGAGCACGATCTGTCGCATTGAGCGTGCGTCGGCGATGATCTGCGGCAGGCTGGCGGGCAATGCCGTACGAATAATGACGCGTTCGCGGTTGGCCTGCTGCTGCATGATGGCTACGCACTGCTGCACCAGATCATTGAGATTGACACTCACGAATGTCAGTTCGAGCTTCCCGGCCTCGATCTTTGATAGGTCAAGCAAATCATTGAGCAGCGAAATAAGGTGCCCACCGGAGGCGTGAATGTCCTTGAGATATTGCCGATAGCGCTCGCTGCCGATAGGGCCGAAACGCTCATCCATCATTACCTCGGAAAAGCCGATGATTGCATTGAGCGGCGTGCGGATTTCATGGCTGATCTTGGCAAGAAACTCCGATTTTGCGGTTGATGCCTTTTCGGCCTCGCGCCGCGCGTTGATCAGTTCCTCCTCGCTACGTTTCCAAGCCGTAATATCGCGCAGAACGGCGCAGATCTTTTCGCCGTTCTCTATGCGACCCATCGTGATGTGCAGCGGAACAAGGCCACCCTGACCCACCCGGCCGATCACTTCGTAACCGGCATCGAGTGTGCCGCCACCCTGGGCAAGCCGATCGAGATGGTCGAGCACGGCGCGTCGGCTTTCCGGAACCAGAAGATCCTCCATGGACAGACCGTCGAATTCGGCAGTCTCATAGCCGAAAAGGGCTTCGGCGCTCCGGTTAGCGGAAAGCACGTGGCCGGCGTGGTCGAGCACGAGCACGCCGTCGGTGGCAGTGTCGAGAATGGCCTTAAGTTCACTGTTCTCGCGGCGCAGGTCGGCGTCTGTCGATGGCTCATTGCCCGCGACTCGGGCGACGTGAGTGTCGATCACAAGCAGCAATGCATTCTCGCCATTCCAGACCACGCTGGAGAGGCGCCCTTCGACGGGCTTCTGCTTACCGTTGATTGTCGCGATGGTGAGCGTTTTGGAGCCGCTTCTCTTTCGCTTGGGCGAAGATGCGCGTTTGTCTTCAATGAAGAGGCTGTCGAGGCCGCCTGCCTCACTCAAGGCGCCGAGCGTCGAATAGCCAGTCCATTCGAGAAAGGCGCGATTAGCGTAGATCAAGTTGTTTAGTCGATAGATCAGGATACCGACGGGCAAGCGATCGAAAATTGGCCGGCTTTCCTGGGCGTCCCGGACAGCCTTCGGTGTCTCGCTTGCCGGCGAAGCGGGCGGCGCACCGTCGAGGTCCGGCGTTTTTGCTTCGGGCTTCGCTGCGGGTTTTTTCAGACGTTCGTTGAGTTCTCGCGCGAGTTCCTGAAACGCGCTGTGTTCGCGCGCGTTAAGAGCCGGTTCTGCAACGACTGGCAGGGGTGTGGGCGGAAAGGGCACGACTTTCGATTCAGATTCCCCTGTAGATGGCGTCGCGGAAGGAGGTTGCTGCCGGAGACGTTGAATTTCCTGCAGGCGGCCGGCGTTGCGGCACAGGGCGAAGCCGCGGAAGCCGCGGAATTGCCGCTGGCGGTCGAATATTGGCAGACCTGACAACTCGACAGGCAGTCGGTCGTCCGAATTATCGACGGGCCAGAGAACGACAATGTCGCTGAAGGTTGCTTGTGCTGCGAGAGCGTTTGCGATCTGCCCGCTTGGATCAAGGTTGAGCGCCTCGGCAATTTCGCTCCACTCGCGATTGAGAACAGCGGTCGTATTAGGTCCGAGCAGATCGGCGAATTCCGGGCTGGTCAGCGAAAAGCGGCCCTCGACGTCGGTTTGCCATACAAACCGCAGTGGCAACTGGGTCTGGGATTTTCCGGTTTCAGGTACCTTCGGCGGTTCAGTGACTTCGGCGCTTGCACTTGATGGCTGTTCAAGTTCAACGAATGCAACAAGCAGCGCAAAGGTCGGCCCTGCGCCGAGTTTGACGATATTTACGTGTCCTGCGCTGATCTCTCCATCGGCAGAACCGTTGAGGCTTGCCTCGCGGGCGAGCTTTTCGGCGCCAAGAGCGACCAGGTCTCGTTTGTCAGCAAGCCGCTCACGTGCGCCGGGGAGCGCCTCAATCAATTCACCATCGGCAGTGAAAATGGCCGCCGGTCGCTCCAGGCTTTCAAGCAATCGGCGCGCGCGTTCTGGCAAGGCGAGATCCTTGCCGGCGCGTTCCGTGGATACCACCAATATTGCGGGAGTGTTGTCCGTGAGCGTAACGCGCGAGCACAGGCAGATGAGGGTGCCGCCGATGCCCGCGCCAAAGCCACGCAGGCGTTCGAGCCGCGGTGCGCCCCCATGCGGTAACGTGCCGGCGAGACGCGCGATCTGTGCCGCCGCAGTATCACGCGAATTGAAACGCAATGCCGTTGCTGCACCTGGCGATGCCGCGTCAAAAATTGCCGCGCCATTCGGATTGGCCCAAAGGAGGTGACTGGCGTCCTGAGCCCATAGCCACGTCGGCGCTGAATTAAGCGCGTGGGCTGCGAGACGTGGATCGCGCAGACGAGCAAGCTGAATTTCGGGTTCCGTCATAGCGTTGTCGCAAAACATACGGCTAATTAAGCCTTAATAGGGCCGCCAATGAGCCGCGTCCACGACACGGCGACTGTCCTGCGATGGCAACCACCAATAACCTTAATGTTGCCGGTTCCATGTCTGGCGCATGTGGAGGGGCACCCTAGATACGTTTAAGGCCGTCAGCGACGGCGGTACGCAGGAGGAAAAGTCATGGCAAAAGAAGCCAGCAGCCGGTTTGAAATTCCGTCAGATATGCGCGCACTGGCGGAAAAGAGCGTGGAACAAGCCAAGCAGGCTTTCGATATCTTCATTTCAGCAGCGCAACATGCTGTCAGCAGCGCCGAGAGCCAGGCCAAGACTGCGCAGGCCGGTGCCAAAGAAGTGGGCGAGTTGGCAATGAGTTTCGCTGAGCGGAACATCGCATCGTCGTTCGAATTTGCGCAGAAGCTGTTGCAGGCCAAAGAGCCCAAGGATGTCCTTGCGTTGCATACCGATTACGTAAATACCCAAATTGCGTCACTGAGCGACCAGGCCAAGGAACTGAGCCGGCGGGCCGTGAAGATGACAGGACAAGGCACCCAGCACTGAACCCTTTGGGGACCGGTTACCCAACTATTTATGGCGCGGGTACGTAGCCGGCGCGGGTGGCGTTTGCGCATTTGTGCAATGCAATATTTTTTGTTGCAATGCACCTAAACCGGTGTTATGTTGCGTTAACGGTCGTTAGGGACACCCCCACTGGACGCACCCTGTGGCGTCAAGTTCGGGACAGCGGCCTTCAAGACGGTGCGGGCCGGTTTTATCGAGGGCGTTCGGCCTGCCGCTCAGGGATTTTGCCCTCCCGAGCTAAGGGATGACTATCATGGCAGAAAATGTTGCTTCTTCGACCTCGGGGTCGAAAGCCAAGCCGAAACCGGTCGCCGTAAGCGCGCCCGCGTTCGAAATTCCGAAGTTTGAAATGCCCAAGTTTGAAGTGCCTAAATTCGAGGTGCCGGCGGCCTTCCGTGAAATTGCCGAGAAGGGTATCGCCCAAGCCAAGGAAAACTACGAGAAGATCAAGAATGTGGCCGAGCAGGCGACCGATGTGCTCGAAGACACGTATTCGACGGCCTCCAAGGGCTGTACCGGTTACGGTCTCAAGCTGGTCGAAACCGCTCGGACAAACAGCGACGCTGCGTTCGATCTGATGACCGAGCTGATGACTGCAAAGTCCTATTCCGAAGTTGTCGAGCTCTCCAGCGCCTACCTGCGTAAGCAGTTCGACGCTTTGACCAGCCAGACCAAGGAACTGTGCGAGCACGCTCAGAAGGTAGCGAACGACACCGTCGAGCCGATCAAGGAAAGCATCAGCAACACCTTCAACAAGGCGGCGTGAAGCCCCGCGTTAAGGACCAGTACTAGTGGGTGCGAAACCCGGGCGGGAATGCCCGGGTTTTCGTTTCTGAATGGGCGATAGCCGGCAAGCCACCGGCCGCCGCTTGCCAAAAGAGCGGGCGGCACCTAGGTTCCCGCCGCCGATCATTTGCAGGCGTAGCTCAGTTGGTTAGAGCGCTGGTCTGTGGAACCAGAGGTCGGTGGT
>AR_comb_assmDRAFT_10121184_pt1 | contig 13461 bp, 19 predicted proteins | sample ArasoioldDNA_FD_10543 | JGI IMG/M metagenome (IMG submission 10543) | reverse complement strand
TCTATCCGCGCGACAAGAGCGTCAAGCCGTACCCGGCGACCATCGTCGGCTACGCGTGGATAACCGGCCTCACGGTCGGCGGCGGCCCGATGCCGGGCGGACCCGGTGCGCCTCCGCACCCGGATCACACGCTGCCGGGAGACCTGCCGCACCCGGAGCACCCGATTGTGCTGCCGCCGATTGACGTGCCGCCCCCGGTTGACGAGCAAGGTGGCGGCATCACCATCACCGTCAAGAAGGCCCCGGAGAGCGGCGGCTGGGGCATCAATACCGACGAGGGCTGGTACTACGCGCCCGGCTCAGGTCAGGCGGGACCGAAACGCCGATAGCAGCATGGCGGCGGCAGGGAGGCCGTAAGCCCGCCGCTATCTTTTTTTGACATAGATCAATGGCCGACGACGAAGAGAGAACGCAGGCAGAACAGGCCAGAGAGCGGGCGGCCTACCGGCAGCGCCGTGCCGTCAAGCCGCCCCCGAGTGCGTTCGCGCCCGGCGGCCGCAAGGACACCGAAGAGGCCGGTCTCGCCGGGCCGATAGCCCGGTTTCTGGTACCGCAGAACCTGACCGAACTTGGCCTGCAGGCGGCATTCACGCCAGCACTCGGCAAGATCATGCCGCCGCTGGCGCGTGCCGGTGTGGCGGCGGGCGGCATTGCGCTCGACCCGTCCGAGGCCTCCGCCAATATCATCGGCCTGAGCAAGAAGGCGATGGAGCGGCTGGGCAACATCACCGGCAAGTACGAGAAGTACGCCACCGAGTATCCGGCCAACCAGCCGCGGCCGCTGGTCATGAGCAAGGAGACGGAGGAGGTCGTGCCCGGCGTCAGGGCACTGTCGAAGGAGGCGGAGCGGCTGCGCGAAGCGAACAAGGTCTACTACGCCAAGAACCCGACGCCGGAGGCCGAGCAGTTCGCCAAGGACCGCGCCTTCGTGGACAAGATGCTCACCGCGCAGGGCTACGAGAAGTATTTCGATCCGGCCAAGCGCTTCGACGTCAACCCGAAGAACTACCCGACCGAGACCTTCACGCTGACGCACCCGGAGACCAACCCGGCCAAGGCGGAGACCGCGGCCAAGTATGAGGCGCTGTACGGCTCGGAGGATGCGCAGAAGCGGCTGATCCGCGGATACAACGAAGGCCTGCTGCTGCCCAATTCACCCGACTGGTACCTGATGGGCCAGCTTGAGAAGGAGTACACATCCGAACTTGGCGCGCGCGAGGGCAGGCAGCGCTTCGGGCAGGAGTTCGGCGGCGGCATGGCGGCGACGACCGGCGGCCAGACGCCGATGGCGAACTTCCTGATGCAGCAGTACCTGACGCACCTCGATGCGACCGGGCAGAAGCTGCCGCTGTTCTCGTGGCAGATGCCGGTGCCTATCGGCGGCCGCTACGCGCAGGGCAATCTCGGCCAGTTCAGGAATTTCTCGGAGAGCAACTACACGCCGTTCGGGCCGCTCAATCCGAAGCGGCACGATTTCCAGTATGCCTTCCTCGGCCACAAGGTGCCGGTGATCGACGAGCAGATGTCGGGCGCCATCGTGCCGAAGATGACGATGCCGGAGTTCTACGGCCCGGCATCGCAGACGGTCTACAACGCGGCGGAGACGGCTGGTGCCGACCCGCGGAGATTTCAGGAGGTGACGTGGGCTGGCCTGAAGAAGCTGCTCACCGAGGCGCGCGGCCAGCAGTTCAACTATGAAGGCCCGATGATCGAGCACCCCAACCGGGCAATCGCGCGCACATCCATCCTGACCGGCGCCGATCCTGACACAATCGTGCGGCAGGGGCTGGTGCGCAAGATCATGCCTGTGTTTGGCGGGGCGGGACTGGCGGTGCCGTCACTCACCGATCTTCTCAGCCGACAGCCGGTCGAGACGGTGTACTGATGCCAGCCATTGCAAACCTCGTCACGCCCGAACTTGCTGGCATGCTCGAGAGCAGCGAGCAGCCGCAGCAGGCGACGTTCCTCGGCGAACTGGCAAAGACCGCCAACAAAAAGATGCTCGACGTCGCGCGCAAGATGGCGGAGGGCAAGGCAGACCCGACCGATATCTGGAACAGCACCGGCTGGTTCAAGGGAGCAGACGGCAAGTGGCGCTTCGAGGTGCAGGACCGTCCGAGCGGGTTCAAGATCGACCCTACGCAGGAAGAAAGCACGAGGCTTGGTTTTGCCTACCGGCACCCCAAGCTGTTCGAGGCTTACCCTGAACTGGCGGACATACCGTTAACGCTGCGAACATTCGCCAACCCGAAGACCGGCGGCGCCTACATTCCGCCCATATACGGCGGCCCGAGCATTGAACTTAACAGGCAGTGGACGCCTGCCGCCTCACGCTCGAGCCTGCTGCACGAACTGCAGCATGGCATCCAGAACATCGAGGACTTCGCCAAGGGCGGCAACACGACCGTCACGCAGGAGAGCGCGAAGCTGCAGCCGCTGGCGCTTTCGCCGTGGGCCGTTGGCGAGGTATCCGGCCTGAAGGGTCCGGCCTCGCCGGAGCAGTATCAAAGTTACATGCTGATGCGTGCGCAGGCCCATCCGACATTCGCGGCCAGAGAGAATTATCTGCGACAGGGCGGCGAGGTCGAAAGCCGCAATGTCGAGAAGCGCCGCGGATGGACCAAGGAGCAGCTTAAGGTCACGCCGCCATGGATGTCGCAGTCGGTCCCGAACCCATACCAGATACTCAATCTCAACCTGCCGGGGCAGCCGGTGCGTCCGCCGGGGGTGCCGCCGTGGCCGACGCCCATTGACTATCTCGACACCAGCCTGCTGCGAACGAGGTACTGAGATGGCGACAGGCTTCGACTACATGGACCTCGGCGTGCGCTTCGGGCTGCCGCCCGATCTGGCGCGGTTCGTGCCGCGCTACATCCAGATCGAAAGCGGCGGTGATCCCAATGCGGTCACCGGCTCGTACCGTGGCCTGCTGCAGATGGGGCCGGACGAGGCGCGGCGTTATGGCGGCATCGGCCTCGAGAGCGGCATCAAGATGTACGCCGACAACTACAACTGGTTCAAGCGCACCTACGGCCGCGACCCGAGCGCCAGCGAACTGTACATGGTGGCGCAGCAGGGCCGCGGCGGCGCCTCGTCGCACATGATGAACCCGGATGCTCCGGCGTGGCAGAACATGCTCAACACCGGGGAGGGCCGACAGAAGGGCGAAGCGTGGGCCAAGCAGGCGATCTGGGGCAACGTGCCCGACAGCGTCAAGAAGCAGTTTCCCGGCGGCGTCGAGACGCTGACCTCGAAGCAGTTCACCGACCTTTGGAAGAACAAGGTCGAGAATGCCAACCTGCCGCTGTCGGCCGGTGGCATCAATCCGCAGCAGTCGGCGGAGGCGACACCACCACCAAACATGGACGCGATCAAGGGCTACCTCGACAGCGAGCGCAAGGCGATGTTCGAGCCGACACCGTTATCTGGCGTGAAGGGAATGCTGCAGCCGTTCCAGTCCAGCTTCAAGAGCGGACTGGGCAAGCAGATGCTGGCGCAGTATCTTGACGGCAGCGGTCTCAAAACGAGTTTCTGATCATGCAGAAAGGCAAACACATGCCGGACTTCTCGACGATGGCGCAGATGATGCAGAACACCGCCAACCCGCAACCGCGCGGCATGCCGATTATGCGCGGCGTGGCGGCTCCCGCTCCGGCCTCGGCGCCGATGCCGCCGCCGGGAATGATGGCGGGCGGGCCGGGCGGAGCGCCTCCGGGTGCGCCGGGAAACGCCGACCCGATGTCGCAACTGATGGAGCAGATCGTGACGCTGTTCCAGCAGCAGACCGGCCGCATGCCGACGCAGGAGGAGGTGCAGACGATCCTTGCGCAGGTCGGCGGTGGCGGTGGCGCACCGGGTGGTCCTCCTCCGATGCCGGGAGCGGCGCCGGGCATGCCGCCGGGTGGCGCACCGGGCGGAGGTCCGCCGCTGCCGCCAAACACCAACGCCTCGACGATCAGGCGGTGAACGACAAAAGAGAAGACCAGCAGGAGTTGGGCCTGTGGCTCATCACGCTGCTGGTCTGTCTCGCTATCGGCATTGTCGTCTGGATTGCGCTATGACCGGCGTTGCTCGCGCCGCATCTGCCGCCTGATCATCCACATCTCGAAGTCAAACTTGAATGCGTCGATGACGAGGAAGGCGGCAACGGCGATGCCGACCAATCCGAAGGTGTCGCCGAGCAGCGCCCAGTACCCGTCCCACATCGTATGCAGGGCCGTGTCCAGTTGCTGCTGCCATTTCGGGCAGCGCTGCACGTCCTGCATGCGCACGATGATCTCGGCGATGCTGGTGTAGTCGTGCTTCTCAAGCATTGTGCAGCCGATCATGAGCAGCCCTCACATCTCTCGAGGCCGAGGTAGCGCGCGACGTCGTCGGCGCTGTCGAACGCGATGCGGTTGCCATCGTTGTCGCGCACGTCCCAGTGGGTCCATCCGCCGTGGCTGCCCGGAGGGAAGTATTCCCAGCCGAGTTCGATAAGTCTGCCTTCGATGTTGGTCATATCAGGCCACCATCTTCGGGGTGATCTTGTCGAGCGCCTTGGCGGAGCGCTCCCACGCCTTGGCGGAAACCTCGTCCTGCCAGTTCGCGCGCAGGTGATTGGCCTTCTCCTCGCAGACCACGGCCAGCAACTGCACGAGGCTGTTGAGGCCGATGCGGTCGACGAGCGTCTCGAGGTCGTGCTGCGTATTGGTCGGCGGTGCGATGGTCATGGTTCAGCCCTCCACCATTGTGCCAGTGCGGGCGCGCCAGCCGAGAATGGTGTTGGCGTCGTTTTGCTGGTCAAGGTATTTTGCCTCGGCGCGTTCGTCGTGACCGCGCATCGCGTGCGCAGCCGCGCCAGCATCGCGCAGGATGTAGCGCAGTTCGTCGTTCGTTTTCGAGTGAAAAGGGTGGCCCGGCAGGGGCCGATTGCGCTTTGTCATGGTATCCTCCGTTGTCAAAAGCACCCTACCATCTTAAATGGAGGGTGTCAACCATTATTTATGGCTGACACCCGTTTTTTTTACTCCGCCGCGCAGGCGAAGCTGGAGGGACGGTCGCCCCATACGAGGCCCCAGTTCTTGGCGCATTTGGCGCCATAGCCCGCGAGCGTGGAGCGCTCATCGGTCAGGGCCTTGCGGCAGAAGCAGCAGTTGCCGGTAAGGTGGCCCTCCTCGCCGCCGACCTTTGAGGGGTCCGCTGCGAAGGCCGCCAGCCGGTTGTTGATGGCATTGGCGAAGGCGCCATCGAGGCCGCGCGCGACCTGAAAGTCACCGTTCGTGGAGATGCGGCCGAACCAGCGGCGCTGCGGAAAGTCACGGCCCTCGACCTCGACCTTGTCGATGCTGGTGACGGTCAGCGAACCCGGCTCGCGGGCGCGCTCGCCAGCAACCGAGATGCGGATGGCATCGAAGCCGGGGACCGAGAGTTCGACGGCCGGGTACTTGAGGTTCTGCTTGGCCTTGTCGAACAGTTTGTAGATGGCAGAGGTGTTGCCGACATTGGCAATGACTGCGGGAGCCGCCGGGCGGTCGATCTCGAATGCCAGCCAGCCCTCGTAGGCGCCGACCTGCGCGCCGAGAGTTTCGGTCTTGAAGTCACCGTTACGCTTGGAGACCGTGATGGTCAGGCCGGGCGCCGGGGTGACGTTCTGCTGGGCGGCGAGCGCGATGGAGACTGCCACGCCCCAGTTGCCGTTCGCCAGCTTGCGGTAGGTTGCGATCATGATGGTGTTCCTTCGTGTGTGTCCAACCCGCACGTTATGCACCATATAAGATGGTATGTCAACCATTATTTATGGGGGACCGCAAAAAAGAGAGGGCGGTCTCCCGCCCCCTCCTATCCCACTGATTTTGCTTCGGTATTCAGGCCGCGATCTTCACCCCCTTTGCCTCGGCGAGGCTGTTGGCGAGCACGAACAGGGCGTAGTTCAGGTTGGTCGACTGGTCGACCCCCTTGATGCCGCGCGTGCTGGAGCGCCGCAGGTTGCCCTGCGCATCGATGCGGCGACCCTCGAGACCACCGCGGATGGTGTTCTCCTGCACGACGTTGAACGTCGTCCACAGGTCGGAGCGGCGATCCTCGAACCGGCGCGGCGCCAGCAACTGTGCAGGCTCGATGCCGGTCTTGCGCTCTTCGCCTTGCTTCACCGGGAAGCGCAGGACGTGCGCGGCCTCGGCGAAGGCATTCTTCTCGCCATCGTCAAGCTGGATGCCCGACCACGCCTGCGGCGCCGCAAGCATGCGCTTGCTCTCGTCGATGACGTGGAAGGTGCCCTCGATCACCTTGTCGACGACGTTGCCAGTGTGGCGGACCTTGCACTGGCCCAGTTCACGCAGCAGTGCGACCATCGAGTTGAGGCATTGGACGCGATAGAGCGCCGACATCAGGTCATAGGCGCCCGTGCCGTCGTTCGCATTCTTCAGCCACATCTCGTTGACGGTGTCGCCGACCTGCTTGGCCTCGATCTGGCGGAGCCGCAGCAGGTGCTTGGTGAAGTTGCGGCGATCATCGATGCGCACGACCGACTGGGTCGCGCCGACCACCTCAAAGCCTTCCCTCTTCAGTCCACGCACGACGTCGATGGTCGCGATAGGTGCGAACCGCTGCGAGCGTGAGTGGTGCGCGGTCGTGGCGAAAACGGACGGCGCGTACTGGCGCAGTTCATCCTCGGTCAGTGCCCGCTGTGACCCGTCGAAACGGGCCGGATTGTCGTGATATGCCATCTTGTACCTCCGTTGCTTGATGACGAGAGACAGCATATACCATTAAATATGGCCTGTCAACCATCTTTTATGGCGCTTTACAGGCGCGGAGGGATGGGCGTAGAACCGCGGCATGGCTGATCTTGCCGTCAATGCGCCCGATCTGGCCCGCTTTCAGGTCAAGTTTGCCAACTGGACCGATTACGGGATCGTGATCAACGGCCCCAAGTGCTTGATGGACGCCAAGAATTTCCGTCGGGCCGCCAAGCTGATACTGGCCGACGCGCGCAGCGACGAGGACCGTGCCATCGGCGAGTGGCTCAACACGCTGGCCGCGCAATTCCAGCACGCCGCCATGGGAGCCGACCCGCAGGCCGAACCGCAGCCCTATGACAAGCCGCCGGAGGCCGTTAGCCCAGAGGAGGATGAACCAGTGGCACCTGATAAACCGATGAAGGTGAAGGAAAAACCGGCCCGCAAGCCAGCAAAGGGGAAGTCAAGTGGCCGACGAGATCGTAAACGTAAATCAACTCGACGATAGGTCGCTTTTTGAGGGTGCGCTGGCGCCTCCGCCGGAAGGCGGGCAGTCCCCAGACGTGGCTCAACCTCCGGCGCCGCCAGCACAGGAGCCGCCCGTTGCGCCTCCGGCTCAGGACAGTCCCAGCCCCTTAGCATCCCGACCTGAGCAGGATGAGCACGGGCGGTTCACTGGCCGCCGCATCCCGGTGGAGGAGGCTCCAGCCGAGACGCCGCCTGCCGCGGGCGAGCCGACCGAGCACGCCGAGGGCAACGTGCCAAGTTGGCGGCTGCGCGAAGAGCGCGAGATGCGCGAGGCCATCGCGGCGCGCTACGAGGAAACCCAGCGCCAACTGGCGCAGGCGATGCAGTGGATCAACCAGCAGCGCGCGCAGCAGGTGCAGGACGTCCCCGACCCTGTGCTGCAGCCGATGGAATACCGGCAGCACATCGAGGGCGCCTTCAACCATCAGCTTCGCACCCTGCAACTCGAGAACAACCTGCAACTAACCCGGCTCGAGCACGGCGCCCCGCTGTTCGATCAGGCCTATTCGGCCTTCATGCAGGTGGCGCCGACCGACCCGGCATTCGCGCGCGCCATCGTCAATGGGCCGAACCCCGGCGCGGCGATGATCGACTGGTACCGGCGCGCCTCGACGCTGTCGCAGGTCGGCGACGACCCGGAGGCATGGTTTCAGAAGAGGCTGGCGCAGGAAATGCAGCGGCCGGAGTTCTTGGCTGGCGTGAGCGAGCAGGCGAGGGCAATGGCGGTGGCGAGGTCGCAGCAGGGCGGCCGGGTGCCGTCCAATGTTACCGTGCTGCCTCCGTCACTATCGCGCATGCCGGGAGCAACCTCCGCCGAGATGGCTGTCAGCGGCGTCGACGGCGACCCGATGAGCAACGAGAACCTGTTCACGTCGTCCTTGCCGCAACGCAGGCAGCGATGATAGAGTTTCGATCTCGCCCGGCCTGAGCGAAATCAGGCCAACGTGTGCCGCGACGATACAGCGGCAGCGCAGACCGCAGCGATAGCGGGGGACAAGTCCTTCACAGCAACGCGCGGGCTGCGCCACGGTCAGTGGCGCTCCCATCACATCATTGGGGGGAGCCATGGCTCTTTCATCAGTTCAAGCTAACAACAAGCTGATCCAGTACACGCAGCAGATCAACCGCGAGTACGTTCGCGAGAACCTCTTCAGCCCGTACATGGGCGAGGAGATGAACGCGATCATCCGGTTGCGCATGGAAACCAAACGCGGCGGCGAGCAGATCAACATCCCGCTGGTCACCCGCCTCGGCAACGCAGGCTTCTCGACCGGCACGCTGGTCGGCGCCGAAGAGGCCATCGACGACTACGGCTACCGCATCTGGGTGGACTTCGCCCGTAATGCGGTGAAGACCAACAAGTACCAGCAGCAGATCGACAGCGCCGACGTGTTCGGCGAGGCCAAGCCGCTGCTGTCGGATTGGGGCAAGGAAAAGCAGCGTGACGACATCATCCGCGCGATGATGGCGCTGCCGACCGAAAGCGCCCCGGCCGGTCTTGCCGGGTCGGCAGGCCAGTGCGCCAACGGCATCCTGTATGAGGCGGCATCCGCCGGTCAGAAGGATACATGGAACGCCGACAATGCCGACCGTGTGCTGTTCGGAAACACCAAGGCCAACTACAGCGCCACGCATGCGACCGCGCTGGCAACCATCGACACCACCGCCGACCTGTTCAAGGGTTCGAGCGTGCAGCTTCTGAAATACATTGCACGCCATGCCAGCCCGCGCATCCGGCCGTTCAAGGTGGAAGACGGCCGTGAGTACTTCGTGATCTTTGCCGGTGGCCTGCAGTTCCGCGACCTGAAGGCGGACCTGCTCACCGTCAACAAGGACGCGCGTCCTCGCGAAGGCCGGGCGATGAACGACAACCCGATCTTCCAAGACGGCGATCTGGTGTATGACGGCTGCATCATTCGTGAAATCCCCGAAATCGATGACTTCGTCACCAACGTGTGGACATCGCTGCTGACCGCGGGCACGACCTCGGCTCGTGTGCAGCCGGTGTTCCTCTGCGGCCAGACGGCGCTCTCGATGGCGTGGGGACAGATGGCAAAGCCGACCTTCCTGAAGGAGGACGACTACCAGTTCTTCACGGGCGCTGGCGTCGAGATGTGCTACGGCGTCGGCAAGGTGTTCAAGAAGCACCCGAAGGCGGGTACCGCCCTCAAGCAGTGGGGCATTGCGACCGGCTTCTTCGCATCGACCGCGGTCTGATCGACAACAACCCGGCGGCTGACGGCAGCGTCAGCCGCCTTACTCCAGATCACGGGGGCGGACATGCTGCCAGCAAACCCTACAGTCTATGACAGCTACGCGCGCGAGATCGACGTCATCGCGGCAATAATCGATTTCAACACCGTCGGCTTCACCAAGGCCGGGGTCGGCATCCCCATCGGCTGCATCCCCGCTGGCGCAGTGCTGGCGCAGGTCAAGTGGCAGATCATCACGCCATTCAATGCCGCCACTACCAATGTCATTACGGTCGGCAGCAATGCCACCGTCGACAACATCCTGAGCGCTTCCGACGTGACCGAAGGGTCCGTCGGGGCCGGGCTGTCGAGCACCGGGCTGCCGCTGTTCTTCGCCAACGACACGCCGATCAATGCGTTGTACGCTTTTACCGGGGCTGCGCCGACCGCCGGACGGTTCGCTGTGGTGATCCCGTACTGCAAACCTGAGAGGATATTCTGATGACCAGAAAACTGGTGACGTGGCTGGGCGAGGATGAACTTCACTCCCGCGTCAATGAGGAAGGAAAGACAGAGCCGGTGCCGGGGCCGTCGTTCACGACGTGGCGGCACGACGACGTCTTCATCAAGTTTCCGAAGGACGTGGCGGTGCTGATCGACGACGACCCGAAACTGTCGCCGACGCTGGCGCTGCGGCAGCAAATCCTGCGCAAGGCCGACGGCAACCGCTTCTTCAAGGTGGAAGACCTGCCGGACGAGGAAGGCCCGCAGAGCAAGGAAGTGAAGGGCGAAAATCCCGATGCCACCGTGGAAAAGACCCTGAAGCAGCAGAACCGGCCGGACGATCCGCCGCCTGAACTGCCGGAGCCGCCGCTGACGCCCGAGCACCCGGTCGGTGTTCCTCCAGAGGGCAGGATGGTCGACCCGCTGACGCAGAAACCGAAGGCGAGGACGAAAGAAAAGGCGTGACGTGGCAAGCACGATCTACAAGACGCGGCGCGACCTCATCGAGAGCGCGCTCTCCGAACTGAAGGTCGTCGCCTACGGTCAGCCGCCGGGCGCGGAGGAATACGACGCGCTCGACCAGCAGGTCGACGGCTTCCTTGCCGAGATGGCGCACCGGGAAATCTACAGTTGCGGCAACCCGGATGCCATCCCGTTCGAGGTGCTCGCCGCACTGTCGCAGGCGCTGGCGCGCAGCACGGCTAACATCTTCTCGATCACAACGGCCGAGACCGACGCCATGTTCGCCAAGGAACTTGACCCGACCTCGCCGGAGAGCCGGTTGCGGGCAATCACCCGCTCGCGGCCGATCACGGCGCCGTCGATGCCGGATTATTTCTGATGGTGGCGATCACCTTCCCGAGCACATCCTACCCCGGCGACCAGCCGCAGCGCTCGCGCGGCCGTCTGGTCAACGCCATGGTCGAGAAGGGTGGCGACATCATCCGCTGGATACGCTCGCCGGGCGTAATTCCGTTTGCCACCTCGCCGGAGACGGTGTTTCGCGGCATGGCGGTGGCGCAGGATGGCGTTCTGTACGCGGCCTTCAAAGATATCCTGAAGAAGGGCAGCAGTGCAGGCGGGGCGCTCGTGACGGTGGCTGGGCTGGCCGGGCAGCAGCCGGTGCGCTTTGCCTTCAACCAGAACGTCACCCCGGATCAGGTGGTGGTGACCGAGAACGGCGCCTTCACTTTCACCGCGACGACAGTGTCGGGAAGCTATCCAGACCCGGACCTGCCGCAGCCAGTCGATGTCTGTTTCGGGTTCGGGTTCTTTTTCTTCGTCACTGGCGCCGCCCGCTGCTACGCCTCCGGCATCAACACGACGTCCATCGATCCGACCATGTTCGTGACTGCAGAAGGCAAGCCGGACACGCTCTACCGCTGCGTCTTTTTCAACGACCAGCTTTATCTGCTTGGACCGGACAGCATCGAGGTGTGGGGCAAGCCGGTGAATGCGACCGGCTTCCCGCTCAACCGCATCACCATGATCCCGCGCGGCATCCTCGGACCCGGCTGCGTGTCCGGTTACGAGAACGGCTGCGACCTCGGGCTGGTGATAATCTCCGGCAACGCGCAGGTCATGCGGATCAACGGCTACCAGCCGGAGCGCATCTCGGAGCCGGACCTCGAGCGGCTGATCTCGCTAGTGCCGGACAAGACCAAGATCGAGATGACGACATTCGGATCGATGGGCGGCCACATGCTGCTCAAGATCAAGTGTCCGCAATGGTGCTGGATTTATGACTTCACGACCCAGACGTGGCACGAGCGTAATTCGTACCTGTCGGTGACCTCGCGCCTGAAGCAGGGGCTGTGGGCCTATGGCAAGTGGCTGATTGGCGACGAGAACTCCGGTAATATCGGGCAGATCGACCCCGGCAGTGTCGTGGCGACGTCCTACCGCGAGTTCGGCGCTCCGCTGATCTGGCAGATCGACAGCGCCCCCATGAAGGCATTCCCGACCCGCACCGTCGTCGGCCCGGCGCACTTCGACTTCCAGCCCGGCATGGGCATGGCGACCGGAGCCGACCCGATCCAGACCAGCCCGCAAGTCATGATCAACTGGTCGGACGATGGCGGTCTCAACTTCTCCAACACGATGCAGCGGCCGGTCGGCCGTCAGGGCGACGGAAGCTGGCTGACGCGCGTCTTCCTCACCGGCTCGTTCGGACCCTACGGCCGCATCTGGCGGCTGCGGATATCCGACCCGGTATCTGTCACCTTCAACGGCGCGGAGTGTCCGCGCATCAACGCAAGGGCTGCCGCCTGATGCCGACAGCATCGCCGAAAATCCCGCCGCTCCCGGCTCCGTCGGTGCCGGTGGTCGACGAGAACACGAACCAACTCACCAAGATTTGGTACGAGTACATCCGGGCGCTCGACCAGATCATGCGGCAGGTGCGAAGCGAAATACCGTAGGGGGGTCCGATGGGCTTCTTCCAAGACCTGTTCACCAATAAGCCCGCGAAGGACGCGGCCGCGAAGGCCGCCGCCGACCGGCAACGCGGCGTCACCGCAGCGACCGGTTATCTTGAACCGGCCTACGGCAAGGCGACGGACTATCTGTCGACGGCGCAGGAGCGCTTCATGCCCCTGCTCGACACCGCTACATCCGGCTACAACAAGTACGCCTCGCTGGTGGGCGCCGGGCCGGAGGGTGCGGCCGGTATCGGCGACACGCTGAAGGGGCTGCCGGGCTACCAGTTCGCGCTCGATCAGGCGATGGAGGCGGTCAAGCGCAATCAGGCCTCGACCGGAGCGCTCGCCTCCGGCGATACATGGACCAAGCTGGGCGACCGGGCGCAGCAGGTCGCCAACCAGAATTACGGCCAGTATGCGCAACTGCTGGCGCCATACCTGCAACTGGCGCCGGGCATCACGCAGCAGGTCGGCCAGTACGACGTCGGCAAGGCAGGGCTGCAGACCGATCTGGCGACCAAGCTGGCGGGGCTGGTGACGGGCCAGTGGAATGCCAACGCCGAGAGCGATGCATCGGCGGAACTGGCGCGCGCCGGAGCGGCCAAGAACGTGTTCGATGCCGTCATGGGTGTCGCCAAGCTGGCGATGAGCGCAGCCACCGGCATGCCGTCGTTCGGGCTTGGCGGCGGCGGCGGCGGCCAAACGCAGCAGAGTTTCTGGAACGCAGGAAACGTAGGGCCAATATAGCAGGGCGACACCATGCCGATTGCAACCAACTGGGGGCCGCCGTCGATTGCCGACAGCATCAATTCGCTCGGCGACACGGTGGGCGGGTTTGTCAAGGACCGGCAGGCGGCGAGCGTTCTGGGCAACCTGCCGCGCACGCCGTCCGGCGCCATCGACTATCAGGCGGCCGCGCAGGCGCTGATGCGCATCGACCCGAAGGCCGCCGCGATGTTCCTCCAGCAGGGCCAGTTCGACGTCAGCAAGGGCCTGCAGGAGCGCCAGTTCACCTCCACCGAGCAGCACCAGCGCGCGACGGAGCGGCAGGCGGAGGAGCAACTGCGGCAGCAGCGCGATCTGGCCGAGGAGCAGAAA
>AR_comb_assmDRAFT_10499628_pt1 | contig 13464 bp, 25 predicted proteins | sample ArasoioldDNA_FD_10543 | JGI IMG/M metagenome (IMG submission 10543) | reverse complement strand
GCTCGACCGGCTTGAGGACTGCACCCGCCGAGGCGTAGGCAGCCATCGCCGCGATCGCGCCCGAGACGATCTTGACGTAGGGGTTGTCTACCCAGATCGTGCCGGCGATCGCCGCCGAAGCGATGATTCCCTGGACTGCGATCCGAAGGTAGTACCTCGACATCGGGGACCTAAACATTCAGATCCCACCCCGCGAACAGGGCCACGAGCAGCACAATCAGGATCGCGAGCAGTAGCCAGTTCGCCAGCACCGGATGGTTCGGCATGTCCCTCCTCCCTAGTGACCGGGCCTCTCGGCCCCTTCGAGGTAGCGGTGCATCCAGAGCGCCCGCCACGTCCGCGGACCGACGATGCCGTCCGACGGCAAGCCGACGTGCTTCTGGAACGCCTTGACCGCGACCTCCGTCCAGTGGCCGAACTTGCCGTCCACCGGAATGTTCTGGTGCGCGGCGTTGAGCAGCCGCTGCACCTGCGAGACTCTCCAGCCGGTATCGCCCGGGCGAAGAGTCGGCTCCGGCTCCTTGACCGGCGGAGCAGGAGTGACGCCGAATGCCTTGACGGCAGCGACGTAGGTTCCCATCGGGAACGAGAAGCCCGGGTCCCAGTGCGTGCTGAGCCCGAACGCGCGACTGACCTCGAGATGGGTCGTGATGCCACGCATCCCCGCCGCGAGCTGTGGCGCGAGCAACGGGACGAGTGGAATCTTGTGCCGCTTGCAGATCCCGGCGGCGAGCTGGGCGCTCTGCTTCAGCATCGCCTTCGAGTACGGGTCACTCCACTCGGCGAGGTTCTGCCGAGCGAACCCGGCGTGCTCGAGCTGGATCCCGTCGTGGTTCGCACCCGGAGCGGCCCAGGCGACGTCCTCCTCGCTCACGCACTGCACGACCGAGTCGTTGTCGATGCAGTAGTGGCTCGACGCCTTGGCTACGGGCTTCGCGAAGTAGGCGGCGCAGGCTTCGGCCGTGTCGCCCTTCTCCGCGATCTCCATCGAGTGAATCACCAGCAGGTCGATCGGTCGCCCGGTCGCCTCCGTGTGATTCGGACTCGGGACTTGCTTGATCGTCATGCTCCCTCCCTTCCTACAGCTTGCGCCGTAGAAGATCGCTGGTGAGGCTGGAATCGCGAATCACATCGACAACCAACCCCACCAGCCCTGTATCGACCGTGCTCATCATCGCCGCGTCAGCGCGGTCCGGGCTTGGAAGACCGCGCTTGCGCATGTCGTCCTTGGACTCTAGCTGAATCCTGCCTGTAGAGTCAAGGAACCAGCGAATCGAGAGGAGCTGAGCAGCGAGCTGCTCGTCTTCGGGGTCGAGATCGATCAGATCGGCCTCGAACATCTCCCTGAAGCGCCAGTACTGCTCGGCGCGTCTGTTCTTGAATTTGGTCTTGTCGAACGCGGCCTTACCCCCGTGGAACGCGCCGACCTCGTAACCCTGCTCGCGCAGCCGGTCGTAGACGCCAGCGCCCAGTCCGTCGGCGTCGATGATCGCCGGCACGACCACCTGGTTCTTCAGAAGTTCGTTCAGGGGCTTGGCGATCATACCAGCCGTCTCCATCGTGTCCTGCTTGAAGCCGCGTTCCTCGAGCCTGATCTGCCCACCCCGGTTGCGGTACAGGACGGTCTCGTCGTCGCCGAATCTTGCAATGTCGGCCGCGAATCTGCCTCGCTCGAAGCCCGGGAGGTTGCGAGCCTGGGCGTCCAGGATCATCCGAGGCGTGAACAGCGTGTCGTCGGTGACCTCGGGGAACTCGGCCTCGACCTTGCTGAGCCAGAGCGGGCTACCCTCGCCCCAGCTCTTCTTGGCGGTCTCGACCCAGAGCGGCCCCACCAGCACCTCACGCATCTCCTCGGTAATCATGTGCCGCTCCTCAGGCAGCTCGCGGTGCCGGTTGAAGCTCTGACAGACCTTCTCGGTGAAGTTCGGGGTGTCCCAGACCGGGATCGTGATGACGTTCCAGCCTGAGCCCGGCTTGCAGACCTCTGCGAAGTGACTGGTCGGGTCCATCGGGTTGCCGATTGCCAGCACGCGGCAGTGCTCGTTGGTCACGAGCGAGAGGACCGCGTTGTAGAGCTGCTCAGGGACGCCGTCGGCCTCGTCGATGATGACCAGGACGTAGCGGGCGTGGATCCCCTGGAACGCCTGCTCGTCGTAGTCAGCGGGCTTGCGGCCCATTGCGATCAGCTCTTCGGAGGCGTCAGCCCGCTTGCCCCCGTCCTCGGCCATGTGCCACTTGCAGTCGAGCGTGACGCGGCCTCTGAGGTTGCCCTTACGGTGCGCCCGGCGCAGCTCCCGCCAGAGAATCGCCTCGATCTGCGGCCAGCTCGGGGCTGTACTCACGACGAATGCTGAGCCGAGCGGGTGGACGGAATTCCACCAAGTCGCGGCTCGGGCAGCAGAGAAGGACTTCCCTGGCCCGTGGCACGCCTTCACCGCTGTGAATCTGTTGTCCCGCACGCTCTCGAGGATCTCCCGCTGGCGAGACCAAAGCTCCTCGCCGAGCTCGTCCCGTACCCACGCCACCGGATCAGTGATGTACGGATCCGGCTCGGGGAACAGCTGCTCGAGCATGATCTCGCCGACCTCAGTCGGCATGTGGAAGCGCGGGACGCTCACGCGGCTCTCTGCATCTGCGAGAGGTGTAGGCCGCAGGCTTTCTCGCCCGGCCGAGGCACTCGACCGCACTTCTCGCCCGGACGGGCGCTGAATGGGCCCAGAATCGCCTGGCACTTCCTTCCGTCCGCTGTTCGCCGCCTGGGGACGCTATATGGCCCCTTCTTACCGCCTGAGACCGCCTTCCTACGCGCCTCTGAGATCTGTTCTTTGAGCTCTCTGCGGCGTTCGAACGTGAGATCCGCCCGCTTGAGCTCCATCAGCTGTCACCCTTCGGCAATTCGAGCTGCTGACGCTCCAGCTGGTTCCACGCCTCTCTGACGACCTGCGGAATCATCTTGCGCCCCTCCTCGGACAGATGTGGCATGATCGGGTCAAGGATTGACTTGACGAAGCTCGAGAGCATGCTGCCGTACATCTCGGCCATGCGGACCTGCCGCTCCTGCAGGCCGAGCTTGATCGCCTGGCTCGAGTAGTTGGCGAGAGCGTCGCGGGCGTGGCGTAGCTCGCGGCCGGCAAGGGCCATCTGCTTGCCGGCGATGGTGTCCTCGTACCACTCGTGCTCCTCGAGCTCGGCGATCTGTAGCTTCCAGAACGCTACTTCACCGGCGGCGAGTCTGATGCACCACATCAGCGCGTTGAGCGGGTCGGTCTCGATCTCCTCGCCGAGCAGCACCGCCAGCTGCTCTCCCGCCGCCGCTTTGATGTGGTTTGGAGTGCTACCGCCGTGGAACTTGCACTTGCCGATGCCCGGGTGGTCGGTGCCCCATCCGGCAGCCAGCAGGCAGCGTCCTCGCTTCTGCCCCGGCCCTCGGTCTCGCTTCTTCGCCCCGCAGACCTTGCCGTCGCCCATCTTGAATTGCCTGACCTTGTGGGTCTCGACGGTCTTGCCTCCGGGTAGCGTCTTGACGTGTGGCATGTCAGGTCACCCCGTTGTCTGCTCGGTCCTTGTCGATGAGGTGAATCTCGTCGTGGAGCTTCTTGATGAACAGGTTGATCAGGTAGGTGCGATTGCGCCTGCCGCCGCCGTGCTTCGGTGCCTTCGCGATCTCGTGCGCCAGGCCGTAGGCGTACCGCTGGAGCTTCTCTTCTGTGCTCATAGCTTCCCGAAGTTGAGGTTGCGAGAGGTGCGCACCTTGCCTGCCGCATCGAAGATCATGTCGTAGGCTTGGCGGGTTTGGGCGCGGGTGCCCTGGAGCTGATAGAACGCCACCAGGTTCCAGTGATTCCGCGCCCAGGTGTTCGCTCTCTGCTCTGAGGTGGGTTGGCGGCCATAGAGATGGCCTTGCTCGTGCGCCACTGCAAAGATGGCGACTGCCCGGGCGGGCGTGATGGTCTTGCCCCGGAGGCCCTGGGCGACGTAGCTCGTGACCCGGCGGGTATCGAACTCGATCCAGTTTTGTGGGGTCCCCGCGAAGGCCCGGCCTATGTAGGGGCTGGGGATGTCCCAGGTGTAGCAGGGCAGTTGGAGTCGGTGGGAGAGGTACGCGAGCCTCGAGCCCGTCGGCTCTGCGGCTTCGGCGGCTGGCTGTGCATAGGACATGACCTGCGCCCTGGCTGTTCTCTCTGTGTGGTGTGGGGTGGAGGAGAGTACTGAGGAGAAGGGGAACAGTAGTGATGCGAATATCACTGAGAAGGTGGGGAGGTGATATCGGGTGGATGCGGGTCGCACGCCTCGGGAGTCCCTTCGGCTAGTTTTCTGGACGGACTACGTATTCGAGATGGACTACGGTCATGCGCATGAGGGTAGCCGTTCGGTCGGCCGGTGGCGGGGTCCGGAGCGAGGCCTCGATCGCCCTACCCCGGGCCAAGCCCAGTGCCCATGCGGGTTTGCGGGCCACGCAAGTTAGAGGGCACTGACCGCCCCTGCACGGCCACAGGAGCCCTGTAGCGGGCCACCCCAGCGAATCCCGCCCCAGCGTACCCCCGTCCGGCGCATCGCCGTAGCAGCCCGATGGAGGCCGTCCACGGCCGTTCGCGAGATATTCCCGCTATTTGCGGGAATTTCGATCGTCCAGGGGGTAGGCAACGGCCGTGTCCTAGGGCATGATCCCCTCGTCCCCCGGGTGAGCCGGGGGAGGCGAGGCCGATACTCCCTCGCCCGGTCGCTCCCCGATAGCGGGTGACGCGGCCGCCACCGGGCCACGCGGGTGCCGCTCGCGAGGGAACGGCCGAACGGCGGGTCGCCACGTAGTACCGGCGACCGCAGACGGGCTGCTACGTGACCGCGCGAACGCGCGGGCGGGTCGGGCAGGGACGCGTCCGCCGTAGTGGCCCGCGCCGAGACACGGCCGCGCGGGGGACCAGGGTTAGCTCGCGGGGTTCAAGCCGTACCCCGCAAACGTTCGCGAACCGGCTCACGGCCGGTACGCGGCACCGACCGAAAGCACGGGCGCACGGAAACCCGGCCGGGGGAGGGAGACGGACGGACCTAGTCAGCCGTCCCGCACCCCGACCCGTTACCGGGGGAGGGACCGAGGGGAGTAGGACGGAACGCCGCGTACCGGTACAGCGTCGCGGAGCGAACGGCCCGGGGTACCGGGCAGCGCCCTCGCCGCTACCCCGCGAGGGACCGCTTGGTAGGGCGGTCGAAGCGCCGACCCGTCACCCGCTACGGCCGGGACGGATCTCGACGCTTCGGCGGCCCTACCGGGTCGGCGGCCGAAAGGCTGCACCTACCAGTTCCAGGAGGAACTCGCATGACCGCCATCACCCTCACCGACGAGCAGATCGCCGTGGTGACCGCCCCGTCGACGAAGTACGCACCGGCGGAGTACAAGGCACGGCTCACGGAGATCCTGAAGTCGAAGAAGGCCACCGGCCGGATCGAGGCGGACTTCACGGGCGTCAAGCCGCAGCACGTGGCTCACATGCTCAAGAAGCTCATGCCGAAGAACGCGCCGAAGGCCACCAAGGTGACGATCGACGCGCAGTACGGCGTCTGCATCACCTTCTAGCCCTGACGAGCTCGCAGGAGCGAAACGGGCGAGGCCCACCCGGGTCCGCCCGTCGGCTAGCCGAAAGTCCGCAAGCCACCTACCCGAAGGAGACGAAATGCCTCCGGAGATCATCGAGCTTCTCGATGGAGCCGGGCACAGCGCCTGGCTGGTCGGCATCTTCAAAGAACTCCACGCGGAGGTCGACGGAGAGCTCGCCGACCCACCCACCAGTCCTGACGAGCGGTAAGACCGCGAAACGGCCGGTAAGACTACGGCCGTCGGCTGGAGAACTCATGCCCTGCTACGCATGCGCATGCACACACACGAGGCCTAAGCTACCAGCCGCTGCCTCCCGCACGCGCATACATGCGTACAGGGGAGTGCAGAAACGCCAACTACCAAACCGCCCTCGTCCGCGCAGGCGCATACGCGCATGGAGAGGGAGAGGGAGAGGGAGTAAGCCATGACTCGCGTGATCAACGACGTCATAAGTCATGTCCGCATCGATTGCACGGCCGGGACCGTCGTCATCGTCTCGACCAGGTACTCACAGCAGCGGCGCGACTACGACTATGAAGACGTCAAGCGGTGGGCTGCCCTGATCGACCACAGCGTCACCCCGGCGCTCGACCTGCAGGAGTTCTTCGAGGGCGAGTTCGGGCGGCTGGTAGGTGAAGACGTAGCACGCACGGTCTTCAACCACATCAACCAGCTGGTCGACAGCGCGATCTCCGTCATCATCTAGCCTCTGACGAGCTCAGAAGAGCGAAACGAGGGCGCACCGCCCTCGTCAGGCTATAACCTACCAGGGAGCCATCATGTCCAAGACACTGCAGCTGCTCCTCATGGTCTGGGTCGTCGCCGTAGGCAGCACGGTCTTCATCGGCTGCCTCGTCGCGATGATCCTCACGGGTGACATGTGATGATCGAGTACATCGACATCGACCTGAACCCGCGCGACCACCAGGACTGCATCGCCAAGTGGGCAGCCTACACGATCGCAGAGATCGAAGAGCTGCTCGCCAAGCACGCAGCGTTCCACGAGTACCTCCAGACACACGCCGCTGACGAGTCCTAGGCAAAGGACGAAACCGGCCAGCTCCGGCTGACCGGTCCGGCAACGCCACCTACCAGAAAGGAACCATCATGGCCGATGCCAAGATCACGCTCAACCTCAACCCTCGCGAGTTCGACATCATCCGCGAGGTGCTGAAGGGAGCGCGTGACGTCTGCTCCGAGCGCAGCAAGCTCTCGAGCGAGTGGAACCAGGGCGCGTCCAAGGACGAGCGCCAGGCGAACAACGCGCTCGGGATGGAGCTCGAGGGCATCCTCGGCAAGCTGAAGTAATGCTGAAGAAATTCGGCATCTACAGGGAGCCGCGTCGCACCACCAGCCAGGTCTCCTGGTCTCGACCACGGCCCACCCGCGTGGAGGTCGTCGTGGCCGAAAGCCCGATGGAGGCTGCCGGGATCTTCCTGAAGAACCGGCCGGATGGTGGCGGATGGCACACAGCCTCCGCGATCATCGAGCTGAGGGACAGGCGTCGCAGCGGAGTCATCTACGTGCGACGCTTCACGCCCACCGGGCGATACAAAGGCGAGACTAAGTTCCTGGTCTGGCCACTCTAGCCGCTGATGAGCTCGTTGGCGACGAGCGAAACCCACCTTCGGGTGGGTCCGGCACTGCCAACTACCAGTGAGGAGAGCACCATGTCCCGAAGGCAGACCACCTGCGTCAACGAGCGCGTGGCGGGCAACCGTCGCCTCTCGGTGAGCGGAACGTCACCGGTCAGCCACGAGCCCTACACACCGGGCATCGTGGACCAGACCACGATCCACGACGACAGGGACCAGTGGAGCTGGACTCCCGCAGACAGCTACGGCCGCGTCTTCGCCACCAGCGACGAGCGCGACGAGTTCCTGCTGGAGCGCGGCTACACCCGGCCCTGGTTCCGCTCGCCGCAGACGCGGGTCGCACACATCCTCAGCCAGCTGGAGAACCGGCCGATGGTCGTCTTCAGCCCCAGCCTCAATCAGATGGTGTATCCGCACAATCTGACGGACCGCGAGGCGATGGAGTGGGTCGCCAGGTACCAGCGCGACCGCGCCATGAAGTCGCTGATGCGGAATCGCGGCTACAAGAGGATGCGCGATCTCTGGATCGACCACCCCAAGTGGGGCAAGCGGTTCCGCGATCGCGAGGAGCACGAGTTCGAGATGGCCCGCGCCAAGGCGTCCGGCTACGACTCGGTCTAAGCCCCTGACGAGCCAGTGAGATCCTGGCGAAACCGCCCACCCGGGCGGTCGGGCTAATCTACCAGAAAGGAGCCCTCCATGCTGAACATGGACATGAAGGTCAACGGCAACAAGCTCGTCATCACCGTGGATCTGAAGAAGGAGCACGGGACCTCGGCGAGCGGCAAGTCGACCATCATCGCCTCGAGCCAGGGCAACCAGCAGGTGCCCGGTGCCGACGGCGTCAAGATCGGCCTGAACATCTACAAGCCGGTCAAGTAGTCAGCCCACTGACGAGTCGCTGCGACGCGACGAAACCCCGCTCGGAGGTGCGGGGTCTGGGCAATCTACAAGGAGGACGCATGCCCAGCAACCTACCACCGGGAGTCAGCGAAGGCATGATCCCGGGCAACCGTCCTGAGGACACAGCCGACGAGGCGTTCTGGCTGGCGCTCGAAGAGAAGTTCGAGAAGGAGTGCCCGGACCACGCGCCGATCATCGAGAGCATCTTCAACGGCAAGTTCGATCTCGGCTCGCTGCCGAACCCGGCGAACCAACTCGAGGCTGCGGTCGTGGCGCTCGTCACAGTCGCACGCGAGATGGGCTACAACGTCGGCTTCGACGAGGGCAAGGACCAGCAGGCGATCGACGAGGCTGAAGCTGCAGAGGCTGCAGCCTACGAGGAATAACCCACTGACGAGCTGGTGAGAATCCAGCGAAACCCCTCGCGAGAGGGGTCTGGGCACCCTACCAGAAGGAGCTCGAAATGAGCGAGTCCCACAGCGTCAAAGTCCCCAAGCAGCACAGCGTCCTCGTCGAAGAGGCACGCAAGCTGGGCGGGATGGCCGGTGTGAACGCCGCGTCCTGGTACTTCGATAGCTCGGATCCCAAGGATGAAGACTTCAAGCGTGTCTTGAAGGGCCTCGCCGATGGGGATCCTGCCATCCTCGACACGCTGCCGAGTGGCTGGCTCGCCGGTGAGTATGCCGACGACCCCACTCCGCAGTCGCTGTACCGCGAGCTGGGCATGAGCGACGACCAGATCGAGGTCTTCTCACGCTACGGCCTGATCGACGAGATCAGCGATGCGTACGAGCAGGCCGCTGGCGAGGCAGCTGAAGCCTGGGTCGTGGACTACTGCCAAGAGCAGCTGCAGCGCGACGTCCTCTTCAAGATCGACGTCCGCGTCCCGCTGCACGAGCAGGATCCCGACAAGCTGCTGGCTGGCTTGACCGACTACCTCTCGCAGCACAACTGCGAGCTCCTCTCCGATGAGTGGGAGGAGAGCTGACCCCTGACGAGTCCGTTAGGACGAAACCCACCTCCGGGTGGGTCGGGTCATCTACCAGAAAGGATCCACCCATGCAGAAGCAGAACAAGCTGGCAGCCGAGCTGGTCTCGGGCGACCGGCTGATCGCTGCGAGCGACGGGCTCACCCACGTCGTCGACCGCGTGTTCTGGGACGGCAACGAGACGTTCGTCCTCTTCAAGGAGCCGACGCGCTCCTGGGCACGCTACGCCAACCGGCTGTGCGTCCAGGTCGTCGAGCACTGGGAGACCTGGGACGAGGACTTCCCGTCCGAGCTGAGCCGCGAGTTCGGCCAGGGCTGGGAGTTCTCGAAGGACTTCCTGCTCCCGCTGTGGGCCGACGCCTGCCGCTGCCTGAGCGACGAGCTCGAGCTGGGCGTGCCCATCCCGAACGACGACGTCCTGCGCGAGCTCATCAAGCGCCGGATCACCTACGGTCTCAAGCTGATGATGTTCGGCAGCAACGGCATCGACGAGGCCACGATGGACAAGCTCGAGCTGCACGGCCTGTAGCCGCTGACGAGTCAGCTGGCAACTGACGAAACCCGACTTCGGTCGGGTCCGGCATGCCAACCTACCAGAAAGGAATGCCGATGCACGTACTGAGGAAGACCTTCGGGCCACTCAGCGCCGGTACGCCGGTCATCGTCATCTCACTGCCTCGCAAGCGGCGGGGGAAGACGGTCGAGCCTGGCTACGCAACCGTAAGGCTCCAGACGATCAGTCGGAAGCTGCGGGAGCAGATCCAGGATCACCCGGTGCACCACCAGCTGCTGAGTCCGTTCGATCTCGAGGCCGACCTGCTGGTCGCTCGTAGGTCACGGTCATGACCGACGCACATGAAGCTCTGCAGCGCAGGGCTGACGGTACGGCCCGCGACGTCGCGTCCATCGTGCAGGACACCGATCACCTTCGCGAGCAGTACGATGGTGATTCCGACATCGCGTACGACCTGTACGTGGAGGAGCTCAGGTTCGACGATGGCCGCAAGACAGTCGGCGTCATCGACATGGGCGATCTCTACCAGGGCGTCTTCGAGTGGGACGGGAAGGAGTGGCACGACGCTCTTCACCTGGGTACCCCGCCCGACATCCTGGAGCGCATCCTGAAGGCCAGGGAGTTCAACTCGCGCTTCTAACCCGCTGACGAGCCGGTGCAATTCCGGCGAAACGGTCCTTCAAAGTTGGAGGACCGTCCGGGTTCCTTCACCCGGCGCATCCGGTAGGATGCGCTCTACCACCAAGCACCACCGCGCAGAGCGGTGGGGAAGGGAGCACCAAATGCCCAAGACCAAGACCACGTCTTCCAAGAAGAAGACGCAGGCCAAGGGTCAGGACAACGGCTCGGCGAACGCTGCCGAGGCGAAGCGGGCAGCCCGCGAGGCGCAGACCGCCACGCAGATGGCCTACGTCGTCGAGCACTACGTCGACGGCGACGAGAGCCTGAGCGCGGTCGCGAAGCACCTCAAGATCACGCCGGGCAAGGCCGCGTTCCTCGCGATGCAGCACCGGGTCGCGGAGGGCGAGGTCCCGGCGATCACGGGCAAGACGGACGAGGCGCTGCTCAAGGCGATCTCGAAGGAGCGGAACAAGGCCGACGAGTACTCCTCGTGGGGCTGGCTCGCCGCTCGGTCCGGGAAGTCCGAGGGCTTCATCAAGACGGGCCTCGAGGCGCTCGGCCTCTACACGCCCAAGGCGGAGAACATCGCCAGCAAGCGGGCGGAGTCGAAGCCGAAGGCGACGTCGAGCAAGACGTCCGGCGGCAAGACCTCGGGCAAGAAGAAGCGGGTCCGGGGAAACGCCTAGCGGCGACCTCCTCTGATGAGGATCTGATCAGAGCTCTGCGCCCGGGTAGGATGGTCTCGATCAACTACCCGGGCATGGAGCCCATCGAGTGTCAGGTCCTCTCGGACGAACCCAGGATCTTCCCGCCCACCATGCTCGAAGCAGAGATCGCTGACGACGGCGAACTCCGCTTCACTGGTGGGCGGGCCTCCACCCTCCTTCAGTTCTACTCAGACAGAGGGATGCGGACTGTGAGGCTCGCCGACATCACCGTGCTGTAGCACAGCTTGGAGGGGGTCACCCTCGTGGCCCCCTGCGACGTGTGCTAAGGTACACGAGCAGGACCACTACCACCAGAAGGGAGCTACCGTATGGCGACAACGGATATCGCCAGCGAGGCCCAGATCAACTTCATCCGTGGGCTCTGCCGAGAGCGCGAGACTGAGAAGCTCTCCGACCGGCAGGTCGCGTGGCTCGAAGCCAACCTGGAAGGACTCGGGACGGCGGCGGGCGTGAGGCTGACGAAGGGTCAGGCTTCGAGGGTCATCAACACCCTGAAGGAGCTTCCGCACACCGGCGTCCGCCGACCGACGCACGACTGGCCTAAGATTCCGGCTGGCCGTTTCGCGGTCGTCGATCCGACCGACAGCGTGCTGAAGTTCTACAAGGTCGACCGCCCCACTGAGGGACGGTGGGCTGGACGGATCTTCCTCAGTGTCCAGGCATCCGACGAGCTGCACGCGGTCAGGGACCGGGTGCGGCGGGACGGCATCCTGACCGAGATCGAGAAGGATCCGAAGGAGGCAATGCTCCGCTACGGCCGAGAGATCGGCAGCTGCGGGCACTGCGGACGGACCCTCACCAACGAAGAGTCGCGACGGTACGGCATCGGTCCGATCTGTCGCGCGAAGATGGACTGGTAGGCCATGGCGAAGCCCACCTACGAGGAGCTCGAGCTTCAGGTGTCTCAGCTGCATCACCGCTGGTTCACACAGAAGCACCGGGCTGATAACCTCTACGACAAGCTGCGCAGGCTCGAAGGCAAGGTACGCACCACCATCGTGGTCGGAGAGCACGTCGACAGCGACGAGCTCTATCAGCTGCGCCGGATGGTGCCGAACAGGCCTCGCCCCACACTGCGTGAGCTGCGGAGGAAGGGACGCCATGCCGCCTAAGAAGAAGACGTACCATCGTGAGGTGAAGGTTGCCACCGGCAATCTCACGAAGGTGACAGTGTCAGAGCTGCGCCCCGGCGACGAGTTCGTCGACGAGAAGGGCAACGTCATGTACACGGTCACCGGCTATCCGGAGAAGTCCAAGCGGATGGGGATCGGCGTCGAGGTCCAGTGGGCCGACGGAGGTCGATCATTCCGCTACTGGGACGGTCCCGGGATGACCATCCACGTGCATCGCGGCAAGGTTTCGACCCGAGGGAGGTGATCGCGATGCACACCCGGGCCTGTAATGGGCCTGGGACGCGCTGCACCGCTGGCGCGTGCAGGGCCGTTGACGGCGCACGGGGAGGCCGCACTCCACGCGCGTGTCCGGCCCTGCACGGGCCAGCGATAGGCTGGACCCGCTACAACCCTACCACGGCCCTATCCAGGGCCACAGAAAGGCTGTGATGGCTCCATGAGCGACGATCGCCAGGAGAAACTGCTCCAGACGATTCGGAAGCTGCTGGACAAGGCAGCCGGGACTCAGTTCCCCGAGGAGGCCGAGACCTTCCGGGCGAAGGCTGACGAGCTGATGACCAAGTACGCCATCGAGATGTGGCAGATCGACAAGGCGCGGGTGGGCAGCGATGCTGTCAGCTCTCGCAAGCCGATCCGGAAGGACATGGACATCAGCTGGTGGTACACGTACAAGACTCCGTATGAAGTTCGCTCCGCCATGTGGGGCATCTTCCACGAGGTCGCCGTGCACTGCCGCTGCGTCGTCGTCGCCCGTCACTCGGACTACAAGCGGGAGACGGTGCCGGTTGTCGGGCTGGAGCAGGACATCGCATATCTGGACATGCTGTTCACGCATCTTCTGGTGCAGCTGGCCGACGCGATGGACCCTCGCCCCAAGCCCGGGGAGCCGCTGATCGAGGCGCTCGTGCGCATGAAGGAGGCAGGGCTCAAGTGGGAGGAGTGCCATCGGCGGCTCCGTGCTGCCGGACTCGTCCCGGACGAGCCCTGGTCCAAGAAGGTCGCTTCGAAGATGAACTTCGCTGGGAAGTACACCCGCTATTGCCAGGAGCACGGCAAGGAGCGGACGTACACCAGCCCAGCCATCTACCAGCGGTCCTTCACGGACGGCTTCGAGTGGTCGCTGCGCGAGCGGCTCCGCAAGATGAGGGACGACCAGGGCCAGAGCACAGGCTCGATGGCGGTTGTCCTGCACGACATCCGCGGAATCGTCAGGTCGGCGATGTGGGACATGTTCGAGGACATGCGCCCGCACCCCGATGACTGCGAGTGCGATCAGTGCCACGAGTGTGACGACCCAGACTGCGAGCGGCCTCGCTGCAAGGCGAAGCGCGACAAGCGCAAGCCGGTGAAAGCTCGCGAGGTTCGCATGGACTGGGGAGTCGTGGCTC
>AR_comb_assmDRAFT_10328944_pt1 | contig 13465 bp, 9 predicted proteins | sample ArasoioldDNA_FD_10543 | JGI IMG/M metagenome (IMG submission 10543) | reverse complement strand
CCCTTGATCACCCCTCCGTAGTGCAATTATCTTCTATGATCTAAAAAACTATCATCTAAAACTGTAACCTCTTTCAAAAATTCGTCGTCAAATTGGGGTAAATACAAAACCAATTCTTAATATTTGTCACCCAAAACGTTTTAAATGAGACAAATTTTGTTTGTAGCAGTCGCTTCCACGCTGCTATTCTCCTCTTGCCGTGAAATTTTTTCCAAAAGAATGCGGGGTAATGGAAATGTCACCACGCAGACTAGGTCGGCTGGTCAATTCAATAGTGTTGAGGTAAGCGGTAATATAAACGTATACGCAAGACAAGATTCATCTGCGTCAACGTCAATAAGAGTAGAAGCAGATGAAAACCTGCAGCAATATGTTGAGACAAGGACCGAGGGAGGCGTACTTGTCATAAGATCCCAGGAAGGTTATAATCTCAAGCCGAGCAGGCAAATCAAGGTTTACGTTTCCTCTGGCACATTTAAGAGTTTTGAAGCCTCTGGAGCTTGCGACCTGTTTAGCGAAGGCAAGATCACCAGCTCCGCGCCCATTGATTACGATTTGAGCGGAAGCTGCGATGTGACCATGGACGTGAACGCGCCTAAAATTTCTGCTGAATTATCTGGGGCTTGCACGGTGAAGTTGAGCGGGCAGACCAAGGATTTCCATATTCGGGGCTCTGGCAGCACAGACATCAGGAGTTTCGACCTGCTTGCAGAAAATGTTGACCTGGATATTTCGGGGGCCGGTGACGCGGAACTGTATGCGAGTGTCAAAATCTCGGGTACGATTAGCGGGGCTGCAGGCGTAAAATACAAAGGTGCCGCCCAAACGGACATTCACACAAGCGGTGCCAGCTCCATTAATAAGGTACAGTAACGGATAATTCTCGGTACGATAGGGCAACTTACTTAGTAGCCTTTCTTTTAATGTGGTTTGCTTAACAATTTTTGGCTTTTTTCGAAGACTTTTTTTGCGGACATTAGCGTTACTAACCTGAAAAACGCGCGAAATGAAAGCCATCGTCCGCCCCTTGTCGCTTGTGCCCAATATACTTCTTGTCTTCCTTAGTTTTTTACTTGCTATCCCACTGTTTATCCTGGCTTATCACCGCATACCTGATTTTGATTGGCCGTATCATTCCGATAAGATGTTGATCTTTTTTCTTATCGCGATTTCTTTGTTCCTGATGGTACGTTCGTTTAAGTTTATCATCATCACCGCTGTGATCGCAGCTGTCGGTTGGTTGTGGTACGGTACACTTACGGGCAAATATGGCTTCAAAGAATTTTACCAGGACGGACGTGCGATGATTTATGGGATGAAGAGTTCCGACGAAAAGGAATTCCTTTTCACTGGCACCCGCTCGCTCTCCACGGATCGGGAAATTCTCAAAGCAATTGATTTCAAAAATCCCATTGTGCGAGATTTTGCTGTCGATGCTACAAATGAATATTTCCAGGATCAACAACAGGGAACAAGAATGAAATACCGGATATTGATACAGTGCCTGGCGGTGTTTAAGAAAATAAATGAGAATTGGAATTACGTGAGTGACCCGCAAGACGACGAGTATATCGCCAAAGCAAGTGAATCCGTGAATCTTCTCGCGGGTGACTGTGATGACCATTCCATATTGATGGCGGCTGCAATAAAATCAATTGGCGGTACTCCGAGGCTGGTGTATACCAATGGTCACATTTATCCTGAATTGCTGATCGGATCAAAAAAAGATCTTGATCACATGAGCAAGCTTATACACGAAAAACTTTTCCCCAAAGAAAGTAATCACAGGACCATCCATTATCATACGGACGAAGATGGCAACGTCTGGGTCAATCTCGACTACACGGCGGGCTACCCAGGTGGTAAGTTTATGGGTGATGAAGTGATTGAATGTATTTATCCGTAGAAGTAGCGACCCCATCCCCTAAAGGGGCATTTTTCGAAGACTCTGGAGTTCGTAGACTTTTATGTTAAGAGCTGTAAGCGAATCAAGGCGGTCGAAAAGCAATATCAGGAATATCCACGAGCAACATGTCATCTCATCCATCCTAGTCAATGATGAAATACGAAAGGAAGGCACTTATCATGGTGTGTAGGGAAACGCCCCTTTAGGGGATGGGGGTATTCACGCTCTAAAGGCTCACATACTTCACCCTAATCCAAATATCCCTGTTTCTTCCTTTATCGTCAGTGCAGGAAATTTTTACCGGGCCTTCATCTGGCACAAAGAATTGCTTTTCGCCAATGTGGCTCGATTTGTAAAACTTGTTATTGATATACCAGTAAACTTTGGTTACATCATTTGCCACCTTGCAGGTCAATTGAAGGGGTTCTTTATCTTTCTTGTTGATGAGGTATTCCGTGCTACTCGTTGGGGACGTGATGGTTGGTATACCCTCTGCAAATATTTTTTCACAGTTTGGATTATGTGGAGGTATTTTTTCATAAGCCATTTTATTTTCCTCCATCCACTCCTGCATGTCAGGATCAATGATCTTATACCATTTCTTCTTGTAGCCGGCGTCCGGGGCACAGTTCTTACAATAAGAGAGTTTTTCATCGGCAGTCACCATCACCTCCTGCCAGTTGTCGCATTTTTTTGTGGAAGAAATCATCGGGATAAAATAATCCATAACGATGTTAGTGCAATGTTCCGATGGCGTTAACCCTGTTTCACTACATACCTTTCGCTGTTCACAATCTCCAGGCAAGGCAAACCATTCTTCGTCGCTGTCATAGTCAATGGTGTTGAAAATTTTGAACAATAGGGGAGTGGCGACATTCGCGCCGCTGAGATCGGCAACACCAACGCCGGAAAAATTTCCAACCCACACCCCAACAGTATAGTTTTTGTTATATCCAATACTCCACGCATCTCGTCTTCTATAGCTGGTTCCTGTTTTCCAAGCAATCTTCGGCATGTGTTCAGTGGCTTGCCAGTTCAGGGGAAAATCAGGACGATTCACCCTGGATAAGATGTCGGTGATCATATAATTCGCGGCCGGGCTAATTAGTTTTTTCTTCGCATTATTTGTGTCGCCGCTCGTATACGCAGGAGCTATATAGACTCCCTCATTGGCAAAAGCAGAGAATAGTCCAGTAAGTTCTTCGAGGTTTGCGCCGCAACCGCCAAGTATCATGGACAAGCCCAACTTGCGCTGGTCTTTCTTTATCTGTTCAAAATTGCATGCCGCTAATTTTTGTACTAACCGGTCTTTGCCCAATAGCCTCAAACTCTTTACTGCGGGAACATTTAGCGAATGCTCCAGCGCATATTCAACGGTAACATAGCCATTGAACTTCTTGTCATAGTTCTCCGGCGCATACCCAGCATAATTTACTCCCACATCAGTTATGACCATTTTCGGAGTTTCCAAACCTTCATCAATGCATAACGCGTACAGCAATGGTTTTAATGTACTGCCTGGTTCTCGAATCGCAGCGGCGCCATTCACCTGTCCGCCATCCGTTGTGTCCTGAAAATCGGAAGAGCCTACATACGTAATTACCTTATGGGTTTTGTTGTCCACGATCACAACGGCGGCATTGTTGATATTCTTTAACCGCAACGTACGAACATAGTCCGCAACCAGCTTTTCCGTCTTCATTTGAGTATTCATCACCACGTTGGTTCGGATAATGTCGCCGCCCCATTGTTTTAACTTGTAGGAGAGGTGAGGAAGATAGTGCGGCACGGTTCTTCTCGTTGCTGTTAACGGCTCGGCGACGGCATCCTCAATTTCCTTTTGAGTGAACACTTTTTCCCTGGCAAACTTTTTTAGCCATTTATTTCTTTGCTGTACAATAAGCTCGTTGGTTTTTCCAACTACCAGTGACGACGGTCGATTGGGTATAATGGAGAGCGCCGTAATCTCGGCTAATGACAAATGATCCGGGTTCTTGTTGAAGTAAAGAATGGAAGCGGATTTCACTCCTTCAATGTTGCCGCCGTACGGAACCAGGTTAAGATACATTTGAAGGATTTCGTTTTTGGTGTACTTTAATTCAAGCTGGCAGGCACGAAACACTTCAATGATCTTGCTTCCGACATTTCTTTTTCGATGTTCCAGCGCCCGGGCTACCTGCATAGTAATAGTGCTTGCACCAGAAGTGGTTTTCATCCGGAAAATATTTTTGCCAAATGCCCGAAGCACGGCAAGAACATTGACCCCGGGGTGAGAGTAAAAATACTTGTCTTCCTTAGCGATGATCGTCTTCCGAAGCAGTGGCGAAATCTCGTTCAGCTCCGTTTTCATTCGCCACTTTTGATCGCTGGTGAGAAAGGCGTTGATCACCTCACCTTTGCTGTCTGTAATAATAGTGGAATATTCGATCTTATCAGGCAGCGGAAAGATCCAGTTGAGTGCGAAGAATAAGACAACAAGGGCCAGAATAGTAATACCAGCTCTTTTGAGAAATTGGGCAATATGTCTTTTTAGTTTAAGTTTCATGTTCATTTGGTAGCCAAACTCGCCGAGTATCCGTGCCATGGCTAAGAGTCGTTCTCGGGCATGTGCTTGTACGCCCAGCCATGGCACGGATTGAGACTTTGAGTTATCTGTGCCATGGCTAGGTCATTCTCGGCATGCGCTTATACGCCCAGCCATGGCAGTTTAAAAAATATTTTTTACATCATCAATGCCAATCATCTTGTATGACTCTTCATAGAACGATTTCATATTCAACCCGAGTAATTTTATAGCCATTTCTTTATTGCATAAGGATCCGTCTCGCAGACCGCAGTAATCAACAAATGAAGAATAAGGCCAGTCTTCCATTCTCGTTACCAACTTTGCCACGAGCGGATTTTGGTGGATATAGTGAAGACAGGTCAAATCATAATTTGCATCTCCGCTTACGATCGGTTTCACCTTGGTATTTTGCTGAAACAACGACCCTGTGGAATTATTTTCATTATTAATTGCCTGCGTGTAGGAGCTTAACAGAATCCTGATTCCTTCGGACAGGACGTTTTTCTGTAACCGTCCTAGTGGCTTAGTGGCAATTGTTCTTTGATCCGAATGAATAAAGAAGTGAAAATGGTTAGGCATCAAGCAGTAGGAAAGTGTGTCGCAATAAGGTAAAACGCATGTTCGGAATTTTTTCAGAAAAAACAAATAGTTACGATCACTAAAAAAAATCTTTTGGCGATTATTGCCTCTGTTATAGATGTGATAGAGTTCGTTGGGAAAAAATTCCATATAACTCGCTTTTTAAACTCTTCCTATCCGTGCCATGGCTAGGAGTCACGCTCCTGCATCTGCTTATACATCCAGCTATGGCACGGATTGAATACTTTGAAGCTCGTGGCAATATTACTGGTTATAAAATACTTTTTGCATCATCAATGTCAATCATGTTCGGCCGTCATGGGTTGGGTGATCTGAACCGATTAACAAATATTTACGTTCTAAAATTTGTAACCAATGTTTTTTCATCATTAACTTACTGTCAAATTCCTTCAATCCTTTTATGGACTCTTCAGATCTGTCACGACCCACGCGTGACATTCCTCCCTAGTTAGTTTCACAATACTAATTTCTGTTTTTCCATTTGTGAAAAAAGAATGATGAGCGAAATTTTTTGCTTAACTGAATTTGTTTAACTTAATTTTTCATAGCTTACCATAACCGACAAAGTATATGCGTATCACAACAGTTTTCTTCCCGATTACTATCGGGATATTTTTTTTATGTGCCTGTAACCGCAATTCTGTAAAACTCGATTATACCAATGCTAAAGGTGAAGTCCCACAACTTGAAAATCTTGTTTTTCGCTTCAGCCATTCATTGGCGAAAGACTCTATGCTGAATGTATGGGATTCGGCCGAATATGTTTCATTCGACCCAGCCATAGCGGGGCGCTTTCGCTGGGAGGGCCCAGATCAGCTGGTATTTTCTCCTTCAAGACCGTTGTCTCCTGCCACGTCCTACAAGGCAAAAATCACGAGTGAGGTTCTCCGCCATAGCAAATATGGAACAGTAAAAGAGGGCGGCAACATCACTTTTCATACACCAGATCTTGTTCTCGAAAATGTGCAGGTAACCTGGATGTTGCTGGATGAACAAACCAGGATCCCGGTGCCACAACTTGATCTGTATTTCAACTATCGCGTTAACCCTTCGACTCTAAAAGAAAAATTGCGGATCGAAGTGGACGGAAAACCCGTAGAGTTTGCAATCCAAACTCTTTCGGTCGACAATAAAATATCCGTTCGGATTAATGCGCTGGCGAAGACCGACGATAAGAATTATGAAGCCAAGATCAGTATTGAAAAAGGGTTTAAGCCAGAAGATGGAAACAACGCGACAACTGAAGCGCTCACTTCGACGATGTCCATTCCATCACCATACACACTTACAATCCAAAACGTGGAGTCCGAACATGATGGCACGGAAGGAGTGATAACGGTCACCACGAGCCAGCAATTGACGGGCGACGAATTGTCAACTCATGTAAAGTTTGATCCCAGGATTAAATACACGACCGAGTTAACAGATAATGGGTTTATTATTCGTAGCTCAACATTTGATGTTGAAAAAAGTTATTCTCTCACCGTTGTAAAAGGGTTGCGTGGAAAGATTGGTGGCAGTTTGAAAGAAGATTTTACAGGAAGCATAGCTTTCGGGGAACTGGCACCAAACATTTCTTTTACTAATAGCAAGGCTGTCTATTTGTCCAAAAACGGAAGCAAGAACATCGAAGTCAAGATCACGAATGTGCCGAAGGTCAAAATAGTTATTTCAAAAATCTACGAAAGTAATTTGCTGGTATCACAACGTTATGGATACTCACCTGCCGAATCGAGTAGCTCCGGTGAAGGAGATGATGAAGACGACGAGGAGGAGGGCTATTACTACCGTGGAAGTAGCGATGAAACCACGACTGGTGACGTGATCTATGAAAAAGAGATCGATGCTCGTGCACTTCCAAAAAACGGCGCGAGCCGCGTTTTGAACTTATCCCAATTTGAAGATCGTCTGCCTGATTTTCGCGGGATCTATCATGTCATGATACGGTCAATGAAGGACTATTGGGTTCGTGATTCGCGTTTTGTGTCGTTATCGGACATTGGGTTGATCGCAAAAGAGGGAGAGGACAAGATCCTGGTTTTTGCCAATTCCATCAAAACAGCTAACGCGATTAATGGAGTGAATATTTCGCTGTACGCGAACAACAATCAACTGATTGGAACAGGAGCCACCAATGCCGACGGCGTTGCGGAAATCGCGTACACGAAGAAAGATTTTTCAGGCTTCAAACCCGCAATGGTGATTGCTAAAACAGCTGATGATTTCAATTACCTGCCGTTTAATAATACTGGTGTTAATACATCCCGGTTTGATGTCGGAGGAAAGCGCAACAATAGCACCGGTTTGGATGCGTTCATTTATGCAGAAAGAGACATCTATCGACCCGGCGAGAAAGTGAATTTTTCTGTTGTGCTTCGCAACAAACAATGGAAATCTCCCGGCGACATGCCGGTTAAACTCAAGTTTCTATTGCCCAATGGCAAAGAGCTCAAATCTTTTCGAAAAAACCTGAATGAACAGGGATCTGTGGAAGGGAATATTCCTATCGATGTCTCAGCCATCACAGGCAGCTACTCGTTGGAAGTGTATACTTCGAACGACATATTACTGGGCTCTAAGAATTTTATGATCGAGGAATTTGTACCAGACAGGATCAAGGTGACAACGAAACTGGACAAAGATTTTCTGAAACCGGGTCAATCCACAACTTTAGACATTTCCGCTATTAATTTTTTTGGACCACCTGCCGCAAACAGAAATTATGAATGCGAGATCCAGGTGAAACCAAAACACTTCGCCGCGGAAAAATTTAGCGACTACAATTTTAATCTCGCCAATCCCAACACGACGATAAGTAAAGAAGTGAAAGAAGGGAAAACAAATGACAAAGGCGAGGCAACAGAAACTTTTGCGTTGAAGAATATGTACGCCAATAACGGTTTGCTGCAGGCAAACTTTTATACAACCGTCTTTGATGAAACCGGAAGGCCGGTGAGTCGAGCATCCACTATTGATCTGGTGACGCAGGATGTGTTCTTTGGAATAAAATCGGATTGGTTTTATTACTACCCGCTGAATCAGCCTGTGAGGTTTCAATTGGCCGCCGTAAACAGGGATGGCGCTGGTGTGAATGCGCCGGCTAAAGTACAGGTGATAAAACGCGATTACAAAACCGTGCTTGTCAAAAGCGGAAGTTATTTCCGGTATGAGTCACAACAAGAAGATCAATTGATGATCGAAAACCAGGTTAACGTCGGAACAACTACTTTTTATTCTTATGTTCCCCGATCGCCAGGTGACTATGAATTGAGAGTTTTTAACCCGGGGTCTAATTCCTATGTCAGCAAGACTTTCTATAGTTATGGCGGATGGGGCTGGGGCATTGACAACGGTGCCTTTGAAGTGAATAATGAGGGACAGGTAGATATCCAGTTGGACAAAAAGTCGTACTACAATGGAGAAAGCGTAAAGGCATTATTTAAAACTCCATTTAGTGGCAAGCTCCTTATAACAACAGAGACCGATCACGTCTTATCGTATCAGTTCGTAACCGTCGATAAAAGAACTGCCAGTGTTGATTTACCGATGACCGGTGATGATGTTCCAAACGTTTACATCACTGCTACTTTGATCAAACCGCACGAGGCATCGGACATTCCACTCACAGTGGCGCACGGATTTGTAAATGTAAAGGTGGAAGAAAAAAGCAGGAAAATGCCGGTGACCATCACGGCAGAAAAATCGGTTCGTTCAAGAACACATCAAAAAGTAAGAGTAAAGGCCGAAGCCGGCAGCTTTGTAACCTTAGCGGCCGTTGACAATGGCGTATTGCAGGTAAGTGACTTTGAAACTCCGAATCCTTACAGTTATTTCTACCAGAAAAAAGCTCTGCAGGTCGATGCTTATGATTTGTACCCATTGTTGTTTCCGGAAGTACGGGCTAAGCTAAGCAGCACCGGAGGTGATGCCGATTTGGAAATGAAAAAGAGAGTGAATCCAATGCCAGCGAAAAGAATTAAGATACTGAGCTATTGGAGCGGGATTGCAAAAGCAAATGGAAATGGTGACGCCGGTTTTGAATTTGACATTCCGCAATTCAGCGGCGAAGTTAGATTGATGGCGGTTGCTTATAAAGACCAAAATTTCGGTTCGGCAGAAAACACTATGACTGTAGCCGATCCCATCGTTATCAGCACCGCATTACCGCGGTTCTTAAGCCCTGGTGATACAGTTACTGTTCCTGTCACACTTAGCAATACAACTTCCCAACCAACAAATGTTTCAGCGAGTGTGAAAGTAACCGGGCCGCTAAAGATTATCGGCAGCGGTAATCAGTCCGTAGCATTAAACGCCAAAAGCGAAGGACGAGCGAATTTCCAGGTGGCCGCTAATTCTGCCGTCGCTGTGGGGAAGATTACGGTCACAGTGAACGGTCTCGGGGAAAAATTTAATGATGAAACAGATATTTCGATTCGTCCTCCCGCAGGACTGCAAAAAATGTCCGGCAGTGGTTCCATCAATGGCGGAACTGCGCAAACGATCAACATAAACACCAGTGATTTTATTCCGGGGAGCATAAATTATCAGTTCGTAGTTAGTCGTTCTCCAGTTGTGGAACTGACCGATCATCTCAGATACCTGGTTCAATACCCTTACGGGTGCACAGAGCAGACGGTATCCGCAGCATTCCCACAATTATATTATGGTGATATGGCGGACCTGATGGGGTTGAATCAAAGCATGAATAAGCTAAATGCGAATTCAAATATTATCGAGGCCATACGCAAAATAAAAATGCGCCAGTTGTACAACGGTGCAGTTACCCTTTGGGACGATGAAGGAACGGAAGATTGGTGGGCGACTATTTATGCAGCGCATTTCCTGCTCGAGGCAAAGAAGGCGGGGTTTGATGTGGACAATGGCCTGCTGGAAACTATGCTTTCTTACGTCGCAACCAGACTAAAAAACAGGGAACTCATTATCTACTATTACAATCGAAATGAGGACAAGAAGATTGCGCCGAAGGAGATTGCCTATGGTTTGTACGTTCTCGCAATAGCCGGTCGCTCCAATATATCTGCGATGAACTATTATAAAGCGACGCCGGGAATTTTGGCTCTGGACAGTAAGTATTTGTTGGCTGCTGCTTATGCTTCGGCTGGCGACAAGAACTCGTTTAAAGCTATGCTCCCTACTTCGTTTAGTGGAGAAGAATCTGTTCCGCAAACCGGTGGTAGTTATTATTCAGATATACGCGACGAAGCAATCGCTTTGAATGCACTGATCGATGTTGATCCTGGCAATTCACAAATTGGTGTTATGGCTAAACATGTCAGCGATAAATTGAAAAGTCGGCGTTGGTTGAGCACACAGGAAAGAGCGTTTGCATTCCTGGCGCTGGGTAAATTGGCGAGAAGCGCGAACAAGTCAGATGTGACGGCTGACATTACTGTCAACGGTAAGACTGTCGCACGGGTTTCAAACGGGCAATGGAAAGGAACAGCCTCGACATTGAAAGGAACAAATGTTCAAATTCAAACTCGAGGCACAGGCCGGCTCTATTATTATTGGCAGTCCGAAGGAATTAGTGCAACAGGTAAGTACACGGAAGAGGATAACTACATAAGAGTGAGGAAACGTTTCTACGATCGATATGGAAATCCGCTGAGCGGAAACACGTTCAAGCAGAATGACCTTGTTATTGTGGGAATCACGCTCGAAAATGCGTACAGTACTGACGTGGACAATATCGTTATCACCGACATGCTGCCTGCTGGTTTTGAAATTGAAAACCCACGAACAAAAGAAATTCCGGGAATGGACTGGATAAAGAATGCAAGTGCACCTAAAGCACTGGATGTTCGCGACGACCGTATTAATTTGTTTGTGGATCTTGAACGCCACGACCCGCAGAAATATTACTATGCCGTGAGAGCAGTATCGCCGGGAATTTATAAGATGGGGCCTGTTAGTGCAGATGCAATGTACAATGGAGAGTATCACTCCTATAATGGAGCAGGAACGATCAAAGTCACCCAGTAATGGTTTAACACGCCCGGCTAGTCGCCACAATAAATTGCTAGTTTTATGAGATGCAAGCCACCGATGACAAGAAGAACATAGCAATCGTGTGTAATTCTCTTGCAGGTAGCGGAAGGGCTGTAACCCTGGCTGAAAAAATTGCAAGCGAACTTGTCGACAGAAAAATCGCCTATAAGACTTTTGTCAACGACTGGCCTGCTGACTTTGATGGATTCACAAGTGTGTTTATCGTCGGGGGCGATGGTACTTTGAACTACTTTATCAACCAATATCCGCAGATAAAAATTCCAATTGTAATTTTTAAGGGCGGTAGCGGGAACGACATTCATTGGTTGCTTTATGGTAATAAGACTTTTGGCGAGCAGTTGATGTTGGTTTTGTCGGCCCAGGGCAAACCTATGGATGCAGGAATTTGCAATGGTCGCTTATTTATAAATGGTGTTGGAATCGGTTTTGACGGGGCAGTCGCCAGATCGCTCTCTGGCAAAAACAAGCGAGCCGGTAAGACGAGCTTTTTAATCGCCATCATGAAGAAAATATTTTTTTATCGTTCCAAAGAATATACAATCTCCTCGAATGAAATAGAACAGAAAAATCGACAGTTGCTTATCGGTGCCGCCAATGGCCGGCGAGCCGGTGGCGGCTTTCATATCGCGCCAGAAGCAGAAGCAAACGATGGCTGGTTAGATATCATCCTCGTGGATGCAATCAATCCATTTAAACGACTCAGATGCCTTCCACTGATCGAAAAAGGAAGACATCTTGGGCTTCCATTTATTCAATATTTCAAAACAAAAAAAATTTTCATCGCAAGTGATTGTCTTATGGAAGCACATCTCGACGGCGAGTGTTACTCCGACAATAAAATGGAGATTGAAATTTTACCCCAAAGATTCTTATTTGTTTATTGAGGATTATTGTAGCTGCTATTAGTTGCACACGTAGGTAGGACGCAAAGAGCTTTGGGATCTCCGCGCTTCTTATTGTTCTTTGCGTCCATCGTTTGGCACGCAGGTGACGGCACCGAGGGCAGGTGATGGAATGTCGCAAAGAATTGTTGGCGTTGAGGAGAGCGACGCCCGCCTGACCGGCAGGCAACAGAAGTTAAATCGTAACACTGCAGTTGGGTACATAAAATATCTGCGATCGCCATCATGCCTGTGCACTTAATGGTGGGCGACACAACATCACCAAAATAAAAAATCCTTTCATTGCTGAAAGGATTTCAACTGGCAAAGATTTTTATATCGACGAAGATTAATAATCCCTGTTGTAGCCGCCACCGCCGCCGCGATTATAGCCGCCACCGCCGCCCTTGTTGTAACCGCCACCGCCTTTGCTGTAGCCACCACCACCACCGCCAAAGCTGCGTTTTTTGAATCCGCCGCCTCCACCGCCTTCTTGTTTAGGACGGCTTTCATTGACAACAAGATTACGGCCTTCTACTTCTGAACCGTTAAGTTGTGCAATTGCAGCTTGCGCTTCAGCATCATTCGGCATTTCAACAAAGCCGAATCCCTTACTGCGCTGAGTAAATTTGTCGGTAACGATTTTGGCAGATGAAACTTCGCCAAAGGGTGCAAACAAGTTGGACAAATCTTGATCTTTAAGACTCCAACTAAGGTTTCCTACGTAAATGTTCATTTTGTGAGATTTTAAAAAAACAATAAGTGCCGCCAGTGAAACAACGAACCAATGAACATTTACGAGAACGTTCAAGGACTTGTAAAACTGTAAAGAACACCAAAACGCAGCGAAATTAGTGGATTTCCTGAAATATCGTCGCAAAAAAAGATTAAGCCCTTATGAATTCGGGGTATTTACTTTGACGTGACAGTATTTATCCGAATGTGCATAACAAAAAATCCCGACAATGCCGGGATTAATCATATAATTAAGGAAGTTCATTACTCCCCGACAACCTCAAATTCCACATCAGTGGACTTGCCATTTCCGAAGTCGATATGGGCCTTGTAAGTACCAATTTCTTTGACTTCATCGGGCAGCGTAATCTTTTTACGGTCTATTTCATAGCCTTTTTGGTCCCGAATAGCGCGGCTCAACTGAAGGCTTGTCACCGACCCGAAGATCTTACCGCTGGTTCCTGTTTTTGCGCCCACCTTTACCGGGGCCTCATTTAATTTTTCAATTACGCTATTGATTCCGGCCAGCATAGCGTCTTCTTTTTTCTGCTGCTGCTTTCTCTTTTCTTCTAATTGCTTCATGTTTCCCGGACTGGCCTCAATGGCTAATTTCCGTGGTAGAAGAAAATTACGGGCGTACCCATTGCGAACCTTCACGACTTCATTGGCACCACCAAGGTTATCGACGTCCTGAACTAAGATGACTTCCATAGTAATTTTTTTATCTGTGAGCTATGAGCCATGAGC
>AR_comb_assmDRAFT_10206644_pt1 | contig 13468 bp, 8 predicted proteins | sample ArasoioldDNA_FD_10543 | JGI IMG/M metagenome (IMG submission 10543) | reverse complement strand
AAGAAGGCATCGGCCAAGGTCGCCAAGGCCGCTGCCAAGCTGGTGAAGTCGGCGGCAAAGAGCCCCTCGAAGGCAGCGTCCTCCAAGGCCAGCAAGAGCGCGGCGAAGCACCCGGCGCATCCACATCCGGCGCACCCGGCCCGTCCGGCGGCAAAGGGACCGAAGGTGGCGGCGACGCAGGTGTTGCTGCGCGCGCCCGCGCCGGACAAGCCGCGCCCGCGCGCGACCAAGCTTCCACCGGTCGGCGAGCCGCTCACCAAGCGCGAGCTGGAACAGATCCTCACGCCTGCCGCCGGCCGCGGGGTCGGGGGCGAGGGAAGCCTCAAGGGTCGCCTGGTGGTGAAGGACGGGATGCCGTACCTGCACATCATCGGTCGCGACAAGCGCGAGCTGGTGTTCCTGCTCCAGGGACCGGATCAGGAGGTCCTCCCGGCGTACCTCGATCACAAGGTCAGCGTCACCGGGCTCATCAAGAAGACGCACAACTACGGCGGCACGGTGGACGTCCGGAAGTATGCGGCGAAGCGCGCCGACGCCGAGCCCGCCCCCGAGCCGCAGGTGGAGAAGCTCCGCTTCCTCTCGCCGGGCGAGGTGGAGCAGATCGGCAACGCGGGCATGGGCGCCGGGATGCGCGGCTTCGCGTCGGTGCGCGGCGCGCTGGAGATGTCCGGCGAGGACTTCATCCTCGTGGTCTCCAACGCGGGGACGCGGCAGCAGGTCACCTTCCGGCTCGGCGGGAAGATGCCGAAGAGCTTCCGGAAGAACATCGGTCAGCCGGTGCAGGTGATCGGCGTGGTGCACAAGGAGTCCGGCTGGGGCGGCACCGTCGAGGTGGAGGGCGCCGAGGTCCGTCCGGGCGATACCCGCAGCATGTCGCGGGAGGCGCTTGAGGTCCTGGAGATCGAAGGGGTGCCGGACGAGGGCACGCCGCTCGAGATCCGCATCGGCCAGGGGCTCGCGGTCCGCATCCCGGAGCGCGCCGGCTACACCTGGGCGGTCGAGCCGACGGTGGCCAAGCGCATCGGGTTGCGCGAGGCGAACTTCATCGCCGCGACGAGCGGTCCGGGGACACGCGAGTTCTTCTTCACCCCACGGAACCCGGGCCAGTACGACGTGGATTTTTTCCTGGCGAAGGTCTTCGCCCCCGCGCAGGTGGCGAGGACGCAGCGGCTGACCGTCGCGGTCCGGGCCTGAGCGCCGGGACGGGGAGCACTGCATGGCAGCACGGCTCGACAGCTCGGTCCTCCTGAGGGCCCTGGAGAAGGCCGACCACCCACTGGGCGTGGCCGAGCTTCTGCGTGGCGCGGGCCTGCACGGGGGGCAGCGGACCGACGTGAAGCGTGCGATGCGGGCGCTGGTGCGCGAAGGGCGGGTGGAGCGCGCCGGAGAGCGGTTCTCCCTGCCGGGTCGCAAGACCGCGGCGAAGGACGGGCATCGTGCGCCAGCAGGGCGTGGTCGCAAGGTGCTCGAGGGGACGCTCACCGTGCATCGCGACGGCTTCGGGTTCGTGGACGTCGGGACCGAGGAGGACATCTTCGTTCCGCCGCACGAGGCCAGGCGTGCGCTCGACGGCGACCGGGTGAAGGTGGAGGTGGTCAGCGCCCGCGGCGGCCGGTCCGAGGGCCGCATCGTCGGCGTGGTTGACCGGCAGCGGGAGGCGCTGGTCGGCACCTACGTCGAGCGCGGACAGGAGGCGCTGGTCCGCCCCAACGATCCATCGATGCCCTCGCCGGTGCGCGTGCCGCGGACGCAGCTGGCGCGCGACGGTGACGTGGTGACCGTGCGCCTGGGCGTCGGCGCGGATCTCCTGCCGCCGGGGGGGCTGGTCGGCGAGGTGACCGGCTCGCTCGGACGTCCGGGAGACCCGTCGCAGGACGTCCTGGCCATCGTCTTCTCGCAGGGCTTCTCCGAGGCTTTCCCGCCCGCGGTGATGGACGAGGCGGACCGGGTCCCGCTGCACGTTCCGGCCAGCGAGGTGCACGAGGGTGGGCGGAGGGACCTCCGCAAGCTGTCGCTGGTCACCATCGACGGCGTGGACGCGCGCGACTTCGACGATGCCGTCTACGCCGAGGACGAGGGGAACGGCACGACACGGCTCTGGGTGGCGATCGCCGACGTGAGCCACTACGTCCGCCCGGGCTCGGCGCTGGACGCGGAGGCATTCCGGCGCGGGACGTCGGTGTACCTGCCGGACCGTGTGCTGCCGATGCTCCCCGAGCGGCTGTCCAACGGCATCTGCTCGCTCCGGCCCGACGAGGATCGGCTGTGCCTGGTCGCGGAGGTGGTGTTCGACCGCGGGGGCCAGCGGACCGCGACCGAGCTCTACCCCGCGGTGATGCGGAGCGCGGCGCGGTGCACCTATGACGAGGTGCAGAAGGTCCTCGATGGCGAATCGGTGCCGGACCGCGATCGCTTCCGTCCGCTGTTCGAGCGGTTGCAGCGGCTGGGCCGGACGCTCCGGAAGGTGCGCGAGCAGCGGGGCGCCATCGACTTCGACCTGCCGGAGACGCGGCCCGAGCTCGACGATCAGGGGCGGCCGGTGCGGATGGCCCGGCGCGAGCGGAAGGAGAGCCACCGCATCGTCGAGGACTGCATGCTCGCCGCCAACGAGGCGGTGGCCGCGTACTTCCAGGAGCGCGGGCTCCCGTCGGTGTACCGGTTCCACGGCGAGCCGGACCCGGACAAGCTCTCGGCATTCGCGGAGCTGGCGCGGGCACACGGCTTCACCGTGCCGGGGAAGGGCGAGCCGACCTCGCGCGAGCTGAACGTCTTCATGCGCGGGCTGGTGGGCCACCCCGGGCAGCGGGCGCTGAACCAGCTGCTGCTCCGCTCGATGATGCAGGCGGTCTATTCGCCGGATCAGATCGGGCACTACGGGCTCGGGGCGGAGGAGTACCTGCACTTCACCTCACCGATTCGCCGGTACCCGGACCTCCTGGTGCACCGGCTGCTCCGCGCGCACTGGGAGCGGCAGAAGACGAAGCGTCCGGAGCGCGAGCTCGAGCGGGAGATGGACGAGCTGCGCCGGATGGCCGAGCACAGCTCGGAGCGCGAGCGGGCAGCGATGAAGTGCGAGCGCGAGGTGAACGCGCTCTACGCCTGCCTCCTGATGGAGGACCGGGTCGGCGAGGAGTTCGCGGCCACGGTGTCGTCGCTCACCGACTTCGGCTTCTTCGTCGAGCTCGACACCGAGCACGTGGAGGGGCTGGTGCGTGCGGACGAGCTGGGCCCCGGTCACCGTCTGGTGGTGGGCGCGCTGGTGTGGCCGAGCGGGCGGCGGGTGCAGGTGGGGCAGACGCTGACGGTCCGGCTGGCGGGCGTGAACGTCCAGCGGCATCAGATGGACTTCGACGTGGTGGCGTTCACCGGCGAGCGGCCGTCGCGGCGGCGTGGTGGGGCGGAGCGGGCCGAGGCGCCGGCGCGGGATCGAGATGGCAAGCGGTCGCCGCGGCCGGGCGAGGCGATGGCGTCCGATCGAGCCGCGCGCGGGAATCGCGGGGACGACCGAGGGAAGCGGGGTGCAGCGGCGGGGCCGGGCGACCCTGCTCGCGGGCAGCAGCAGCGACGCGGGAAGCAAAAGCAACACGGGAAGCGAGAGCAACGCAGGAAGCATCAGGGATCGCCGGGGCAGCAGTCCCCGCCCGGCGGACCGGCGCAGCAGGGCGGGGCGCGCGATGGCGACGAGCAACGCAGGAAGCATCAGGGATCGCCGGGGCAGCAGTCTCCGCCCGGCGGTCCGGCGCACCAGGGCGGGGCGCGCGATCGCGACCAGCAGCGCTCACGTCAGGAACCGGAGGCCGCTGCGTCGCCTCACTCGGGCTTCGATCGGCTGCGGGCGCTCGCCCATCAGGCGCAGGGTGGAAGGTCGCCGGATCGACGCCAGCAACCCGGCAGGAAGAACGACCGCCGCGACGGCTCCCCGGGTCGTGGCCGGCGCCCGAGTGGTGGTAGCGATCAGCGTGGCGGCTCGGGCCAGGGCCGTCGCCGTCGACGGTAGGAACACCGGTTGCGTCATCCTCGTGGTCTTCCTTCGGCCCTCATCATCGAGCACGAGGATGAGGCGCCACGGGTTCCCGGCCGCGGGGCGCCACCACGCGGGGTGCAATAGCAACCCCACACGGACTCCGAGTGACTGAGCGACGCGGCGCCCGTGGCTTGCGGGCCGCGACCCGTACTCTGTGTCGGCGAAGTTGCTATTGCACCTCGAGCGCGTGGGCCGCTCGGACCCGCGGGCTCAGCGAGCCTTCGGCGACCCGTCTCGGCGGCCGGACAGCTCGCGGAGCGCGCTCCTCCCGATCCAGGCGGCTGATACCTCGGGCGCGCCGGCGAGGAATCCGCCACGTCGACCGCGGCCCGCCGGAGCGTCGCGTTCCGCTTCCCGAGCGCGCGCAGCGCCATGTCGACGCCCCTCTTCACCAGCTCTCGCTCGTCCAGGGCCGCCTTGTCGATGAGGGGAAGGCAGGCGAGGTACGTCCGGTCGGCGGCCTCGCGGTCGTGCACCGTGAGCCCCCAGAGGCGCCGGCCCAGGCCTTCACCCGTGACCAAGCGTGCGGCGTCCGGTCGAAGAGGTGGAAGCAGACCGTGTCGCAGATCGCTCAGCGGTCGAACTCTCCGGCCCAGGCCTCCATCTGCCCGACCGTCACCGCGGCGGATCGTCCTCGAGCGCCGCGAGCATCCGGGCCTCATACCTGTCGCTCGCCCAGAGCTCCTGCGCGAGCGCGTGGTGACGCCCGAGCCCTTTCGCGAACGTCCGGAGCTCGCCAAACGCGACGCCGTGGGCCCAGTTCGAAGGAATCCCGCACCGCGCCATTCCCTCTTGCCGTGGCGCTCCAGCCAGCGGAGCACGTCCTTCACGGTCGCGGGCTCCTTCCTGCTGGCCTGCGCGGTGGCTCCTCGACCCGCTCGAGCCCGGGCGTCCATGTCGGTGGCGCCGCGTCGTGGTCATCACCCTCAGCGGAACAGCGCGTCCGCGTTGTCGTGGAGGATGGCCTGCTCCTCCTGCCGGGAGAAGCCGAGCCTCTGAACGGCCTTCAACGCGGGCTCGAGCCCGGTGAGCGGGAAGTCCGACCCGAACAGCACCCGGTCCGTTCCCACCGAGCGACAGACGAAGCGCAGCTGGTCCGCGTAGGGCGAGGCCACGTAGAGCGGCGCGACCGCCGACAGATCGAACCACACGTTGCGCGGGTAGAACGGGTAGAGCTCGAGCAGCCGGAACACCAGGACGTCGTCGAAGCGGATGCCTCCCATGTGCGTCAGCACGAAGCGGCCGCTGGGAAACGCGAGCGCGAGCTTCCCCGTCTCGTGCGCAGCCCCCGGCCACCACCCCTCGATGTAGACCACCAGCTTGAGCGCGGTGGCGCGCGCCACGTAGGCCTGAACCTCGGGTGTCTGAAGGTCGAGCTTCGAGGGCGACAGCTTCACCCCTCGGAACCCCATCGCCGCGATCCGTTCCATCTCCCGCAGCCCCGCGTCCCCGTCGGACGGCTGCACCGCGCCGATGGGGATGAAGCGTCCCGGATTGGCCTTGAGGAGCGCGGCGACCTGGTCGTGTGTCTCGCGCGCGGCGGCGAGGTCCGCCCCCTGGGGAAGGACCAGGAGCACCGCGCGCTCCACGCCGGCACGGTCCATCTCCTGCAGGAGAATCTCGGGGCGGCCCGAGACCTGCGCGTGGATGCGCCCCGGCCCCGAGTTGGGCTCGAGGTGCGCGTGCGCATCGATGATCTTCCCGTTGTAGGCGCACCCGCCGAGGGCGACGGCCAGTGCCGCGAGGAACGCGCGCCCGCTCATTCGTCGACCCTGAGCCCGACGACCGTCACGCCGTCACCGCCCTCGTGGCTCTCACCGGGACGGTACATCCGGACATATGGCGATTCCTCCAGGTACTCGCGGACTGCCTGCTTCAGGGCACCCGTCCCGTGACCGTGGAGAACCAGCACGCCGGGGTCCCCGTTCCGGAACGCCAGGTCGAGGAAGGCCTCGACCTCCCGTACGGCCTCGTCCGCCCGGAGCCCGCGCACGTCCACCCGGAGCGCGGGGGCCTCCAGCGCCCGGGGGGCCGCGTCGCTGGCGCGCGCGAGCGATCGCCCGCGGTCGTTGGACGGAAAGCGACTCGGTGGCTTCTCGTCCCGGGCTCCTGCCAGCTCGGCGCGAGGAACGCGCATCTTCAGCGCGCCGGCGGACACGAGCACCTCGTTGCCCGCCAGCTCGAGCACGGTGACGTCACGCCGGAGCCCCAGGTGATGCACCACGTCTCCCACCTGCAGCGCCTCAGGCGCCGGGGCGAGCGCGGTGCGGGCGCTCTCCCTCGACAGCGCCTCGGCGCGAGCCCGTGCCGCCTCAGCCTGCGCGGCGAGCACCGTTCGCGCCGCCTCCGCGCGCTCGACCGAGGCCTGCTGGCGCAGCTCGGCGAGCTGGGAGGACACCTCGGCCAGGGCACGCTCCGACTCGACCCGGAGGCGCTCGGCATGGGCGGACTCCTCGGCGCGGCGCTGCTCGGCAAACTCCGCTCGTTCTGCGGCGAGGGCGCGCGCGCTGGCCTCGGCCGCGGCGGTCGCCGTGCGGGCTCGCTCCAGCTCCTCGGCCAGCGCTCGCCGCTCCTCCTCCGCGGCCGACAGGGCCTGGGCGAGCGGGCCGCCCGAGGTCCGCGCGAGCTCCCGCGCGCGGTCCACCACGTGCGGGGCGAGCCCCATGCGCGAGGCGAGGTCGAGCGCGGAGGAGGTGCCCGCCGCCCCGAGCTGCAGCTTGTAGGTCGGGACCATGCGCTTGCTGTCGAGTCCCACCCGGGCATTGAGGAAGCGCGGGTCGACGTGGGTCAGCGCCTTCAGCTCCTCGAGGTGGGTGGTGACCAGCACGCGGACTCCGCGGCCGATGAGCTCCTCCAGCACCGCGATGGCCAGCGCCGCGCCCTCGCGCGGGTCGGTGTCGGCGGCGATCTCGTCGATCAGCGCCAGCCCACCCGGGCCCGCCGCGTCGAGGATGCGCCTGAGCTCCAGCACGTGGGCGCTGAAGGTACTGAGGTCCTGGGCGAGGTCCTGCGCGTCTCCAACGGCCGAGTGCACCGAGGTGAACAGCGGGACGCGCGAGCCGTCCACTGCCGGGATCTGCAGCCCGGCACGCAGAAGCACCCCGCACAACCCCACCGCGGTGAGGGTGACCGTCTTGCCGCCGGCGTTCGGGCCCGAGATCACCAGCGCTCGTACCGCCCCGTCGAGCCGGACGTCGTTGGCCACCACCTCGCGCCCGCGGAGCACGAGGAGCGGGTGCCGCAGCTGGAGGAGCACCAGCGGACCGTCCGCGTCCTCGACCACCGGGGTGGACGCGCCCAGGTCTGCGCCCAGCTGCGCCGCGGCCTCTGCCTCGTCCAGCTCGGCGGCGGCGTCCACGCCCTCGAGGAGGCGGGCCGACTCGCGTCCGACGGCGTCGGAGAGCTCCTGGAGCACCCGGCGCTCCTCCTCCAGCGCCACCGACTGGGCGATGGCCAGGTCGTTGCCGATGCCGACCAGCGACTCGGGCTCGACGAAGAGCGTCTGCCCGGACTGACTGGCGTTGTGGACGATGCCCGGCACCTCGGCGCGGGCCTGGGCCAGCACCGGCACCACGTACCGGTTGTTCCGGAGCGTGTAGTAGCCCTCGCGGAGGTGGAGCAGGAACTTCTCGTCGTGAAGGAGGGTGTCCAGCCGCGACTTGATGGCCCGGTGCAGACCGCGGATGCGGTCCCGGGCCTCCTTCAGGGCGGGGCTGGCTCGCTCGGAGATCTCGCCGTCGGCCTCGAAGCAGCGGTCGATGCGCACCGCGAGGCGCTCGAGGTCGGGCAACCGCTGGCCGACGAAGGCCAGGCGGGGAACGAGCCCGGACTTCTCGGCGAGCGCCTCGCGGGTCCGGCTGAACGCGAACAGCGTCTGGGCGCAGCCGGTGAGCTCGCGGGGCTCGAGCAGGCCACCCTTCTCGGCACGCTCGACGGCGCCGCGGATGTCCGCCACCCCTCCCAGTGGAAGGCTGACCTGTTCTTGCAGCAGCGCCCGCGCCTCGTCCACCCGGGCGAGTGCTTCCCGGACGGCAGAGGTGTCGTCGAGGAATGAGCGAGCGAGCGCACGGGTCCGCCCGGCCGCGGTGCGGCAGCGGTGGCCGAGCGCGGCCAGAACCTCGGGAAATGCGAGGTCCTCCAGTGTTCGTGGGGAAAAGTGCACGGCGCGGCGACGTTCTGTCGGCTCGTGGGTGCCCCGGTCAAGCGAGTTGAGGACCTGTCGCCCGCTTCGGTACCATCCTGGACCGAGATGACGGTGGCGAGCGCGGTGGCGGTGCTGGGGCTCCTCCTGAGCGCGACGCCGCAGGAACAGATCGCGGCCTACGAGGCAGCGGGCAACGACGCCGGGGCGCTCGCGTGGGCGGAGTGGTGGGCGCAGAACGAGCCCCGCTCGCCGTACGGGCACCTCGAGGCAGCGCGCCTGGGCCTGAAGCAAGGGACGCGGCTGGAGACGGTGGACTGGCACCTCCGCTGGGCCTACGCCCTCGCTCCGGACAACCCCCGCGGACTGCACCTGTGGGGCGTGCTGGAGGAGGAGCGGGGTGACATCCAGGGCGCACGCGAGGCGCAGCGGAAGGCCATCGCGCTCCGCGGCGACTACGTCGACGCACACCGGAGGCTCGCGGCGCTCGCGCAGCGGGCGAGTGACTGGACCGAGGCGGAGAAGGAGCTTCGCTGGCTGATCGGCGCCGGCGACGGGGACACGGGGCTGAAGCTCCAGCTCGCAGGCGTCCAGGAGAAGTCGGGGCAGCTCCCGCCGGCGGAGAAGACCCTGACCGACCTCCACAAGGCACAGCCGAAGAACGCGGTGGTCACCCGGGCGCTGGCCGACTTCTACGGCCGCACCGGGCGTCAGAAGCAGGCCACGGCGCTGATCAAGACGCTCGAGCCGCAGAAGAAGGCGATGCGCTCCCTCAACGCCTCCCGTCGCTGAGCCTGGTCCGGAGTACGCTCGGGCCCATGCGGGTCAGGACCGGGCTGGACGTCTGGGAGGCGGAGCAGTTCCGTGCGCTGCACGGGCTACGGGTCGGAGCGATCGTCAATCCGACCAGCGTGGACTCCCGGTTCCGGCACCTGGCCGATCTCCTCGACGCTGCCCCGGACGTGACGCTGGCGGCGCTCTTCGGGCCGGAGCACGGCGTCCGGGGCGAGGTCCAGTACATGGAGGCGGTGGACGAGGCGAGAGACCCGCGGACCGGCGTGCCGATGTACTCGCTCTACGGGAACACGGTGGACTCGCTGCGGCCGCGCCCCGAGTGGCTCGTCGGCCTAGACGCCGTCGTCTTCGACATCCAGGACGTGGGCGCGCGCTACTACACCTACGTCTACACGATGGCGCTGGCGATGGAAGCCTGCGCGAAGGCGGGCGTGCGCTTCGTGGTGCTGGACCGGCCCAACCCCCTCGGCGGCGAGCGGGTGGAAGGCAACCTCGTCGAGCCCGGCTTCCGGAGCTTCGTCGGGATGTACCGGCTGCCCAACCGGCACGGGATGACGGTCGGCGAGCTGGCGCGGATGCTCAACGCCGAGGAGCGATTGGGCTGCGACCTCGCGGTGGTGCCCTGCCTGGGCTGGTCGCGGAAGATGCGGTGGGCGGAGACCGGCCTCGACTTCGTCCCGCCATCGCCGAACATGCCCACGCCGCAGACGGCGCAGGTCTACCCCGGGATGTGCCTGCTCGAGGGGACCAACCTCTCGGAGGGCAGGGGGACCTGCCGCCCCTTCGAGCAGTTCGGCGCCCCCTACCTCGACGCAGCGGACATCGCCTCCGCGCTGGAGCGGTACCGGCTGCCGGGGCTCGCGCTTCGACCGGTTCACTTCGTTCCCACCTGGGACAAGCACCGTGGCACGGGGTGCGGAGGCGCGTTCCTGCACGTGACCGACCCCCAGGCATTCGCCTCGGTCCGGACGGGGCTGGCGGTGGTCGCCGAGGCGCGGAAGCGCGGCGGGCGCGAGTTCCAGTGGCGCGCCGAGGCATACGAGTTCGTGAAGGACGTGCCCGCGTTCGATCTGCTCTGCGGAAGCGCGCAGGTCCGTGTGGCGCTCGAGCAGGGCGCCGACTTCGAGGACGTGGCGGCGCTACTCACCGGCGCCGAGGCGACGTTCCTCGAGCGGCGGGCACCACATCTGCTCTACGGCTGAGCGGGCTGCTAGGCTTCTTCGTCCGGCATGGACGTCGCGCTCCTCGGGGGCTCCTTCAACCCGCCGCACATCGGTCATCTGCTGGCCGCGCACGTGGTGCGGGCGCTCGAGCCGGTCGATCAGGTGTGGTTCGTGCCGGCAGTGCATCACCCCTTCGGAAAGCCGCTGGTCGACTTCGCGCACCGGCTCGCGATGTGCGAGCTGATGTGCCGGGATGCCTCGGGGTGGCTCATGGCCTCGGACGTCGAGGGCGAGCTCGGGGGCAACGGCTACACGGTGGACACGCTCCGGGAGCTGCACCGTCGCTGGCCGGACTGGCGATGGACGCTGGTCGTCGGCAGCGACATCGTTCCCGAGATGGCGAAGTGGCGCGAGCCGGAGGAGATCCGCCGGCTCGCGCGAATCGTGGTCCTGAACCGAGCGGGGCATCCTGCGCCGGGCGCGCTCGGGCCGCCGCTGGTGAAGGTGTCCAGCACCGAGGTCCGGGCGGCGCTCGCCACCGGTCGGGGAGGGGAAGGTCTCGTTCCTCGCGGGGTGCTCGCGTACATCGAGCGCCACCGGCTGTACCAGGAAGGGTGAGCCACCAGGCGATGCCCGACGCCGATCAGCTTCCGTTCCTCGACGAGCACCGGGAGCACATCGACGTGCCCGCCGACGTGGCCTGGACGGCACTCGTCGGAGTCCTGCGCCGCCGGATGGGCGGGGCGCGGTCCCTCGCGCGCGTGCTCGGCTGCGACCCGCTGGAGGGCACGCCGGGGTTCTCCGGGCGGGTGGGCGAGACCCTGCCGGGGTTCCGAGTGGTCGACTCGGAGCCCGGCCGGCGACTGGCGCTCCGTGGCCGGCATCGCTTTGCACGCTACGCGCTGACGTTCCTCATCGACGGCGACCAGCTGCGCGCGCGGAGCGAGGCTGCGTTCCCGGGCATCCACGGCCGGATGTACCGCACCCTCCTCATGGGCACCGGGGGTCACCGTCTCGTCACTCGCGGGCTGCTCCGGCACGTGGCCCGCGCGGCGGGACGGGCCCGGGTGTGACGGCCCGGCCCCCTACTCCAGCGCGACGCCGACGATGTGCAGCGTGGTGAGGCCGTCGTCCGGGCGCCAGGCGACCTGGTAGTAGATCGAGAGCGGCAGGCCGGAGCCCCAGAGGGTTCGGAAGTAGACCGCTCCACCGAGCGTCCGGTGGTCGCCGGTCGTCGCCGGGCCGCTGCTGCTCTCCGCGGTCCAGGTGTGGGCCCACTCCCCGAACATCTCGAGGTCCGCCTGGCGGATGAAGAGCGACGGGAACAGCCACAGGAAGGACGACCACCCGTAGTCGACGATGATCGGCGCCCGGTACCGGAAACCTCCGATCACCACCTCGTTGCAGCGCAGGGTCGCGTCCTCGTAGCCCCTCAGCGGCTCGCGGAAGGTGATGTCCGGGAACATGGCCAGCCCCGTCCCGGGCTGAGACTTGTCCGGTTGCGAGTCCCACTCCAGGAATCCGCGGTTGCTTCCGCCCACGCGCAGGAGCCGTGCCGGCGCGCCGGCCAGCGCTCGTCCACGCACGGTGAGCTGCAGCGTGTGCCGGGCCCAGAGGGGGAGGGGCGTGTAGAGCGCCGCGGTCGCCCGCAGATCGCCGAAGGTGAAGTCCGAGCCGAACGCCTTGGCGAACCACTGGGCGCTCCCGGTGAGCGCGATGCCTCGACGGACGCCGGAGTAGGGCGTGGACTCGGTGGCGGACCAACCGGTGGAGATTCCCGGTCCGAGCAGCGAGGAGTTCCGGGTTCCGGTCTCGAAGCCTTCCTTCCGGTTGATGCCGAAGAAGTTCAGGGACAGCGGGGTGGTCCAGAACGTCCGCGAGGCGGAGATCTGCCCGCTCATGTCGACGACGCTCGGGATGAACGAGCCATCCGACACGTCCCGCAGCGCCGGCTCGGAGGCCCGCGAGAAGAGGGCTTGCAGGTAGACCGGCGCGAGCTGGTAGTTGCCGTAGCCCACCGAGAGCGTCGGTCCCGGGTCGCTGGTCTCGTAGCCGACGTTCAGCGCGTACTGGTGCAGGCCCAGGCGGTCGCTGCCCTGGAGCGAGACGCCGCCGTACACGGTGCTCTGCGTCCCGCCGTACTGCTCCCGGCTGCCGAAGGCGATGAACGGCCCCCGCAGGGTGGGCACGAGCAGGTGGTCGAAGGGCTGGTACGGGTCGTCGGACAGGACGGGAACGTCCGGCTCGGCAGCGAGCTCGGCCTCGGGCGAGGGGCCCTGGGCGGTCTGCTGCGGCGTGATCGGCCGCCCCGCACCGACGTCCATCCAGTCGAGCGTCCAGCCCCAGCCCTCCCGGTTGACGAACGCCAGCCGTCCGCCCGGCAGCGGAACGGGGTCGAGGACCACGAACGGTGCGTCGCTGATGACGCTCATCGCGCCGGTCGAGACCTGGATGCGCACCGCCTGCGTCCGTCCGTCGACCTCGTGGAGGGCGACCACCTCGTCCGGACCGGACCAGCGCGGCGAGTAGTTGAACTTCCCATCGCGAGTCAGCGGCCGTTCCGTCCCGTCCGCCTCGCGGATCCAGAGGTCGAAGTCGTCGGCGATCTTCCGCGCGAAGACGATGCGCCCGTCGGCGGCGGGGGCGGGCGCGCCGAGGGTGAGCCGCCCCTGGTGGTGGGTCAGCGGCCGCTCCCGTCCGGATGCGAGATCTAGCTCCCAGAGGTCCGCGGTGTCCGAGGTGCTCCTGACGAAGACGTAGCGCGCCCCGCCCGGGTCCGCGCCCCCGCCCAGGGCATCTGGCGTCTCCCAGGTCCGGAGGAGGTGCGCGTCGCGGGCGTCGAGCTCGAGGAGCTTGGGTGCGGTATCGCCGTCGATGCCCACGTCGGCGAGGACGAGGTAGAGACGACTCGAGCGTCCGTCGAAGGACAGGCCGCTCACCGAGAGCGGGCTGGTGGCGATGTACGGGCGCCCCGGCCAGAAGTTGGTGAGCGCGCTCCGCAGGCGCACCGAGCCGTCGGGGTTGTAGATGCGGAGCTCGGGCTTCGAGTCCAGGCCGGCGGTGACGGCGGCCAGCGTTCCATCGGGGGCCGAGGCCAGCCGTGCGAAGTACCCCAGGTCGCGGTCGAGGACCTTCTGCCACCCGGGGCGCTCGCGCCACGGGCCCGAGTGACGGAGCGACTCGCGCCACTCGTCCACCAGCTCGCCGGGGCCCTTGCCATAGACCCACATGAACCGGAACGAGACCCCGAGCACCGGGACCCAGCTCCGGCCCTGCACGTCGATCAGGGCCCAGAGCTTGTCCGCGCCGTAGCGGCGGGCGAGCCACTCGATGAAGTGCATCCCC
>AR_comb_assmDRAFT_10178971_pt1 | contig 13469 bp, 9 predicted proteins | sample ArasoioldDNA_FD_10543 | JGI IMG/M metagenome (IMG submission 10543) | reverse complement strand
TACAGCATGCGCGTGTTGTCGGCGTAGAACAGCGCGTTCTCGATGCCGGCGAAGCCCGTGCCCTTGCCGCGCTTGATGACGACGACGTTCTTCGCATTGACGACATCAAGGATCGGCATGCCGTAGATCGGCGACGCCGGATCGGTCTTCGCCACCGGGTTGACCACGTCGTTGGCGCCGATGACCAGCGCCACGTCGGTGTTGGGGAATTCGGGATTGATGTCGTCCATGTCGGCGATCAGGTCGTACGGCACGCCGGCTTCGGCAAGCAGCACGTTCATGTGGCCCGGCATGCGGCCCGCGACCGGGTGGATCGCGAACTTCACCTTGACGCCGCGCTCGATGAGCTTCTGCGTCAGCTCCCAGATCTTGTGTTGCGCCTGGGCGACCGCCATGCCGTATCCGGGGACGATGACCACACGCTGTGCGTAGGCCATCATCGCCGCGACGTCGCCAGCCTCGATCGGTTTCTGCGCGCCCGAAATCTCCTGCGCCTGGCCGCCTCCACCGAAGTTGGAGAACAGCACGCTCTTGATCGAGCGATTCATCGCCTTGGCCATCAGGCGCGTGAGCAGCATGCCCGCCGCGCCGACCATCATGCCGGCGATGATCAGGGCCTGATTTCCCAGCACGTAACCCTCGAATGCGACCGCGAGCCCCGTCAGCGCGTTGTAGAGCGAGATCACCACCGGCATGTCCGCGCCGCCGATGGGAAGCGTCATCATCACGCCAAGCGCGAGCGCGGCGATGAAGAACGCGAGGATCGCCGGCACGCCGAGCGAATGCAGCACCACGCCGCCGAGCACGATGGCTACGACGAAGACGCCGAGGTTGAACAGCTGCTGCCCGGGGAAGGTGTAGCGCTTGTCCATGCGTCCGTCGAGCTTGGCCCAGGCGATGATCGATCCGGACAGGGACACCGCACCGATCAGGGCACCGACCACGCCCAGCGCGAGCGTCACCATGGACGGCGCCGCGCCTGCAGCGGAGAAGCGCAGCAGTTCGACCGCGCCGATCGCGGCGGCCGAGCCACCGCCCATGCCGTTGTAGAGCGCGACCATCTGCGGCATGTCGGTGATTGCGACCTTCTTGCCGGAGACCCACGCCGCCGAAACGCCGATGACGAGGGCCGCGGCGATCAACGCGAGGTTGCCGAGGGCTGGTAACAGGAATGTCGCGACGGTCGCGATCACCATGCCGGCGCCGGCCCAGCGAATGCCGCTGCGCGCAGTGACAGGCGACGCCATCCGCTGAAGACCGAGCAGGAACAGCGTTGCGGCGACGAAATAGCTTGCCGCTGCGATCCAGGCGAACACCGGGCTCACGCGCCGGCCCCGCGCGCTTTCGAATCATTCGTTTTCAAACCTGGCTTCTTCGACGCCTTGAACATGTCGAGCATGCGTTCGGTGACGACGTAACCGCCGGCGGCATTGCCGGCGCCCAGCAGCACGGCAACGAAGCCGATCGTTTTTTCCAGCGGCGTGTCCGCGTGCCCGAGAACCACCATCGCCCCGATCAAGACGATGCCGTGGATGAAGTTGCTGCCCGACATCAGCGGCGTATGAAGGATCACCGGCACGCGGGAAATGATCACGTGGCCGGCGATCGCCGCCAGCATGAAGATGTAGATCGCGATGAATCCGTCGCCCATCCCATTCCCCTTCCAGCCAACGATGTCCGCATCATAACCGCGGCTGAATCCGGCGGGCGGGGATGCGCGCCCGCGCAAGATGCGCGACATGACGCCCGAACAGCGCCGGCAATGGCGCAAACGCTGGCGCGCGATGACGCCGCAGCAACGGCACGACTGGTCCAGGCGAACCACGTGCAGGGCGAATGAGCGTATCCGACGACGATCGCCGGAAAGGGCGCCTAGCCAGCGCGCAGTAGCGTGTCCTGGCTTCCCGCAGGCGATGCCTCGTCGTGGCGCTGCCAGACGGTCTTCGCCAGCAGTTCGTCGTTCCAGTCCAGCGCCAGCGCGCCATCCTTCAGCAGCAGGCCGACGAAGTTCAGGACGTTGCGTGCATACATCTCGCTGGCATGCAGCGCACCCTGGCTGGCCAGGTTCAGCGGACCGGCGACGCTGACGCCGTCGATGACGACCGTATCGCCCGGTTGCGTCAGTTCGCAATTTCCGCCGGTTTCCGCCGCCAGGTCGACGATCACGCTGCCGGGCTTCATGCCGGCGACCATCGCCGCGCTGATGATCTTCGGCGCCGGACGCCCGGGCACCGCCGCGGTGCAGACGATGACGTCGATGTTCCTGACATGTTCGCCGAGCAGGCGTTGCTGCTCCGCGCGCTCCTCGTCGTTGAGCGCGCGCGCATAACCGCCCTCGCCGACCGCGCTCACGCCCAGATCGAGGAACCTGCCGCCGAGCGACTCGATCTGCTCGCGCGTTTCCGGGCGCACGTCGAACCCTTCGACCTGCGCACCAAGGCGTTTCGCGGTGGCGATCGCCTGCAGTCCGGCGACGCCGGCACCGACCACGAGCACCTTCGAAGGCCGGATCGTGCCGGCCGCAGTCGTCAGCATCGGGAAAAAGCGCGGCGCGAGTTGCGCGGCGATCAGCACCGCCTTGTAACCGGCCATGCCCGCCTGCGAACTGAGCACATCCATCGCCTGTGCCCGGGTGGTGCGGGGGAGGCGCTCGAGCGGGAATGCGACGATGCCGCGATCCTGCAGTGCCTGTGCGCGCAACGGATCGGATTGCGGCTGCAGCATCCCGACAAGGGCGGCACCGGTCTTGAGCGTCGAGAGCATCTGCGTGGGCGGGGACTGCACGCAAAGCACGATGTCTGCGTCACCCAGGGCAGCGGCCGCGTCGTCCACCAGTTGCGCGCCGGCCTCGACATAGGCCGCGTCCGTGAAATACGAACCGCCGCCGAGGCCGCGTTCGACGCGGACCTGGACGCCGGAAGCGCGGAGTTTCTTGCAGGTTTCAGGCGACAGAGCGACGCGACGCTCGCCGGGCGCGGTTTCGCGCGCGACCCCGATGATTACTTCCGCCTGTGACATGCCGCGCTCCACCGAAAGACCGCCTGCATCCTAGCGCAGTCTCCGCGCGTGTCAGGCGGCTTCGGCGACCTTGCTCAGGCGCGCGCGAAGGTGGCGCATCGCCTCGTCGAACGGCAGGTCGGCGGTGTCTTCGAGCAGTTTGCCGGCCTTGACGAGCGCGGCCAGCTGCTGCGGCGACGCAACGAGCTTGCGAAGCCCGCGGCGGTTGACCAGCAACAGGCGCGAGGTCAACGGACTGACCCAGGCGACCTTCACCGAGCCCTCCTCGCCGCTGTCGCGCACCAGCCGCATCCAGCTGCCCGGCGGCAATGCCGCGATGCGTTCGGCGACGGCAGGGTCGAAATCCAGCGCGGCATGGCCACCGACCACGGTAAGCAAGCGGGTGTCGTCGCTGTCGTCGGCCAGCTGCGGCATCGCCGGCAGTGGCCTCACATCGCGTGGAGCATCCGGGAACGCCATGGCCCGCGCCATGCCGGCCATCCATTCGCCGGCCACCTGGTCGTCGAGCCCCGAACTGGCCAGGCATTCGACCAGCCCCGCATGCAACCCCAGCACGCGATCGGCGACCGATCCGCCATCGCCACGTGCAGCAGCTTCGTCGACCGCGACAAGTTCATCGGCCAGTGCCAGCACATGGCTGCAGCGATCCGATCCCTGGCCGTCGCGCAGCAGAACCTGGACGAGGTGATGCTGCCAATGTTGCTCCAGGAACTGTGCCGTCACCGGCGTCAGCGGTCGTGCCGACACGCGCTGCGCGAGTGCCGATGCCGCCTGCAACCGCGCCTGCAACAGGCGTTCGCGGCCATGCACGGTTTCGGCCGACCTGCGCTCGACGATCTCCGCGCGCCGGCGTTGCTGCTGCAAGAGGTCCTGCAACTCGGCCGTCGCCAGCTCGAAGATCGCCAGATCCTCGTTGAACTCGGCGACGACGCGCGACACGGTCGCCGAGGCGCGCTCCAGCAGTTCGCGATCCTGCGGCGAACCGCCGTCGTTGCTCTCGCAACTCAGGGCCAGGGCGTCGAGCAGGCGTCGTGCCGGATGGTCGGGGCGGACGAACAGGTTTTCGTCCGTGATCGCGATGCGGACGTAGGACATCACCAGGCTGGCGAAGAGCGCGCGCGCCTGTCCTGCAAGTGCGTGGGTTTCAAGCAGCGATTCGAACATCAGGCCGACCATGTCGATCGCGTCTTCGTCGTGTTCGCCCATCCGCATCTGCTCGGGATCCAGTCCCAGGCTGCGCGCACCCTCGAACAGTTGGCTGCGGATCGCGGCCTGCAGGCTGCCACGACCTGACAACGCCGCTTCGAATGGCTTGCTGTTGTCCCGCTGCAACAATGCGGCGACGGTCTGCAGCTCCTGTGCGCCCAATTCGCGCCGGGTCGAATCCGAAGAAGCGGCCTCGCGGCCTTTCGATTCCGACGCCGTGCCGCGCCAGACATGCAGCAGGTCGCGCAGCCGTTGGTGCTGGACACGCGATTCGGCGGAAATGCGGAACAGGTCGATGCCGGGGTTGGACGTCGCCACGTTGCGTTCGCGCGCCGGGGCCGCGACAGGGTCCAGCGCGGTCTGCGGCGGGGACGCAGGCCGCTGGACGATTTGAGTACGTCCGCCCGCATTGAATCCGCAGGCCGCCAGCTGGCCATTGAGCTTGCCGTACAGGTCGCCAAGGACCTTCGACAATTCATGTTCGTACTGTCGGAACAGCAACGGCTGCAGTGTTTCCGACAGATCGGCGTCGTGGAACGTGCGCAGGAACGCGCCAGCCAGGCGCGCGGCGCCGACCGGATTCGTGCTTGGCGGCGCGCCAAGCGCCGCGGCCAGTGCCTCGAAACGCAAGTCCAGCATTTCGAGCGGCGCCTGGTAGCGACGGACGATCGATTCGCTGAGCCGTTGTCCGGCCAGGTGGAATCCGAGTTCGCCCTCGCCGACCAGGCCCAGCGTGAGGCCGGAACCAGCCAGCTGCCGGCGCCCGAGGAAGTCGTCGAAGTTGGCCGCGATCCGTTCGCGATAGCGCATCAGCAGGCTGGCGCTGCGCTGCCGCATCCCGAGCAGGCTGACCAGGTCCTTGCGCGGGCCTTCGCTGTCGGCCCTCTTCAGCATGTCCTGCAGCTGGTCTTCGATGGGACGGTACAAGCCGCCCGGAATCGCGCCGAGTTGCTCGACGGCGATGCGTTTGAGCTCGCCGAGCAGGCGCGCCGGGTCAGGACCGGATGCGTCTGCCATGTCGAAAGCCTGGATGGACAAGGGACACCTCGCGTCAGCGCGGGGGCGCCGGATCGCTACGAGGCCCGAGCATAGTGGCACCATAGGCCCCGTCCACTGGCGGATTCAGGTTTTGTGATGCCACTCCCACTCCTGCAGCGCGGTCGTTTTGCGACCCCCGGCAACGTTACGAATGCATAACGCCTTCGACTGCCTGGATTCGCGCCGCTCCACCCCTTCGAGGCAACTCGCAGCCCCCGGTCCCGACGATGCGACGCTGCTGCGCATGCTGCAGGCGGCCGTGCGCGTGCCCGACCATGGCAAGCGCGTCCCGTTCCGCTTCGTGCGTATCGCAGGCAACGCGCGCGACGCACTCGGCGACGCGATTGCGGCGCGCACGCTGCAGCGCAATCCGCAGGCGGGCGACACCGAAGTCGAAAAGGATCGCAAGCGTTTTTCGCATGCGCCATTGGTCATCGCGGTGGTTGCGAAACTCGGCGAGGACGAAAAGATTCCGGTGTCCGAACGATTCTCGTCGGCGTCCTGTGTCTGTTTCGCGCTGTTGCAGGCTGCGCAGGCCTCGGGGTTCGGCGCCCAGTGGCTGACCGGATGGCCGGCCTACGACAACGACGTGTTGCGCCTGCTGGGACTGCACGCCGACGAGAAGATCGTCGGCTTCATCCACGTCGGCACCCCTGTGGTCGAGGCGCCGGAACGGGATCGACCCGACGCAGCGGCACTGCTCAGTGACTGGTCGCCCGCATGAGCACTCCGACGCCGCAGGTCGTTACCACGCGCACGACGCTGTACCTGGTCGATGCAAGCCTCTATGTGTTCCGCGCATGGCATTCGATGCCGGACGAGTTCCGGGATGCCGACGGCTGGCCGACGAACGCAGTGCACGGCTTTGCGCGCTTCCTGCTTGAACTGCTCGAACGCGAGCGCCCGCGACACATCGCGATCGCATTCGACGAGGCCCTCGACAGTTGCTTTCGCAACGCGCTGTATCCGGCCTACAAGGCCAATCGCGCACCGGCGCCGGAGGAGCTGCGACGGCAGTTCGGCCAGTGCAGGGCGCTGTGCGCTGCGCTCGGGCTGGTGGTGCTCGCGCACAGCGAATACGAAGCGGACGACCTGATCGGCAGCGCGCTCCATGCCGCGCGGGCGAGTGGACACCGCGGTGTGATCGTGTCGGCCGACAAGGACCTGTCGCAACTGCTCGACGAGTTCGACGAACAGTGGGACTACGCACGCAACCAGCGATGGGGCGCGGCCGGCGTCAAGGCGCGGCATGGCGTGCATGCGCACCAGATCGCCGACTACCTGGCGCTGTGCGGCGACGCCGTCGACAACATTCCCGGCGTGCCCGGGATCGGCGCCAAGACCGCCGCCGTGTTGCTTGCGCATTTCGGCAGCCTGGATCTGTTGCTCGAACGCATCGACGAAGTGCCGTACCTACGCTTTCGCGGCGCCGCTCAGGCGGCGGCGAAGCTGCGTGCGCACCGCGATCAGGCGATGCTGTGCCGCCAGCTGTCGACGATCGTGCGCGATGCACCTCTGCACGACGTGCGCGACTACACGCGCGGCAGGGTCGATGGCGGCACATTGCTTGCACTGTGCGACAGCGTCGGCTTCGGCCCGTTGACGCGCCGCCGCCTGCACGCGGCGGCGGGCATCGAGTTCGTACCGGCCTAGCGGGACGCGACGGCGCGGTCACCCGCGCGGACTACCATTGCGACAGGAGGCGCCATGACCGACGCACGCACGGTGTACGAAGGCAAGTATCTGCGCATGGTCGTGCGCGGCCATTGGGAATACGTCGAGCGCACCCACGCCGACGGCATGGCTGTCATCATCATCGCAGTGACGCCCGCCGACGACGTGTTGTTCGTCGAGCAATATCGCGTACCACTGCAGCGGCGCACCATCGAAATGCCGGCGGGCCTGGTCGGCGACGACGTTGCCGGCGATACGCTGGAAGACGCCGCGCATCGGGAACTGATCGAGGAGACCGGCTGGCAGGCCGGCCGCGTACAGGTATTGATGACGGGTCCGACGTCCTCGGGGATGAGCAGCGAACGCATCGCGTTCGTACGCGCGACGCAACTCGCCAAAGTGGGCGCGGGTGGCGGTGTCGCCGGCGAGGACATCACGGTGCACGCCGTGCCACGTGCGCAGGCGCCGGCGTGGCTCGTCGCCAAGGCGCGCGAGGGATTCGAAGTCGACCTGAAACTCTGGGCCGGGTTGTGGATGATCGACCGCAATCCCGACGGGTCGCCTGCATGATTCCCGCGGGACCGGCGTGATGCCGGCTCCCACGGATGCCCATATCGCGACCTGCACCCGCTCAGGATCGACTCAACCGGCAAACCGGTCGGTCGCGGTCACCAGCGCGGCGATGTTTTCGGCTTCGAACGCCGAATGTCCGGAGTTCGGCGAGATGGCCAGTTGCGACTTCGGCCATGCCTTGTGCAGGTCCCACGCGTTCTGGATCGGGCATACCACGTCATAGCGACCGTGCACGATGACTCCGGGGATGTCGGCAATGCGCGATGCGTTGCGCAGCAACTGGTCGTCGGTTTCGAAGAAACCCCGGTTGACGAAGTAATGGTTCTCGATGCGCGCGAACGCGAGCGCGAATGCCGCGTCCTCGTGGCCGGTCACGAAGGCCGGGTCGACCTGCAGGAAACTCGTCGCACCTTCCCAGACGCTCCAAGCGCGCGCCGCCGCCAGCCGGGTGGCTTCGTCGTCGGATGTCAGGCGCCGGTGGTAGGCGGCGATCAGGTCGCCTCGTTCGGCCTCCGGGATCGCAGCAAGATACGGCTCCCACGCATCGGGAAACAGCCGCGACGCGCCTTCCTGGTAAAACCATTCCAGTTCCCAGCGTCGCAGCATGAAGATGCCGCGCAGCACCAGTTCGGTGACCCGCTGCGGATGCGTCTGCGCGTATGCCAGGGCCAGTGTCGAGCCCCAGCTGCCACCGAACACCTGCCACCGATCGATGCCGAGCGTCTCGCGCAGCCGTTCGATGTCGTCGACGAGGTCCCACGTGGTGTTGTCGACCAGGTCGGCGTGCGGCACCGAACGCCCGCTAGCGCGCTGGTCGAACAGCACGATGCGGTACCTGGCCGGATCGTGGAATGCCCGCATCTTCGCGCTGCATCCTGCGCCGGGACCGCCATGCAGCAGAACCACCGGCTTGCCCTGCGGATTGCCGCACTGTTCGTAATAGAGCGTGTGGCGAGCGTCGACTGCCAGCCGGCCGGTGTCGTAGGGCTCGATGTCGGGATACAACGTGCGCATGTCCGTGTCCGGCCGGTGGGGTCGCCAGTCTAGCGCCGCGTCAAAGCCGCATGGGCACGCGTCACGCAGTATTGCGACGGCCCGGCCATCGACCCGAACTCACGCGTTCGCGGCCTTCGAGATCCCTGCTGGTAATGACGTCGGCAAAGCCTGCCTGCTGCAGCAACACGCGCACGGATGCGCCCTGGTCGACGCCGTGTTCGAGCAGCAACCAGCCATCGGCTTCCAGATGCGTCGGAGCGCCCGAGACGATCTCGCGGATCGCATCCAGTCCATCGTCGCCGGAGGCGAGTGCGGAAGGCGGTTCAAAACGCAGGTCGCCTACGGCCAGGTGCGCGTCACCGGCGGCGATGTACGGAGGATTGCTGGCGATCAGGTCGAAACGCCCCTCCCCGAGCGCGGCGTGCCAACTCCCCTGCGCGAACCGCACGTTGGACACGCCAAGTGCCTCGGCGTTGCGACGGGCGACGGCCAGTGCGGCCTGGCTTGCATCCGTTGCCAGCACGTCCGCGCGACGACGCTCCAGTGCCAGCGCCAACGCGATCGCACCGGTGCCGGTGCCGAGATCGGCGATGCGCAGCGCGCGGTCCTGCGGCAGCAGCGCCAGCGCCCGTTCCACCAGCGACTCGGTTTCCGGCCGCGGAATCAGCGTGTCGGGTGTGACCTGCAACTCGAACGTCCAGAAGCCGCGTCGCGCGGTGAGGTAGGCGACCGGTTCCCCATGGGCACGGCGGTCGACAAGCGCCGCGAAGCGATCGCATGTCGCCACGTCCAGCCCACTCTCGCCGTGCGCGTACAACCACGAGCGGTCCCTGCCGAGCGCATGCGCCAGGAGCCACTGCGCATCGACCGGATCGATGCGCTCGCCCGCTTCGCGCAACAGGGCATCGATTCGCTTCATGTCGTGTGGACCGGGGATCACTGGAATGTCGCATCGTAACGGCGCATGCCGCGTCCCGGCCGCGCGCGGCGCCGCCGATGCCGGCGACGCCACGGGGACGCGATCAGAGGGTCGGCATCTGCAGCGGCAGGCCAGCCCTGGCGGCTTTCTGCGCCGCGCACAGGTGGATCGATTCGCCTGTCTGCTTGAGCTCCATCGGGCCGCCTTCGACATCCTTCATGCGCGTGGCGAAAGTCGCCTGCAACGACGCCGCATCCGCATCGCTGCACATGCCCTGCGCATAGATGCCGACGAGCTCCGCACCGGCCGGCGCCAACCGCTTCTGCAGCGCGTCGAAGTTCGAATCCAGCCACTGGCGAACGGCCGGGCGCAACGACGGATCCTCCGACTGGTCGTCGCCGACGGTAGTCAGTTCGTTGCGGCGCAGCAGTCCCGGTTCGAACACCAGCGCGCGCGCACGTTCAGCGAGCGCCGGATCGCGCACGCTGCCGATCGCGCCGAGCAGCTGGCCGCGCACGACCGCATCCTCGCTGGCACGCAGGTGCTTTTCGGCGGCGTCGAACGCGGGCGTTCCGCCTTCCTGCACGGCAGCGACCAGCGCGATGCCGCGCAGGTCCTGCGGCACGGCATCGACATGGAGCTGGCCGTCGCCGCCGAGCCCGAGCATCGCGCGTCCCTGCTTGCCGAGCGTGTCGCGCACCGCCGGATCCTTCAGCGTCTCGGCGAAGAAGTTCGCCATGCTCGCGCGCAGCAGGCGGTCGTCGTCGCTCTCACCTTGCTTGGGTGACAACCCCAGCGACTCAAGGCGCGGGCGATATATCTTGGCGACATCGGCATGGAACCGTGCACGTGCGGCGTCGTCGGCGAGCAGGTGCTCGGACATCCATTCGGTGTCGTACATGCCGGCGGTAACGGTCTGCCGCACCGATGCCGACGCGAATTGCGGCAACGCCGCCAACAGCTGCGATGGCGTGAGATGACCGGCGCCGTAGGCTGCAGTGATCGAGTCGGCGAACATGCGCTGCTCCCGCTGGTCCAGCCCGGCGAAGGCCTTGGACAGCGACGCCTGCATGGCCGGTTCCAGCGCGAATCGGTAGTAACCCGATCCGTGCGCGTTGGGCATCACCCATGTCGGGCACTGCTGCGCCTGTGCCAGCGTGATCCGCGCTTCGCGGCCGGTAACCAGCGCCTTCTGCTCGCGCACCGTCGTGCCGTCGGCATAGCGCACCGTCATCGGGATGCCCCATGTCTGGTCGGCGCTGGCCGTCGAACCCAATGGCAGGTAGCGCTGCTGCTGCACGATCAGCGCAGGCGTGTTGCCGGCGGCGCAGTCCAGCGCGACCTTGACGAACGGAACGCCCGGCTGGTCGATGAAACTGGTGAAGGCCTTGGCCACGCCGGCCGGGTCGTCGCTCTGCGCGGCGAGGGACGCGATGAGGTCGGCGCTGGTCGCGTTGCCGCGTGCATGCGCCTTCAGGTAGTTGCGCACGCCGGTGCGGAACTTGTCCTCGCCGATATAGGCCTCGAACATCGCCAGCGTCGCCCCGCCCTTCTGGTAGGTGATGCCGTCGAATGCGGACTGGATATCGGTGAAATCCCTGATCGGCTCATGGATGCGCCGCGTGCTGGCGAGGCTGTCGGCGCGCATCGCGCCGATCGCCCCTTCCAGCAGGCTGCGGTCGGTGTGCGCGTCGGGCTGCAGTTGGCCATGGATCTTGTTGCCCATCCACGTCGCGAAGCCCTCGTTGAGCCAGATGTCGTCCCACCAGCGCATCGTGACCAGGTCGCCGAACCACTGGTGCGCGAGTTCGTGCGCACTGACGCCCCAGAAACTCTGGCGCCGGTTCACGGCCGAATTCTCGTCGGGGAACATCAGGCTGTCGCGATAGACGATCAGACCGGCGTTTTCCATGGCACCCGCCCAGAAGTCCGGCGCGGCGACGTTGTCGAGTTTGTCGAACGGATAGGGAATGCCGAAGTAGTCCTCCAGCGCGCGCACGATTTCGGGCGTGTGCGCCAGCGAGTAATGCATTCGTGGGCCCTGCCCCTGCGCGGCGATCCCGCGCAGGTGGATCGGCGTCGTGCGCGATCCGTTCGGAGCGATGTCCTGTCCCTGCGGCACGTCCCACGGGCCGACGGCGAACGCGACCAGGTAGCTCGGCAACGCTTCGGTGCGACGAAACGTGACTTTCCTCCAGCCATCACCGGCAGGTTCGCTCTTCACTTCGCTGCTGTTGGCGACGGCGACGTCGTCCTTCGGCACCACCAGCGTGATGTCCCACGGCTGCTTGAAGCTCGGCTCGTCGAACCCGGGGAACGCCGTGCGTGCACCGAGCGGCTCCATCTGGGTGACGACGTAGTCGCGGCCGTCGGGCTTGACCTTGTATGCGCCCTGCAACTCGCCGAACGGTGCGTCGTAATCCATTGCGATCACTCCCTTGCCAGCGGGGATGCGGCTGGCCGACGTCACCTTGAGTACGCCCGAGACATCCGCCTCGACCGCATGCAGGTCGATGGCGGCGCCGTGCTGCGGCAGGAACTGTGCGCGGGTGATGTTCAGGCCGCGGCCGTGCATCCAGATCGTGTCGGTCGCTGCGGCGACGTCGACGTCGATGCGCACATGGCCACTGAAACGGGGCTGGGCCGGATCGATCTTCAGTTCCAGCGATACCTCGCTGGGAACGACATTGCGGGGCAGCGGGCCAGTCGGGACCGCGTCGCTGGGCGCGGCATCGGCGGCCGAGGCAAGGCCGGCGGCGGTGAACAGGGCAACGGCGAGCAGGCTTTTGCGCAGCGTCATCTGGATTCCATGGTGAAAAAACGCGTCGAGGGTAACCGCGCCGGCGGGCTGCGGACCCTGTCGAAAGTACCGCCGAGGCAGCCTATGGACGCCCTTGGTCCGCAATCGCGAGCGCCGTCACGGGATCGGCGCGTTCACGCACCGATCAATGCACCACCGGCTCCAGCGACAGGCCGACACTCCAGCCGCGGCCCGGCGCCGGCTCGAAGTAGCGCTCGTTGCCTTCGTTGACGATCACCGAACCGATCGCACGCCGGTCGAGCAGGTTGTCGATGCGCGCGAAGCTTTCCACCGCCATTCGTCCCAGCCGCCAGCGATGTTCGACGCCGACATCCAGCGTGACGTATCCCGGCGCGTGCGCGCTGTTCGCGTCGTCGGCGTAGACGCGACCGACCGCGTTGGCTTGGGCGAACAGGTCGACATCGGCCGCCGGCATCCAGCGCACTTCGGCCCACAGCGAATCCGGCGCCGTCGCCGGGATCCGGTTGCCTGCATCGATCCGCGTGTCGGGAGTCGCACACGGCGGCGCGCGACAGGTCACGAAGCCGTCGCGATAGCGCGCGTCGAGGTGGCCGTAGGCGAATGCGTAACGCCACGAGGCTGCGAACGGGCCGGAGGCGGACAGTTCCAAGCCGGTGCGACGCGTGCTTGCCGCGTTGGTGTAGGTGCTGCGTCCGCCGAGGTTGCTGGCCACGACGAGCTCGTCCCGGGTGCGGCTTTCGAAGGCGGCCGCCTCGAACGCATGCCCGCCATGGTGCGCACGCAGCCCCAGTTCCATGCTGCGGCTGATTGCAGGCCGCAATGAATCGTTCAGGCCGCTGCCGCCGTCGGCGCGGTAGCCGAGTTCGGTGAACGATGGCGTCTCGAATCCGCGACCGGCATTGCCGTAGAACTCCAGCGCATCGTTCGCACGCCAGGCCAGGCCGGCGACCGGCGTCGTCTGTGCGAAATGCAGCGCGCCGCTGTCGTCGGGATTGCCCGATGCGATGTAGGCGTCGCGCGACGCGAAGTCGACGCGGCTGCGTCGCACCCCGACGGTCGCCGACCAGCGCGCGAGGACATCCCAGCGGGCTTCGGCATAGACATCGTGGTTGCGCACCGTGTCGTGCTGGTCGCGCCGCAACGCCCCCACGACGCCGAGCGTGTCGCCGATGAAGTTCTCGTAACCGCGTCGATGCTCGGATGATCGCTGGCTCTCGACGCCCACGGTCAGACTCGCCGGCCGCTGCACCAGGCTCGCATCCA
>AR_comb_assmDRAFT_11449686_pt1 | contig 13471 bp, 12 predicted proteins | sample ArasoioldDNA_FD_10543 | JGI IMG/M metagenome (IMG submission 10543) | reverse complement strand
AGGCGGCATCATTCCAGCGGTCGCGGCGGCGGGCGGTTTCGTCGCGACCTTTTTCCGAGCCGATGCCTTCGGTGTCGGTGGGGCGGCACTGCCACGTTGCCACGCCTGGAGCACCTTCAGGACGTAGTCCTGTGTTTCGGGAATCTGCGGGACGGTGCCTTCGGTGGTCCGTGCGGGACCGGCGTTGTAGGCGGCGAGCGCGAGCCGGACATCCCCTTTGTGCGCGTCAAGTTGCTGTTTGAAGTAGCGGAGTCCGCCGTCGATGTTCTGAAAGGGATCCATTGGGTCGACGCCGAGCTCCTTCGCGGTCTCAGGCATCAACTGGAAAAAGCCCTTCGCGCCCGTCCGCGAGGTGGTCATCCCTTGCTGGCCGCTGTGCGTCCCGCCGGATTCGGTATCGACAATGGCGAGGGCGAGGTCGGCGGGAATACCGCTCTTTTCGGCTTGCTGACGAAGATAGTCACGCATCGTCAGCGGCGCGCTGGCGACTGCTGAATCTGGCACTTACGGCGCTCCGGCCGATCCGCCGATGCGCGGCTTCCCGTCTGGACCGATGAAGACCGGGGTATCGAGGGTGATTGGGCCGACGTTGGTCTGTCCGGCGCTCGGGGCGATTTCGTTCCCGCCCGGCTCGAGAATCTTCTGGAACCGCTCCCGGAGTTTCGTCAGTTCCTGGAGGGCGCGCTTGCGGGAAATCTCACCTTTCAGCACGGTCGCCGCGGACTCCAGCACACTCAGTTCACGCCCGCTCAACTGGCCGAAGCCGGTCGCCCCGGTCCGAGACTGGGCCTTCATCTCCTTGAGCAAATCGAGGGTGAGTTGGCCGGTGACCTGATCCAGTGCCGCTTTCGCGGTGGCGGTTTCCCCGCCTGGATTCAGCTTGTAGAGACGTCCCATGCCTAATTCGTAGAGTCCGGATGCTCCGGGTGTCAGCCCTTTCACGGCGCCCGTATTCGGATCCGTCACGAGTAAATCGTCGATGGCGGTGAGCGCCGTCTGCGCCAAGTTCCGCACGGGTTCCATGCGAGCCGTTTCGTACTGCGCGCTCAACTGCGGGTCGGAGGCAATCGCCGCCATGACCGATCCGGTGACGGTTGGCGTCAGCCCCTGCAGCACCTGCGGCTGCCGGACGGCGAGGCGGGCGAGCGCCATCGGATCCTTGTCTTCCGGTTTCTGCGCCGCGGTGGACCCGGCTTTCGCCCACTCGGATCGGGCGTCCAAGCGTTCCTTTGGCGACAACTGGTCGATGGTCTTGTTGTGGTCCTTCGCGTAGGCGCCGAGGAAGGATTCGAACTCCGACTGCGAGCCCGAGGACGCGGCACTCTTCGGACGAAAGCCTGGAATCGGTTCCTTCGTGATCGGGTCGAGATAGAGTCCGCGTGTCTGATCGAACACGCCGAACGCGGGTTTGCCGTCAGCGGTTTCACCTGGGACGGACTGGAACGGTTCCGCCGACCGACCCGTCGTCGAACTCCGAAGCCCGACTCGGTCATACGCCTCTTCGGCTGGCATCCCTTGGGCGATCAGGCGTCGGGCGACGTTGACCTTCCCCTGCACCTGCGCCTCTTCTCCAGCCGTGGCTCGAGCGGTGTCTCGCTGGATCCGATCCTCCTCCGTCATCAAGGGCACGCCGAACAGCGTCCGACGGGCGGGCTTCGCGGCGGCTGGAGCCGCACCACCGTAGGGCGTCTGGGAGATGTCTGGGGGTTGGTCAATCGGCGGCGGAGGCGCCGCTTCACCGTATTGGGGTTGGCTATTCAACACCCCCCCGGAAACGCCGGGCGGTTGATGCGCGGGCGGGAGGCTGTGCGTCGGGCCGGGCAGTGACATCCCCGGATCGCCCATACCGACACCTCCACCCGGACTCATCGTGACAGGACCTCCCGGCCAGCCGCTTTCAATCGTCTGCTGGCGCCGCATCCCAATCAGGGGTCCGAGAAAATGCGCGATCTTGTCGAAGGGCGAGTCGCCTTTCTTCCCACCCTTTTTGCCCTGCGTGAAGACCTCGGGAAACTGCGACTGTAGCAGGGGTTCCAAGTCGGCGACGTCCTCGGCATTCTGGAGGTAGACCGGGAGCATCGTCTGAAAGAGTCGGTCTTTGCGGGCTTGTTCCTCGCGGGACTTCTGATCACTCCGCTCGCGATTCATCAGGAGCGCTTGCGACAACCCCTTGCCGAAGCCCGACGCGAAGGTCCCGACGCCGGCGCCTTTGCCGAGGCCGATTTCAGCCAAGGATGCCTCCTCCGACGCCGGGTGGCTGACCGCCCCCGCCACCACCTTGATCCCGCCCGAGATAAATCCCGATCAGGGTACCGATCGTCTGCCCGATGTCGCCCCACATCGCCATGTTCTGGCCGCGCTGTTGGACGTTGAGCCCTTCTCTGGCAAGCACCGAGTTGATGATGGTGCTGATGTCGCGACTCGCCATGTCGTTTGCGGTTAATCCGAGTCCAGCCAATGAGGTCCCGAGTTGCCCCGCCGACGCGACGGCCGACCGACGGGCATTGCTCGTAATATCTCCGAGCGATTCCGCCTGCGAGAAGCGGCTCTGGGCGAGGGCGGAAGTCGTTCCCCCACCGCGAGGTCCGAAGTTCTCCACCGCTTTCCGGGCGGAATCGTACTGGTCAATCACCCGTCCACGGTCGGCGCGCGTCGCCTCCAACACCGCTTGGGGATCGGCCCCGAGAATCTGTTTCAGGTACTGCATTGCCGGGGCGAGCGCTTCCGTCCCCATCCCGGTCAACTGCTGGCCTTGTTGCTGGGCCTGCTGGCTGTACTGGTTCAGGATGTTGGTGTAGGGGTCTTCGGGGTGCTTTGAAGCGGTCGTCCCACCACCTGGGACGTCGTTCGCTTTCTGTTTCTTTTCGACCGCGCCAGCGGCCACTTGGGCAGCCGGAATGGACAAGCCGCCGGTAAATGGGGCACCTGCGTATCCCCCAAGGCGGATCGCCCAGCCCCATTTGCTCATGGCGGCGATGATACGCCAACCCCGCCGAGGTTAGACAGCCAATTTCTGGGTCAGCGCCATTTGGCGGTCAATCGCGTCACTCACCATCTCCACGGTGATCCCCGACATCAACTTCGTGCAGTGCTCGCAGGCGAACCATTTCCCGCAGTAGGGCGGAGCAATTCCGAGCCCGTACTCCAGCGGATAGTCTCCCAGGACGTCCCAATCCATACACCCGCCCCAGATCGCGACTGAGGGCGTGTTGAGCGCCGCCGCCGCGTGGAGCATTCCGGACTCCCCCCTGACGTAGACCTCGGCGACCGCCACGAGCGCGCAGGCTTGCCGGAAGGTGGCGTCGATGGCCGTCCGAATGCCCGGAACAAGTTTCGAATCCTTGTGGATGTGCTGAATGAAGGTGAGATCCGACCGCTCCGCCACCAAGGCCGTCCAGTGGGCGAAGGGCCACGTCAGATTGGGGTGCTTACTCCACGGCTCGATGAGGACGAACTGGCCGTAGGTTTCAATCGCGGTCAGCCCGATCTGGAGTTCCTCGAGGGTCAGGTAGATGGTCGCACGATTTTCGCGCGCATGAAACGCCGTGTTGAACGTCCAGCCGGTGTACTCCGTGAACGGATAGACGATATACGGGCGCGCATCAGGACCGTTGACCAATCGTTGGACGTCTTCGCCGGAGGCCACGGCCGCCGGTGGGGCGATGACCGGATTGCCCTGCCAGATCGGGTGCCAGCGGGGTTCGTTGTGGCGGTCGAGGATGGCGACACGACGATGCCGAGGATCGGCCCGGTACAAGCGCTCGGCTTGTCCAGCGGCAAGGAGTTCATCCCCGAATCCCGTAACGCCTCCATTCAGTCGAGCGCTGGCTCGAGCTTCCCGACCCGAAAGCCCGCGAGATGCGTCGCCGTGAACCAGTCGTCAGCGTAGGGATCCCCCGCGTGTTGCTCCAGCATGGGGATCCCTTCGGTAAAATGGACGATGGCGGGGTTCTGTACAAACTCGCTGATGTTCACGAGATAGTTCCAGCGGGGATGGAGTCCCCCAATCTCCTCGTCCTGCAGCCAATAGAACCGGTGCAGATCGCGCCCTGGCAAGGTGTTCAGCGTCTCCAACGTCAGCGCCTGATTCGCCGGATGCCCGCAGTTGAACAGCATCACGCTGGACCAGTTCTTTCGGGCGTAGAGCGATTGGACCTCGCCTTCCTTCTTCTCCCCACCTTTGAGCAGGGGCGGATGCTTCACGCAGTACACCGCTTTGGAGGGATCGGCGTATTGGGTGAACAGTTCGTCGATGTTCTCGCGACAGAGGATGTCGCCGTCGGTAAAGAGCGCCCACCCTTGATAGTCGCAGAGCCACGGAATGAAGAACCGGGCAATCGCGTGATCGGTGGTCATCGGGGCTTGTGAGAGGACATCCCACCGCTGATGTGGACCTTTGACGATCGTGGTGCGTTGGTAGGCGTCGCCGAGGGTATGTCGGGAGATGCGCCGAATCCGGAGGGTGTCTCCGGCCGTGAGACGGGCGGTCCGTCGAATGGATTCCTCGGCCACGGTGGAGGCGATCAGTTCCTCTGGGCTGAAGCCGATATACACCAGCCGTTCACGCACGTTGGTCAGCATGAAATTGTCTCCAGGCGAGTCCGGCCGCGAGTTCCGCCAGCGTCCATTGCCTATCCGCCAGGGTCCATAAGAACGGAATCCGATCGTCGGGATAATACGGCGTTTCGACATCCTCGATGCGAGAAATTCCCATCGGGGCGCTCGTTGCCCACGGCGCCAACACGCACACGGGCACGCCAGCCGCTAAGGCTTCGATCGCGGCGTTCGACGAAAACACCACCACCATCCAGGCGGTGTGCAAATCCACATAGAGCGGACGCTTCGCGGCGGTGCTTTTCCAACGAATCACAATCGGGCGATCCGTCACTCGGCTGAGACGCTCCACGAGATCCACAACCCATTGCGACGCATTGATCCCGAAGCGCGCCATGTACTGCGGGGAGTTGGGACAGATGACGACCGTGCCCCCTCCCCGTTGCCACTCCGGCGCGAGGTCCACATGGAGGAGTTGCAAGCGGTTGGATTGGGCGACTCTGAGGTCTCCCTCGGTCACGCGGTACTGGTAGGCGTTTCGCGTCACCCGGTAGTACTTTCCCCGGCCCCAAAAGGCGTGATCCCCGTAGTAGAAATTGCGTCGGTCAGCTTCCGCCTGTGCCAGTAGGGGCCACGTCGGCGGCGTACAGAATGCCGCGAATGGACCGGGGCGAAGGGTGAGATCCCCAACCGCTTGCCCCTGACATCCACCGGCGAAGGCTTTCGCAAACTTCGGCGACGTGAGTTCCCCGGGCACGAAGTACGTCGTTGGCGCCTCAAGCCGCAAGGGCGTCAGCGAGGGAGCAGCAGGGAAGATGTGTGAGCGCGGTAATCCTGGACGCATTGAAGATGCGAATGCCCAAGGAGGCAAGTGGGGCGAGCAGGGTCTGGTACACCCCGCGTCGGATGTCGTAGTTCAGGTGATTCAGATCGGGGTGCTCGCCGAAGAAATGATGCTGGCCGTCGGTCCGTTGAAGGTCGTACCCGAGCAGGATGATCGTCTTGGCGCCGAAATGGACCGCCATGTTAATCGCCATGTATCCGGAATGTCCGCCCGTTCGAATCGAGGAGGGATGCGTTTCGAGTCCTTCCTGCCCGTTGTAGTTCACCAGATGCACCGAAGGACGAAAGGTCCGTGCTTCCGGATCGACGCTCCAGAGATGGTGCGGGAGGTCGCCATCCTCGACGTCTTTGAACCACTTCCACCACTTCGAATCCGAGGCAAAGAGGACGTCGGCAGTCTTACCGGTCAACCGAACCGCATCGTTGACGGCGATCAGCTTCGCCCGCGCCATGAAGGCGGCGTGGATGTCGGAGACGGTGAGGGATGGGCCGGAGCCGAGACAAACAATCGTCGAGTCCGGCCACAGGCGTGGCACCGACTCCAGAAAGGCGGGCCTACTGGTAGGCGACGTAAACCCCGTCACCGGTAGTGCCATCGATATAGAGCTCGTCGAGGCGGTAGCCGCCTTGTCCGGTGAGCGGTGGAAGTTGGAATGGGGCAAATGGTCCGGTCGTCGCGGAGGCTGGTTTGGGAATGACGCCCAAGACGCCAGCGCCACTGCCCGTATTCATGGCTTTCCGGCCGACATAGACGACGCCCGCATTCCCCGGTTTGGGGGAGATGCTGACGACCGCCGCTCCGAGTGATTGCGTCGACAGTTGAACCGGGGTGCCGCCGGTGACAATCGGAACCAACCCGAGTGAGTTCATACGCCGACTCCTTGTGCGGATGAGTCTACATGAAAACCAGTTGGCCGCGACTCCGGGTCTGCGAGCCAAACCATTTGTCCATGAAGTAATTCTTCAGATCCGTCAGCGCCGATCCCGTCAGCGAGGCGTTGTAGAAGGCCATCTCCCCAATCCGCCCGTTGTAATGATGCCCGCCGAATCCTGAGCCGATGTGCATGACCCCGGTCAAGCTACTCGTGTTGCCACTGGGCACATCAGCCGGAGTGGTTTCCACCCGCGTGTCGGCGATGACGGTCAGTTTCAGGTTACCGGTGTCGTGCCGGTAGATCGCGATCCAGGTGCGACCGGTCGCCACCGTCGCGCCGATGGAGTCGTCACTCCCATCCCAGTTGTAGCCTCGGATCTGTTTCACGCCCGCCACGTCTTTCGTCACCAACCCCCAGAACCCCCCGGTATCGATAAAGATCGCGTCGTTGTCGTAGGTGTTGGCGTTGCTGCTCGCAATGACTTCTGGATAGACGGCCACCGCCACGGTGAACGCGCTGTTGGTAATCAGGTCTGAAATTGGATGGTTCGCCGAATCCGCGTCGTTCCGGCAGGTAAATTCATCGTTGATGCCGTTGAAATCCAAGCAGGGGAGACGCATCAACGGGGTCGATTGCCGCCAGATCGTCGAGTTCGCGCCCACCCCAATCATGGCGATGTCGCCGATGCCGTCGCCTTCGTCGTCCCAGCGTTGAATGACGTCGCCGTCCACGGGCGCGCCGGTCCCGTTGGAGTTTTTCCAGAGGTTGGTATTAACCGAGGCGTTGAGATGAAGCGTGAGATTCGTGGTCGGCAGGGACATTACCGCGCCGCCCGCAACGACAAGGTCGCCCGCGTCACTCCTGAAGCGGCGTTGAGAATGGCCCGCAAATCATCCCCGTCGGTGATCGTCGTGGTCCAGCCGGAGAGGACTGCGTCCTGATTCTTGATGGCGCCACTCAGGAGCGGGAAGTTGCTCGCGACGATGCTCGACAGCCCCGTCGGATACCCGATGTAGGAGGTCTTCTGGAGGTCCACCACCAAATCCCCGGTGAGATTCCCCACCAAGGTGTACCGGACAATCGTGCAGCCAGGCAGATCGGGGATGTCGACCTGCTGCCCGCTTGTGGTGATGTTGTCGAATTGGAAGACGATCAGACCGGTCGAGGGTCCGGTCGGACCTGACGGTCCTGTCGCGCCTGTGATCCCAGTCGGGCCGGTCAGCCCCGTTGGGCCAGTGGGTCCGGCGGATCCGGTCGGTCCGGTGGCGGCGCTTCCCGCCGCACCCGTAGGTCCAGTGGATCCGGTCGCCCCAGTCGGCCCCGTCGGCCCAGGACTGCCAGCCGCACCGGTAGGTCCCGTTGGACCCGTCGCTCCGCTCCCGCTCGCCGCCCCACCCCCGCGACTGAGCAGGATCCCCGGCTGCGTCACGACTGCCGGCGCCGTCGGCAGGGTCTTGAGGCGCGTCTCGAGACTGTTCTGGGCGAGGACCAGATCGCGGATCAGGCGTTCGACGATCGGGTCAACTTTGCCGGTAATGGTGCGGAATTGAACCGGCATCGGCGATCAGGGGAGTTTCTGAATCTTCTCCGCGTTGCGGTTGAGGAAGTCGACCATCGTGTGAAAGGCGACGTGATCGGTGTAGACGTGCCACGCGAGCAGACCGAACACGACTCCAAGGACTCCGCCCACGATGCCTTTCGCCGTCGGCGAGGTTAGAACGCGGTACACGACACTCCCAAGATGTCGGACGCCGACCACGCGACGGCTGCTCCGGTCGAGATGGTCTGGTTCTCTATCGTGGCGGTCGCGGTTGTCGAGCTCAGTTGGACCGTGCGGACGTTTCCGGCGTTAGCCGTTGTGGCCGTCAGATCCTCCACCCAGCAGTTCCACCCGGTTGCGGCGGTCGGGAGTCCGATCACCCCGGCGGTCGCGGTCCCTCCGGTGCCGACGTCCAGCCGAAACGAGGCGCTCGTTCCGGCGGTGACCGATGGCATCGTCCCAAACCCCGAACTAATCGTTGGGGCGGCTGACGACAGGGCGAGATTGGCGCCCAGCAGCAACGTCCCGACTCGAGGATTCGCGGACCATGCTGGGGCGGTATTGACCCCTCCGGAGATGAGCACTTGTCCGACGGCGACGTCCGCCAGTCTCGCCAGCGAGGTCGTGGAGTTCGCGTAGAGCAGATCCCCCACCGCATAGGCGGCAAAGCCCGTCCCGCCGTTGGTCGGGCCGAGGGTGCCTGAAATGTGCGTCGTCAGGCCGATCTTCCCGTAGCTCGGCGCGACGCCGGCGCCACCTGAGATGAGGGCATTCCCCGTAGCCGCATCAATCAATTTGGAGAGTGTCGTGGCGGCCGAGGCGTAGAGGATGTCGCCGGTCGTGTATGACGTTTGACCAGTTCCCCCCTGCGCCGCTGTCACCGCCGTGTTCGTCGTTAAGACAGTCGTGGAGACGTTCGGGAAGGTGTAGGTCTTGGTCGCTGTCGCGGGACCGGACACCGCGAAAAAGCCGTTACTCGTCCCGCCGTTGCTCGCGGAGAGGATGCCGGTGACTTCGGTCGTGAGCGAGACGGCCGCGAAGGTGGGCGCTCCACCGGCGTTGCCGTGCAGGACGGTGACGGTGGTGCCGAGACTCCCCAGCGCCGAGGGCGTCGCGCCCGCCCCTCCCCCAAGAAGGAGGGCGTTCGCCGTCAGCGCCGAGGAGGAGGCAAGGGTCCCAGCCGCCGTGAAGCCAAGGATCCCGCCGGAGGTTCCGGACATCAGACCGGTTCCACCGTTCGCCACGCCGAGGGTACCGGAGACGTCTGTCGCCAACGCGACCGCCGCGCACGTCGCGGCCCCTACTGTATCTAACGACCGAGGGAACTGATTCGTACAGGACGTGCCGGCGTACGCACTTGGGACACCTGTCCCGGTGGTGCTGATGACGAGTCCCGTCGCCAAGGCTGACAGCGCGCTTTCGTTGGAGAGGTTCGCATCGGCGGTGCGCGTCCAGAACGGGGCGTTGGTCGGAAGGGTGGCCGAGCTCGGGAGCGGGAGCCAGCTTCCGCCGGAGTTTTTCGCCTCGAGGATGCCGCCGTTATCCCGAAGCCCGTAGCCGTTGACTCCGGTGGTCGCGCCCCAGTTGACGTAGCCGGAGGCGTTCATCCGTAAGGTGGTGAAGCCGATGATGCCGGTCGTCAGTTGGGTAATGGCGACTTGGAGTTGGGCATTGAACGGTTGCGAGCCAATAGGCGTGGTGGTCAGGAGGAGAAAGACGACCGTCGCGACCACCGCAAGAGACTTCCGCATCCTTATGCTCCTATCCGCGGCGCCCCGCGTTCTCCCGTCCCATCGCAAGGATCCGCCGTCGGTGGCACGTATGGTAGCCCATCGGTTCTCCCGCTGGTGACCAATCCGGGACACTCCGGTGGCGGTGGCGGCGCGGGCGGACTCATAAATCCGCGAATCGTCCACCACTGCGTATTCGTGCCTGCAGGTGCATTCGCTTGGGTCAACTGCACGGCGAAGACATCATCGGTCGGCAGGGTGAGGACGACGCCCCCTTCCGCCGATCGCTCAGTGTCGGTGATGACGGCGAGGATGCCATCGGCGCCGTTGTGCCGGAGGGACATGGTGCGCGTCTTGGTCGCCCCGCCTGGAGGGGTTTCCACCGCCCAGTTCGTGCCGGGAATGACGAAGGGCACGGTCAACGGCCCGACGACATATTCCCCTTCCGTTTCCGTACTGGTTGGGTTCGCAATGCGGTTCTGGTGGGGATCATAGAAGTTGTCGCTCGCGTTGGTGGTCTCGCCGTTGAAGAAGAACTCCCCGTTGACCGTCGCCCGAAACACGGCGTTGACGGTCATGATGTTGTTCAAGCCTGCCCCAGTGTTATCCGTCCCGGTGACTTCTACGAAGGCTTGATCGCCCACCGCGAGCGGAACTTCTACCGGCACGAACCAGAACGATTTGCCGGGTTGCGTCACCCCAGATGGACGGGTCAACTGCCGGTACGTATTCGGCGTCCCGCCGGTCCCGTCCTGCCGGACGTAACTCACCCCGTCGTCGGTGCTTTTCCAGACGTAGGCGTCGTACTTGGATTGGCCGATTTCGAGGAAGTAGGTGATGAAGTAACCAATCAGATCGCCGTTACACCCGATGCGACCCTCGTCCCATCGACTCAGCGTCCAGGTTCCCGGTCCGCCAATCGGGAGCGCCGAGCTAAAGAGATTGCTGTGGCCGGAGTTGCCAAGAGTCGGGGCGGACGATCCGCCAAACCGACTCGGACCGTAGACCGAAATCCCGGTCGCCCCGCTTTCGAACTCCACGCAATAGGTCGCCTCGGTGGCTCCCGGGAGACCGGTAAAGGTATGCCGGATGTCGACGAGCGACCACTGATAGCAGACCTTATCGATGCCGGTGATGGTCAGAACATCGCCACCGGCGGGGATGGTTCCAGTGAGCGAGGTTGGCACCCCGTTTTTGTAGACGGTGAACGTCCTCGTGGTTCCCACCGGATTTGGCGTCTTGAGATTGATGCGGACATTCCGGATCGTGCCACCAGATGTGAGATGGGTATTCGGGAAACTGACCGGGGCGGTCGGTGTGCCGAGCGCCTGTCCGCAGTGTGGGAGCGCAATTACCGAATCGCTGCTCCCTAAACTGACTCGGCCCATCCACGGTTGATACGCGCCACCCGCGTTCACATTGCTGCTGCCGCTGGGGATGGTGAACACGACGCCGAACTGTTCCCCGCCAGCCGTGTCGCCACCCGTATCGAACGCCGCCATCGTTTCAAAGCCGTCGGCTTGTTTGTAGGCCATCGCGAAGCGGTCGGCTTGGACGAGCGGAGTGCCATCGGTCACCGTATAGGTCGTCGCCGAATTGAAGGAATCGAAGTAATAGACGATCAGATCGGCGGGGTTGTAGCCGAAGCCGTAGAGATACCGAGCGGTGACCCCGGAGTTAATCGCATAGACCCCGGTGACGCATCCATCCGTCGGCCCGTCGGCGATGTTGAACGAGAACGTGCGGAAGATCCCACCGGTGCCGGTGACTTCGACGAGGAACGGACCAGGAGGCGGATTCGTCAGGCTGAAGAGTTCGATCGTGTGAAACTGCGCGAACGCGGTTTCAATCGCGTTCTGCTTCTCCATTGCGATCCCGTTGAAGGTCGCCTGGAGCACACCGTCCCCTTTGTAGGTGAGATAGCGGACTCCGACATAGAGCGTCTTCCCGAATTCAGCGGTCGCGAACCACGACACCGGCAGGGGGGTTGAGGTGCCGCCGCCCGTCGAGAGGAAGTTGGAGAGCGTTGGCATCAGTGGAGTTGATCAGTCCGGCGTCGGCATTTAGGGTTCGAGGGGTGCCGCACCAAACGTCGCATTCGATTCCAACCAGAGCTCTAGGTTCGTGCGGCCGACAGCGTCAGCGATCCCGAATGGGTTCGGCGGGAGCACCGCCGATCGGTTGTTATTTGCGAGCGCCGGGAAACCGCCGACGTCGTTCTGACTATTGATGATGCTGCCGGTGCGGTTGATGACGTCATTAACAATGCGCGTGTCAACACTGTCGCGGTCAAGTGGGCGGGCGCCCGCATTCGCCTGCACGAACGTCCGTGTGGCACTACCCGCTAAGGGCACATAGCCGGGGATCGAGACTGGCGCCGATCCCACATTGGGATTGATCCCATCCCCGTTGAACACTTCAAAGGGCGTGATTGTCTTTCCGCCGCCGTCGAGCACGTTGTCTGAACGATAGAGTTGCGCCCCCGTGACCATGTACCGCACACCCACGGCGACAGTGGGATCGGGGGTGCTGGGGCCGGCGCGAAAGACATTGCCGATGACGCTCGCATAAACGGGATCCTCCAACCCTGGTGTATCCCCGCCCTCGCCGGCATCGAAGATCCCCGTCGCCGAGTCCTGGCTCCAGTCATAGAGCACGTTGTTCGCTTCCACGAAGATGGTGTCGCCCTTGGCGCCGGGATTACGCTCCCAGTTGTGAGCGAACAGGCACTGGACGACCGCCATGAAGTGGGTGTGATCGTAGATGTTCATCCCCTTGCTGACGTTGTAGGCGTCGTTGGTGCGCGGAGATTGATGGAGCCCTTCGCTGATGATCGAGCGCCAGACCGTGATGTTGCGGTCGATCAGACCCTGGCCCGAGGATTGGCCGACAACTTCATCGACCGCCCAACTCATCGACATATGATCGAGCACGATGTTGTAGCTTTGGTTCTGATACATCTGGACGCAGTCCTCTTCGCCGCCCACTGCGGTATCCCCTAAGCGGATACGAAAATGCTGAAACACCACATCATGAGTACGGATGGAAATGGTGTAATTCCGTACCGAGATGCCTGGGGACGGGGCGGTCTGCCCTGCGACCGTGAGATATGGCGAGGAGACGATGATGTCCGACGAGAGCACTACATATCCACTCCGTTCAAAGAGCACGAATCGTGGCCCTAATGCTGTGAGTGCCGCGCGTAATTCACCCGAATAGGTGCCGTCGCCGTTGAGGGTCAATGGGGTGCCGGTGTCAGTTAATGTATTAACTCGAATGATTTTCGGGGTGATACCACCCGGTCCGCGTCCGGCGACCGTATTAGTACCCCATCCGAAGAATTGCGGACGATAGTTGCCAGAATCGGCAAAGGTGTTAATTGCGACAGTCGCGATATTGGAGTATCCGGATGAGACACTCCCAGCGATGGCCTTCACACGATATTCGTAGGTTCCAATATTCGGGATCGTAACGTCTTGATACGTGGTCGTATTCGCGCTTGTCTGCGCGATCTGGTTAAAGGTCCCACCCACAAATCGACGCTCAACAACCAAGCCCGTCTCGTTGGTGGAATTGTCAACCCATGTTAATTGGGCTTGATTAGACCCAGTCTGAACGGCCACCAGATTACTAGGGGCCACCGGAGTAACCGATACCGTCTGGGCGAAGGCTTGTGCCGTGAGATTGTTTGTATCTCGTACCAAGAGATTCGGAATATAGGATCCCACTGCGCTGTAACTATGGGTGGCGGTGCTCGGCGGGGCTCCCGATCCCGTCTGCGTCGCGCCATCGCCCCACGTAATCGTCCAAGTACTGAGCGGCGCACTACCCGGCGCCGTTCCGGCCGTCGACATTGTCACCAGTTGCCCAGCCGTAGTAGAGGTCGGCGAGACACTGCACGCGGCAATCGGTGGATTCGGCGGTGGATT
>AR_comb_assmDRAFT_10221128_pt1 | contig 13471 bp, 12 predicted proteins | sample ArasoioldDNA_FD_10543 | JGI IMG/M metagenome (IMG submission 10543) | reverse complement strand
CCGTGCTCGCGCGCCCAAAGATCCAGCGGGGCGGCGTAGATTTCGTCGACAAGGGGAGCGGCCAGGCCGTTGCGCGTGAGATCAATTCCCTTGATGTAGCGCTTGCATGAGTCACACGCCTCGATGCGAATGTGATCGAACTCCGGCGAATGAAAGTATCCAAGTTTCGCCGGCCGTTCTTCGCCGCAGTAAGCACACACGACCCGGCGAAATTCCCAAGACGAAAGGCATGTTCCACAGATCAAGTCGCGATTGCCACTCTCAGCACTGCTCTCCTTGCTTTGCAGAAAGCTAACCTGTGGGTTGCCGCCGCAAGAAGGACAAGTGTGCTCACTCCGCGAAAGTTTTCGACCTGCCGGTTGCATATCGCTTTCCATAATCCATCGCAGATAGGGCTGTAGGATCGCCTTGGGGAAGAACTGAATGTCTGAACGATTATGCCAATAGTCGATCAGCGCTTCATCGATTGTTCCAGTGTCTCCTTTTAGTAAATCCTGAGCATCTTCCGCGAGTGCGGATGGACCATGCAAACCGACTGTTTCCAGTAGGTCTGCCATGACATGTCTAATTAACGTTATATCCTTATTTATATCGCCTGTTGCCGGCTGGTCCTTTCGGCGCAGTTTTTCATAGACTTGCTTTTGCGCGCGCAACAATTGCGCGTAAAACGAGAGCAATTCCTTCGAGCCACTCTCCTGCGACGCTAGTTGGTCGGCTCGCTGAATCTGTTTGTCCCAGAATTCAATCATGTCCGCAAAACAGTATTCTCCCTGTGATTCGATGTCCAACGAAATCCCAGGCAAGTCTTTCTAGCTTGATCTACCGAGGTTGCTTTTATGAAGTTACCCCGCCACGTACACTTGCGGAGCGGCAGAAATGACACTACACGCGCTCAGTTTTGGCGTTATCCTGATACCAGGCGGCAAGTCAGGAACGCAGTGCCTCGGTGTCGCAGGAACGTTAACCCGCTTCATTGTGTGAGAATCTTCAGCCGATTTTGACAGAAAGCATGGAGACTGATCCGCCGTCCACGCCCTCAATCGGAAAGCTGATTTCATCGTCTTCGCGCTGCAAAGCCAGCACGTAGAGCAAGGGCAAGTAGTGGTCCGGCGTCGGCACCGAAAGCCGCGCATCGCGTCCCAGCGTTTCGTAGTTCACTAGCGGCTGATGATCTGCCGCCAGGATCAGTTCCCGCGCTTTCTCTTCAAAGCGCACGGCCCAATCATACGCTTGGACTTGTTGTTCGCCCCATGCGTAAGCGTGCAGATTGTGTACGAGGTTGCCGCTTCCCACGATGAGCACGCCTTCATGGCGTAAGCCGGAGAGCCGCTTTGCGGTTTCGTAATGGAACTCAGCCGGTTGCGTCTCATCAATACTGAGCTGTATGACCGGCACATCGGCTTCAGGGAAGACGTGACAAAGTACTGACCAAGTTCCGTGATCTAACCCCCACCTCGTATCTAATTCCACAGGGACTGGCGCGAGCAAATCTCTTACGTGATGCGCAAGCTCTGGATCGCCTGGCGCGGGGTACTGGATTTCATACAACTCACGGGGAAAACCGCCGAAGTCATGAATGGTGCGCGGGCGTTCCATCGCGGATACCAATGTCGCCTGCAAGTACCAGTGCGCCGAGACACAGACGACTGCCTTCGGCTTCGGAATAGCTTTGCCGAGAGCCGCCCAACCTTCAGTCCAGGCGTTACGCTGTACCGCATTCATCGGATTGCCATGGCCAAAGAAAACGGCAGGCATCGGCTTTGCCATATTGATGCTCCTTGCTTGATCTGAATGAGTAAACCCTTCTTTACATGACTCCGATCTGCCTCATCAGTCCTACCTGGTCGTAGAAGAGTTTCTCTTCAACGATCTCGCCGTCCTTCCAATGGGCAACGGTGCAGAACTCGACCTCGAAACTCTTGTTCGTAGGCGGAGTCTCCTTGCCGTTAGGCCCTTTCATCGGTCCTTTCATCGTTCCCGTAAACCGCGCGATCGAACAAGTCCAATCGCCTTGACCGATCAGCACTTTGTACGGGCGATTGTCGATGTGATTGTCGGGAAAAACCTTGAAGAACTCGATTGATTCAGCGCGATGATCGTCACGCCCTCTCGTTGGGTCAGACTGCCCCGGCCAGTACACAGCGGTATCCGCAGTGTGACGTTTCTCGAATGTCTCCCAGTCCTGATTGTTCCACGCATCATCTAATGTCTGCATCAACTGCAGATTGTTTTCAACGCTCATATTTGCCCCCCTCTTAATGATCCAAGGGTAACGAGAAGTCGTGCGGCTTGTGTTACCTTTGCCTTACTAAAACATCAAGGAACATAGTTCTATGACAGGTGATTCAAAGCCTATCCCGCAACTGCGTAAGGGGCAGGGCGACGTTAAGCTCACAAGGGAGGAGTTCAACCGCCGTCTCTCCGAAAGGTTCTACGACGCCGCGTTCGACGCGGTCCGGCCTGAGATTGACCGCGTAATCGAGGTCGCCTGGACTACTTACGACGAGTATCACAAGAGTCCGCGCAAGCGCAAAGCTGGCCCCGGCTTCCATGATCCGGATTTCGAGCTGCCCGTCGAGTGGCTCCAAACGCGGGAACAAATCTTGTTGGCAGAAAAGCGCCAGCATGATCCAGCCAGCCCGTCGCGCATTCTGTTAGTGTGCGGCGCCGCGCGAAGCGACCAGACCTGCCCGGGCGAGATGTCAAAGTCGTTCCGACTGATCCAAATGGCGCGGCAGGAGATCGAGAGCGCCCAAAGCTTCGAGTGCGACCTGCTCGACCTGTCAATGCTGACGGCGCAGTACGGCCGCCAGATCTTGCCGTGCAAAGCATGCGTCTCGACGGCGATGCCGCTCTGTCACTGGCCATGCTCCTGTTATCCGAATCATGCCATGGGACAGGTCAATGACTGGATGAACGAAATCTATCCGCGGTGGGTGGCCGCGCATGGCGTGATGATCGTGACTCCAGTTTACTGGTACCAGTCGCCGAGTGTTCTCAAGTTGATGATGGATCGACTGGTCTGCGCCGACGGCGGCAACCCCGACCCCACCACGACGCACGGCAAGAGGCCCCTTGAGGCCAAAGCGATAGAACTTCAGGGCTGGCACTATCCGAGACATCTCGCGGGTCGCCTCTTTGCAGTGGTCGTACATGGAGACGCAGCCGGAACGGAGGTGCTGCGCCGCTCGTTAACGGACTGGCTCCTCGATATGAATCTAATTCAAGCTGGTCATGCCGCGACGATTGATCGTTACATCGGCTACTACGAGCCGTACGCCACCAGCCACGAAGCGCTCGACCGCGACGAAGCATTACATACGGAAGTGCGCAACGCCGCGAAAATCCTGGTCGAAGCTGTGACCCTGGCGCGGGCCGGAAAGCTCCCACAACCGGGAGAGCGGCTGCAAGATCCCCGGCCCAAGTAACCGACACTATGTGTGCGGGTGTATTACCGTCGCGGTGAGAAGCAGCAGTCTTTTTTATGAAGACGCAGAGAGAGAGCAACGAACAAACAAAAGAGGGGATACCGAGATGCCCAATTATGAAGCCAGAAAACGTCTGAAGAAGAAGATGCTTGATCGTTGGGAGAACGAGGGCGGAAAGATTGCCGCCGATTCGACTATAGGGAAAAGCCGTCCCCGCAGCAGCCGCAAGGGCGACCGTAAGCGACAGGTCCCTTCACAAAATAAATCGACAGTTCGCCCGCAAGCTCCTCGGACAAATAAACGAAAGGTCACTCGCGCGCCAGGCGGAGCCATGAAACTGCTGATTGCTACTGACTCGGCAATTTCAACTGAGGTGCTCGTCGGCGCGGTGGGCGTACGTCCTTGGCCCGAGGGCACGACGGCCCATGTGCTTTCGGTCGTCGCCGACGCTGACGTTCCCGAAGAGCTGTGGCGTGAGGAAAGCTTTACCAAGAAAGCGGTGGCGCGGGAGATGGAGAGAAGAGGTCAGCAGATAACCCCGCTTGCTGTGGCCCGCCTGGCAGAAGTCGGCATTCCGGCAGAGGTGGTGGTGACGCGGGGAGATCCCCGACATCTAATCTCGTTTTTCGCGCGCAAGTGGTCTTCGGGCTTGATCTTTATGCGCGCGCACGTCCGCAAGGACTACATGCACTGGATGCTCGGCAGCGTTGCCAGAGCGATCGTTGCGAACGCCCCCTGCACGGTTCAGATCGTGCGCGATGCGATAAAAGGCGGGACACATACTCTGGACAGCGGCCGCAGAGTGTTGCTCGCAACCGATGGATCAGAGTTTTCAAATGAGGCCGCCCGCGCCCTCGCTGCGCGCCCATGGCCTAAAGGAAGCGAGTTCAAGATCGTCAGCGTAGAAGGGCCATGGGTGATCAAACCCTCCGAGGTTCAGGCTCAAAAGGCGGCCACGAGCGCAGAAGGAGTACTGTCTTCTGCGGGGTTGAAAGCGACCAGTTCAGTGCACTCCGGTAACCCGAAGGAGGTAATCTTAGCGGAAGCGAAAAGTTGGGGTGCAGACCTGATCGTGGTTGGCTCACACGGTCGGCGCGGGTTTAAGCGATTCCTACTCGGGAGCGTCTCCGAGGCGGTCGCGATGAACGCTCACTGTTCGGTAGTAGTGGTGCGTGGTTCCGCCCGACCTTCAATAAAAGCGTGGAAGTAAGATTGAAGCTCATCGCTTCTGGGTCGAATGAACAACCATGACGAGTCAACAATCATTTGAACTCTCGCCTGCATGGCAGACTTTCGCTGCGATCGATGACCCATCTCGTGCCACGCCTGCCATCGAATTCCGCCACGTCGAATTTTCCTACGGTGACCACCCGATCCTGAACGACGTCAGCTTTGAGGTAATGCGTGGAGAAACCCTGCTGGTTCTTTCCGGGTCCGGCGGAGGTAAATCAACAATCCTCAAACTGGTGATGGGTCTTATTAAGCCGGATAGCGGGCAGATCCTCATCGAGGGTGAAGACACAACGGGTTATGACGAGAGTGAGCTTAACCGTGTGCGCCTTAAGATGGGAATGCAGTTTCAAAACGGCGCTCTTTTCGATTCGTTCAGCGTGTATGACAATGTCGCCTATCGCTGTCACGAGAATAGTGTCCCTGAGGAAAGAGTCGAGCAGGAAGTTCGTCGTCTCCTGCGATTCGTGAATTTAGAGGATGCGATTGAGATGATGCCGGCGCAGCTGTCCGGCGGGATGCGAATCCGAGTCGGCATCGCGCGGGCGCTTGCCGGCCAGCCTCATATCGTCTTGTTGGACGAGCCGACCGCCGGACTCGACCCGCCGACCGCCCGCTCTATCTGCGAACTTGGTATCAAGATGCGAGACCTTAGAGACGTTTCTTCCATCTTCGTCACGCACGGGTTGGAGAATGTCCGTTTTCTCACCTCAACTTACACTTGCATGACCGACCAAGGTGAGGCGGTGTTCATGAAAGAAGACAATCGTCTATGTCTGATTAATACAAGGATCATGATGCTGCGTGATGGTCGCATCATCTTTTACGGCGCTGACGAGGAGCTGTTCAAGTTAGACGACCCATACATCAAAGATTTCTTACTCGTTGAGTGAAGCGCGGATCGAGGAAATGATGCGCTCAAGATGCGACTCTATTCAAATCCGTGACCCTGGGAATCTAGTCGGCTGGATCACCCTCGACGTCAATTGCTGCTTTGAGGTCAGTCCTTGCTTAGCAAAGTGGGATCAGGCCTACTTGCTTTAACCGCGCGTGTCAACTTTAGACGCGACGGGGGTTTTTCAGCCGGAAGCTTCGCGCTATTGACTCTGCTTGATCATGGAGACGCTGCATGTTGTCACGCGTTCCTGTGAAGCGAAGGCTATAGATAATGCGGTGAGCTGCCTCTAAGTAATAGATTACCGCGGTCATTGGCTTACCGCCTTGAGTGTATTCGTAGGAGAATTTAGCGCCGGTCAACTGTCCCGTGAAATTCTCCTCTTTGAGAAACATGTAGCCCGGCAGATTCTGATCCCGACTCTGGCGCCGCCGAACCATATCCGATGGCGTTATGCTGGCGTCCACGAGTTTTCTGCGAACAAGAAGTCTTACACTGTTTCTATTCGAGTAAATGAATTCCTTGCGTGTTCGCTCTGGAACGATGCCAGCGGGTAGCGCGCGCCACTTGGACGATGGAAACTCGATGACGTACTCAACACTTTTATTTGTAAAGGTATAAGCCTGACCTCTAACGGCAGAGGGAAGAGATGCAGCAAGAACCAAAGTTAAGAGGATCGCAAATGTCCGCATGTTAGAAAAAGTACTCACACCGCAAGGCGTGAATAGATTGCTTATCCAAAAGATATTTCACCCGTTATAAGTGTAGATCCTTACCGCGGTTCGCAACAATTGGTAAGCAGTCGATTTCTAAAACACTGCGCATAGAGTATCGAGTCGCGCGCTCGTTCTCCTGGACGGCAACAGCACAGATTAACGCGATTGAAGATTTTGCGAGATGGAATGGTATAACGTTCATCTAGAGTGCCAGACCCTATTGGCGGACCGGTCGCAACCACACGAATATGGCGATTGCCACCAGGGACAGCAATGCGGCCACGAGAAAAACAGCGGTCGGGTTTAGTACCCATAAGGCTCCAGCGATTAGCGATGCTGGCAGATAGATCACTCCAGTCACGAAATTGTAGACACCCATCGCGGTCGCTCGTCGCTCCGGCTCGACATCTGCGATGAATGCCTTGCTTTGCGCTTCGTCGATCGAATAGAAGATGCCGTAAATGACGAACAAGAAGATTATCTGCCACTTCGCGGACGCCAGGGCGAACCCAATGCTCATTCCCAGGTAGATCAGGTAACTTAGTACGACAACACTGGACCGGCCGACGAGGTCACCGAGTTTGCCAATTAGTGGCGCAGCAATAACAAACGAGACATTGAACAACGCATAGAGCAGGACGACATCCTTGACCGAGAAACCGACGCTGTTTGCACGCAGCAGCAGAAAACCAAAACTGAAGTAGGCCAGTGAGAAAATCCCCGCTGCGATCAAATAACGCTTGAAGCCGAGGCTCAGTGTCTTCCATGCCCCAAAAATACTCTCGCGTTCATATGTGATTCCTGGTCTATCCTTGATCAGGCCCAGTACAAAAACACTGAGCACCGCAGGGACAAACGCCACCCAAAACAGCGTCCGATAGGATGAGGCGGTCTCTCCGAGCCACCAAAGCAAGGCAAAAGCGATCAGCGGTCCGAGAATGGCCCCGGCTTTGTCGAGCGCCTTATGCACGCCAAACGAATACCCCCGGACTTCATTGGCCGCGATACTCGCTAGCCATGCATCACGGGGCGCCGTTCGGAAACTCTTTCCCAGACGCTCAATGACCCGGAAGACACTGAACGCCGCGACCGAATTGGCGACCAGTAGAATGATCTTCGCGACCGTAGAGAAACCATACCCGGCAAAAGCGAAAAGCTTGCGTTTGCCAGTTCTGTCGGACAACCAACCGGCGACGTAATCCAATGATGAAGCGGAGAAATCGGCAAAGCCCTCGACCAGTCCCAGCAAAGCACTCGACGCTCCGGCTACGGTCGTGAAGAAGACCGCAAAAACAGAAAAAACCATTTCAGAACTGACGTCCGTGAGAAAGCTCACGACACCTAGCTTGAGCACATCGGGATGAACGCCAAGCCAGCCCGCCTCCAAGTGAAGCGGGTGGTGTTCGTGCCCGGCGGCGTCATTGTTTAAATCTTTACCTGGCGTGGCCCTCATCGGAATTCATCTGACAGACTGTATTATTTCGGATAGTCAGCGACGATGTATGTCTTCAAGCGCGATTCCTAGCGGCTGGATCGTGCTTGAGAAACGTACCCTCTTGGAGTTCTTCGAATGCCTCCCGCAACTCTTCCTGTGTGTTCATTACGATTGGCCCATACCACGCGACCGGCTCTTCAAGCGGCTGCCCGGAGACGAGTAGGAAACGGATTCCATCCTCGCCAGCGTCCACTTCTATTTCATCCCCACGATCGAATAAGACTAGCGAGCGGTTGTCTGCCTCTGTCGGTGGCGTCGTCTCCAACCATTGAACACCTTCAGTCGGTACCGCCAGCGGACCGGAAGCATTACAGAATTTGCCCGCACCGGAAACCACGTAGGCGAACGCGTGACGGCTCGTTTCCACTGGAAGCGTTCTACGTTTTCCCGGTGGAACCGAAATATCAAGATAAATAGGCTCGGCGGCCACTTCCTCTACAGGCCCAGTCGTACCCCAAAAACTTCCGCAAATAATCCGCGCCTGAGTTCCATCGTCATCAGTCACGACCGGGATATCAGCAGCTTTTACCTCCTGGTAACGAGGCCTTGTCATTTTCAGCCTTGCTGGCAAATTCGCCCATAACTGAAACCCATGCATCCGTCCTGTCTGATCGCCCTTGGGCATTTCCTGATGAATGATCCCGCTACCGGCCGTCATCCACTGCACATCACCCGGGCCAATCGAGCCACTATTTCCCATGCTGTCGCCATGCTCAACCGTGCCTGCCAATACATAGGTGATCGTTTCGATCCCACGATGGGGATGCCAGGGGAAGCCAGCCAGATAATCCTTCGGAATATCATTCCGGAAATCATCGAGAAGCAGAAACGGGTCGAAATCTGAAGTTTTGCCAAACCCGAATGCGCGTCGCAGATGAACCCCGGCACCTTCGAGAGTTGGCTTTGACTTACTGAGTCTCTTAACTGTCCGTATCGACATCTTCATCTCCGATCTCAACAAACGAACTTGTCTGGGCGAAATTAGTGAGTTGACGTGCTGTCAACTATGGACGTGTGCGTTTGTCTTACTTAATAGACAACTGGTCCTTCTGCTCGTTCGAGACATCTGGTCACTCCTCAGGCAGTCGCGGGAAACCGGCGACGGGGAGGTGCCAACCGCGCCGGATGGCGATGAGGCGAATTCCGAAGCAGAGCGCTGCGCCGGAGATGGCCATCGCAGTCGGCGGCAGATTCAGCACGTGACCCACCACCACTACGATCGCGCCGGCAAGCGCAGCCACAGCATATAGCTCGGCGCGTAACACAGTGGGGACTTGTGCGATAAGGAGATCGCGCAGCATGCCTCCGCCGATTCCCGTCAGCACGCCGAGCAGCGCGGCCATAACCGGGTTGAGCCGGTAGCCGAGCGCTTTTTGGGTGCCGACAACGGCGAAGAGCGCTAAGCCCGCAGCATCGAAAATAAGTACGTGGTTGCTCAGATTGCGCAGCCGCTCGCTGAGGGGATACCAGAAGAACACAACGAAACCAGCGAGAAGAGAAACTGCAAGGTAACGCCAGTCGCTGATTGCTGCCGGTGGGACCGAGCCAATCAGCAGGTCACGCATAATGCCGCCGGCGCTGGCCGCCGCGAATGAGAGCACCAGCACCCCGAACAGATCGAGACGTTCCTTGACTCCGGCCACCGCGCCGCTCAGTGCGAACACAAACGTGCCGACAAGGTCGAGGACCAGCAGCGTGCGCGCCGCATATGCCTGGAACTGTGCCAGGGCATTCAAGGCCTCTTGACTTGCTGTTGGCTGGAACAATTCTGCTCCCCCCTCTATAAATCGGACGAGCGCTTTATTGATGGGTGGTGCGAGCTCAATAAAGCAGTTTCTGACATCCGGTTTCGACGGTCACGCCTTAACACAACCCACAGTTTCACTTCGTTTGATCACCCAGTTCGCTAGCTGCTACGCCGACGTTGGCGCTGCGGAGTACGCCGAGACGTTCAGGCGGCGGCTTTGGCGCGCGAAGCATCAGCGCTCACAACATCTTTGGGTACCGTTACAGCGATGGCGATTATCGCTATGATCACCATCATCACATTGAATAGCAATGCGGCGGCGGCCGCGAATCGAATGCCGACGTTGTCCGTCCTTCCCAGAAAAAGATCAGATAAAGGCGCGAAACTGGTATTTAGATCGCTGAGTGATGTGAAGAGCGCTGCGGAGATCGCCACACCAAACGCCGCCCCCAGCGATGACGCCATCTTGTAGATGCCAGACGCGGCCCCTGCCTTATCAGTCGGCACATTGGAAAGTGCCGCGTCGGTGGAAGGGGTAGCGTAGAAGCCGAGTCCGACGCCGAAGAGTGTGAATCCGACAAAGGCAAAGATCATGTACTGACTGGCCAGCACGAATGTAAACGTGGTCAGCAGGATTCCGATCGCGGTGACAACGCATCCGATCAACATCGGTTTTCGCGCACCCATCCTCTGTAAGAGCTTTTCACCGACGCGTATGGTGCTCAGAATCGCCACCAGGTAACCGACGGTCAATAGTCCTGATTGCAAAGAAGACAGCCCCGCTCCCTGCTGAACAAGGGACAGCGCTATGAGCAACGTCCCTGCTGCGCCATTAAGCAGAAAGTTGGAGAGCGTCGCCCCCGCATACGTCTTGTTGTTGAACAGCCTGAGATCGACAAAACCGTTGGTATTGCCTGATTCGACCCGAATGAACACTACTGCGGCGAGGCCGAACGCGACAGCAAGCGCGATTATCATGGGACTCAACCATCCCAGGCTCGAGCCTTGTCCAATGACGAGGTTCACCGCCACCATCGCGATGATGAAAGCGGTGAACCCGTACCAATCAAAGCGCCGCTTATGGGGTGATCCGACCCTGCTCTCAGGTACGCCTCGAAGTAACAGGAAGCTTATAGCGGCGACCACAATTGACATCCAGAAGATCCAACGCCATCCGAGAGACGAAGCGACGAGGCCGCCGAAAAGGGCGGAGACTCCTGAGCCGCCCCATGATCCGATTGACCAGTAGCTCACGGCACGTTGACGTTCTTTGCCGTCGAAGTAGTCCTTAATCAGGGCCAGAGTAGCCGGCATGACACAGGCGGCCGACAGCCCCTGAATGATGCGTCCGGTCATCAGAAAGGCGATCGTGCCGGCCGGAGAGATCGCGATCAGCAGTGATCCCAGGATACTCAGGGCGAGTCCGAGATAGGTAATCTTCAAACGTCCCAGCCGGTCTGCGAGGTCACCAGCGACAACTATGAAGATGCCGGAGAACAGAGCGGTAATGCTTACAGCGATATTGCTAAGGCTCTCGCTGATCCGCAACTCTGCGCGCATAGTTGGGGCAACGTTTAGCGTCGTTTGCGCAAACAGCCAGAATGTAATTACCGCAAGGACAATTCCGAGAATGAGCCTATTGGCGTCTCGATGCGTGTCAGCCGTCGCGTCGGCAGTCGTATGAACCACGATGAGGGCCTCACTTCGCGAGATATGTCAAAGCGGCGACCACGAGCGCTTGGGTGCCGTTGGACAGCGTCGGCTCAATGACCGGAGCAAAGAATTCGGAGTGATTGACTGGAATATCCTGCTCCACTCGCCCGGCATCGAGTGCACGTTGGTACTTCTCTGGGTCAATGCAGCCAACCCCCCAGTAGGTGTAGGGCGTTCCGAAAGCATCAGGGATACCGCTGAAGTCTTCGCTAGCGGTCTGATGTCCCAAGTCGAAGACGGTTTCTGTTCCGAAATGACTCCGGAATGCCGATGTGATCTTTTCCGTCACTTCCCGGTTGTTGTCAGTCAACGGGTACTGATCGAAATATTCGAATTCGGGTGGGCGCGGTGAGCCGGATGCTTCACACTCGGCTTTAACCATGCGCTCGATACTATCGATCATTCGCTGGCGCACTGCCATGTCGTAGGTACGAAGATTGGCTAACAGCACTGCGTGGTCTGGGATGATGTTGCTCTTGGAGCCGGCCACACTGCTGCCCACCGTCAGGACTGCAAATTCGCCGGGTTTCGTCTCACGTGAAACGATCGTTTGTATGCGCAGCACCACGAGCGCCGCCAGCACCACAGGGTCTACGCTGTTGTGCGGCATCGAGCCATGCGCCCCCTTGCCATAAAGCGTAATGCGAACGCTATCCCCCGCTGAAAGAACCGGGCCCACTTGAGTGCCCACCTTTCCCGCCGGATAAGCGAGTACGTGCTGCGCGAATGCGACGTCAGGTTTAGGAATACGATCGCGCAGACCGTCCTCCAACATAGCTTTTGCACCGCCGGCGACCTCTTCAGCGGGTTGGAACAACGCGATGAAGTTGCCGCTCCATGATTGCTGTGCGCGGGCGATTAGTTCAGCCCCGCCTAATAGACAGGTCACATGCGCATCATGGCCACAGGCATGTGAAACGCTCACCGTGTTGCCCTCTCCGTCAACAGCGGTAACCGTCGAAGCATAGGGGAGCCCCGTGTTTTCCTTTACCGGAAGCGCATCCATGTCGGCTCGTGTGAGTACGGTCGGCCCTTCGCCATTCCTTAGGATGCCAACGACTCCGGTGCGACCAATTCCCTCGAGGACTTCGTACCCGAATTCCTTGAGTTTCGACGCCACGAGCGCCGCGGTCCTGTTCTCCTGAAAACTCAACTCGGGATTTGCGTGTATGTCCTTATATATATGCTCCTGCCATAGGGAGGTTTGTTTTAGACTGGCAAGGACCTCGGCGACCGAAGACGACTGTTGCTTAACGGCTGATTTTTCCGTCATTTATTTCCTCCGCTTCGCGACTCGACAGTCACATACCTGTGTAGACAAGCCGGCGATCTCTTGCGTCAGCGTGTCGAGACCTTTGGCATCGATGTCGCAAGTGAATATCTTCGCGCCCTGGGACGCGAACGCGCGAATTATTTCACGTCCAATGCCAGCTGCGCCGGCTGTCACCATAACCCGCTGGTTCATTGCGTCACTCCTCCTTTCAAAATGGTTCCGGTTCACTCATAAGTGGCCGCGGTGAAGTTATGCGAACTTCTGTTATGGAGACGCTATGCGCCGCCGGGAATCAGGACGGCGCGACCTGTAATCTGACCGGCCTTAAGCTGGCCGTAAACTTCAACGGCCTGCTCGAGCGGGAACTCGGTGGTTTCCGCGTGGATGCGCCCATCGCGGGCCATCGCAATCACCTCCATTAACTCGACGCGCGATCCCCAGTAGGGAATGCTCATCAATGTGCCGTAAGGCGTGCTGCCGTGATGAAAGTCGTGATGGCCGCCGCCCAAGCCGACCACGGTCCAAACAGAATTGCGCCCCAAGAGTTTTGCGCCTAAGTCAACGGTCGGCTGCACGCCCACACAATCGAGCACCAGCCCGGCGCCGCGTGGCCCCGTGATTTTCTGTATACGCTCGGCGGCTTCGTCAGCATTGCGATTGTTAACCATGTCATCCGCGCCGAGCGCCTTCGCCTGTTCCAGCTTCTTATCGTCCACGTCCGCCGCGATAATGCGCACGGGCGCAAGCACTCTTAGCAGTTGAATCGCCATATGTCCGAGACCACCGACGCCCATTACCACTACTGTGCTTTCGGCGTTGAGGTGCCGCAGGCCGCGCTTGATCGCGTGATAGGGAGTCAGCGCCGCATCGCTTAATGGCGCAGCTTTCGACGGACTCAAATCACCGAGGGGAACTAATAGCCGGGAGAAGGGAACCAGCATATATTCGGCCATCCCACCGTCGGAGCCGAGGCC
>AR_comb_assmDRAFT_10018414_pt1 | contig 13471 bp, 15 predicted proteins | sample ArasoioldDNA_FD_10543 | JGI IMG/M metagenome (IMG submission 10543) | reverse complement strand
GAGATCCTCCTGCCGGCGCTCGCGCCGCTCCGCTGCCGAGCCGTTTCCCAGCACGCCGAACATCTGATCGAAAACGACCCGCGGGTCTCGAATCATCGGCAGCGGCTTGTTCGGCGACGCCCAGCTGATCGTGTCCGTGTAGACGCACGAATAGCCATACCCGCAGCCGCCGGACTGATCGACGTTCTCGATGCAGAATTGCATCGACGGGATCGGCGTGTCCTGGCCGAAGCGCTGCGCGTGCAGTTGATCCATCGAGATGCCGCATTCGATGTCGGAACCCTCGGTGCGCTTCGGATAGGTCTGTGTGAGATAGGTCGCGCTCGAGCGGAAGTGATCGCCGCCGATCTCCCGTGCCTCGGTCGGATCGGCGCTGGGCACGTCGCAGTTGCTGATGATGGTCAGGTGCTCCCGCCACCCGTCGAGCGGCTTGAGGCTGGTCGGCGACAGATCGAAGTTGCGGCCGGTCGTCGCCGGCGCCCAGAGGTTCTGCTGGGCGCCGTAGATCGAGCTGCCCGCGGCGCCGTGGACCTGTTCGAGACAGATCAGGCGAAGCGGCGGCCTCCTGGCGGGCTGCATCGCTTCGAGGAACGGCAGCGCGACCGTCGCGCCCATTCCTTTCAGCACTTCGCGGCGGGAGAGAAACATCTAACCCTTCTTCTTCGTCTTCAGCTTTTCACCGGTCCATTTCACCGGACCCATGTTCGTCATCATCTCGCCGACGATCGTGCCGTCCTCCTGCAGCGTCACGACGATCGGTTTGGCATCCGCCGGCGGCATGTGGGCCGCGTGTTGAGGTTCGGGGGCGCCGTTTGTCTCCGTCTTGATCCCGACGAGCGTCAGTGTCCGATCGGTCAGTTCGCCTTTGAGCAGCGTGTCGCGTCCCATCATCATCATCGTCGCCGTGACCTTGTTGCCTTCGGCGGGTTCGACGACGAGCGCGATCTGGTGGCTCATGGCTTCGATGTTCCAGGTGCCGGCGAAGTCGGCGATGGTGACGGTCTTTTCCTGCGCGGACGCCGACATGGCGAACGCGAACAGCGCAACGGCAAACGTGAATGTCTTCATCATGTCTAACGGCCTCCGTGGATGGCGTGTCCGAGGTGGTGCATGATCTCCGGCGCGAACAGGTGAATGCCGACGGCGAGGGCGCCGACGAGCGCGAGGGCGATCATGAAGATGGCCTTGAATGTCATAGAAACGCGAGCGTATCGATAACAGGCTGAACGGCTTGTGAAGGAAGCGTTCAGCTACAGTTAAGAGTCAAAAGTTAAGAGTTAAAGGGCTGTGAAGGTTCTGATCGTCGAGGACGAAGTCCAACTGGCAGAGCAACTTAGCCTGGCGCTCAGGGAGGCAGGCTATGCCGTCGATCATGCCGCCGATGGCGAAAAGGGCGAGTTCCTGGGACGAACCGAGGGATACGACGCAGTCATCCTCGATCTCGGCTTGCCGAAGATCGACGGACTCACGGTGCTGCGGCAGTGGCGCGACGCGGGTCTGGCCATGCCGGTGCTCGTGCTGACCGCGCGCGGCAGCTGGCACGAGAAGGTGCAGGGCATCGATGGCGGCGCCGACGACTACGTTGCCAAGCCGTTCCAGATCGAAGAAGTGCTGGCGCGGTTGCGCGCGCTCATCCGTCGATCATCCGGACAGGTCACGCCTGAACTGCGGGTTGGTTCTGTCGTGCTCGACCCGCGGGGCGCGCGCGTCACCGTTGACGGCGCGCCGGTCAAGCTCACGAGCCACGAGTTCCGGGTGCTCTCGTACTTGATGCACCATCGCGGCCGCATCGTCTCGCAGTCGGAATTGACCGAGCACATTTATTCACAGGGATTCGATCGTGATTCGAACACGGTCGAAGTGTTCATCGCCCGCTTGCGCAGAAAGCTCGGCGGCTCGTTCATCGAGACCGTGCGCGGCATGGGGTATCGCATCGAGGCGGAGCCGAGAGAAAGAAACGGAGCGCAGAAGTGACCGCCGGCCTGTCACTGCGGCTGCGCATCTTCCTCGGCGCGGTGCTCTGGAGCATGGGACTGTTTCTCCTCAGCGGCCTGATCCTGACGCACTACATGCTGTACGTGCCGCAGGCGCCAGGGATCTTCCACGGCGTGTTCGTGCACTACATGATCATCGTGACGCTCGCGATGATCGCCAGCATCGTCGTCGGCTTCATCCAGGTGAAACGCGGCCTGGCGTCGTTCAATGAGCTGCGCGCGAATCTCACCGGCGTCCGCGAAGGACGCGACGCGCGTCTCGGCGGCGAGTATCCAACCGAGGTTCAGCCGCTGGTCAATGAATTGAATGCGCTGTTGGGCGATCGGGAGGAGCGAGTGACGCGCGCGCTGACCAAGGCCGGCGATCTCGCGCATGGCTTGAAGACGCCGCTCACGCTGCTGAATCAACAGGCGGAACGCGCCAAGGCCGAAGGACAGAACGCGCTTGCGGCCGCGATTACGCAGCAGGTCGATCGCATGCGCCGGCAGGTGGACTATCACCTGGCGCACGCGCGCGCGTCGGCATCGGGTGGTGATCCCACCGCGCGGTGCCACGTGCTCACGTCAGCGGATGCGCTGGCACGGACGATGATGACGATCCACGCCGATCGCCACCTCTCGATCGACGTCAACGTGCCGCACGAGCACTTCGTGCGCGGCCGGCGCGAGGACTACGAGGAGATGCTCGGCAACCTCGTTGACAACGCGTGCAAATGGGCGAGGTCGCGCGTCGAGGTCCGATCGTCCATTGTTGATGGCTCGGTCGTCACGACCGTGGACGATGACGGGCCCGGGCTGGATCCGTCCCTCTGGGAAAGCGTCTTGAAGCGAGGCGTTCGAGCCGATGAAGCGGCGCCGGGATCGGGACTGGGCCTTGCAATCGTCGCCGATCTCGCCGAGCTGTACGGCGGCACTATCTCCCTCGGTCCGTCCCCGCGGGGAGGTCTGCGGGCCACCCTAGTTCTCCCCGTCGCCTGAAGGATGCGCGATAATGCCGTTTACCCACCGTAGCCTCGGCGAAGGTGGGTCTTGGGGGAAGTTCAATGAAACTGATTCGATTGTCTTATGCCGCGCTGCTCGTCATCGGCACCGCTCCGGTGATGGCTGACGGCCACTTCAAGCTCCTGGAACCGTCGTCGCGTCTCGTTGAAGATCAGCGGGGGGATCCGCAGAAGCTCGGACCATGTGGCGGCACGTCCGCAAGCGCGGGAACGCCGACCGGCGTCGTCAGTAGCGCCGTTGGCGGGTCGAAGCTGCACATCAAGGTCCAGGAAACGATTTATCACCCCGGCTTCTACCGGGTTGCGCTCGCCGTGAAATCGCTCGACGAGCTGCCGCCCGATCCGGCTGCCGTCACGCGCGAGACCGAGAAGGGACCGTGGTCAGTGTCGGCGCCGATGCAGAGCAATCCGCAGATGCCGGTGCTCGCCGACGGGTTGTTCGTGCACCACACCCGGCCTGCGGCGGGGACGCAACTGCCGCCGAACGAAACAGACGTGCAGCTGCCGAATATCAACTGCGAGAAGTGCACGCTGCAGATCGTCCAGTTCATGGAGGATCACGGCTACAACAAAGATGGCGGCTACACCTACCATCATTGCGCCGACATCAAGATCACTGCTGACGCCGCGAAGCCGATCGACAAAGGCTGGCCGGGACAGTAGTTGGAAGGCAATACCTGGCAGTAGCCGGTAGCTGGAAAGTGACGGCACGCAGAGCGGCACGAGTTAACCTCGTGGGTGCTCTGCGCGCCGACAGAAGCCTACTTTTTCACTTCGATCTTTGCCGCCACGTTCGAGGTGCCGCGCACGGTGTAGTGCACGGTGACCATCGAGCCCTTTGCGGTCGCCAGACCCGCCGCGCCCTTGTCGGCGCCGACGATCTCGGTCTGATCGCTGTACGAGAACGTCATCTCCTTGTCGCCGTCGGTCTTGACGACGATCGTCTTGGTATCGGCAGCGACTGAGACGAGCTCGCCGGAGACCGGCTCAGGCGTTTTGGCCCGCTCTTGCTCGCTCGCCGGCGGCGCTGATTGCTGAGCCGCAACGGAGCCGATCGAAATCAGACCGGCGATCGCGACCGCGAGACACGTGCGAATTACCTTCATGAAAAACCTCCGGCGCTGAGGCTGCAAGAAGCGGGTCGAAATCGCGATCGCGCGAATCCGAATGAATCCGCAACATCGATCGTGCGGAGCCGCGAAAAAACTGCGCGGAATGTACGGAAGAATTACATTCGCACGCGCGCTTTCGTTGCTAGACTATCCCGTCTCAAAGAAACGGAAGTGCGTCGCCCATGAACCATCTTGGGATCGTTCTGATGCTATGGTTGCTACCTCTGCGCTCGCATCCAATGAGCGTAGCCGGCGGCGCTTTAATGGGCCCAGTTAGCGAGACGTTCGGGCTCGACGCTCTTCAAGGAATCACTGACGATCTACGGACGCGCCTCGAAATCACGGAGCGCGTTCAGGTCGTGCTCGTCGATCACAATCCGTTGGTAATGTCGGTCGAGACTCTCGGTGGACGCGTCGGGCCCTTTGTGATCACCGTGGATCGCGACTTCATCGGTGAGCTCGCGCACGACGAAACTGAAGCCGCGCTGGCGCACGAACTTGGCCACGTGTGGATCTACACCCACCATCCCTACCTGCAGACCGAGCGCCTTGCAAACGACGTTGCGATGCGTGTCGTGAGGCGGTCAGCGTTCGAGCCGGTCTACGAAAAGGTTTGGGCTCGAACCGGGATCAAAGGCAACTTGATCGAATTCATCGGCCCGCCTTCGCAACACTGAGCCCTGGCTGCCTCGGCGCGACACGTCCGCCTACGGCTTGCGAGCCTTTCCAAACACTTCGACGATCGTCGCGGTCACCGTTCCAGTGTTCTTGAACGTGTGCATTGCGCCGCCCTTGAGCTCCATCACATCGCCGGCCTTGACCTCGACGGGCTCCTGTCCTTCGATGGTCAGGGTCAGCTGGCCGGTAAGGAGGGTAAAGACGTGATAGGTCGCGTCGGCATGGTTGTGCATGCGTCGCACCGCGCCGGGTTCGGCCCAATCGCGAAGGACTCGAAAGTCCGGTCGATCCATGACGCCCATTGAGGAGATGCCGGGATCGCCGGCTACCGGCTTGCCCTTTTCGGGGCCGCCAATGGCCTGCGCGAAAGCGGGGGACGCGACGACGGTCGCAATTGCGGCGGAGAGGATGAGGATGCGAAGCATCCGCAGAGTATAGGATAGCTTCGCCTGTGCGATTACTGTCCGGCATTCTGTTTGTCGCCGTGCAGCTTGTCCTGAGCGAGGGATTGGTTGCACACCACCAATCCCGAGCCGAAGGGCTGCCGGCCCGCACGCCCGACATCCATTTCACGCCGACGCGCCATCACATCGCCGATGCGATGCTGCGGCTCGCCAACGTCACGGCCGACGATGTCGTTTACGACCTCGGATCGGGCGATGGGCGGCTGCCGATTATCGCCGCGCAGAAATACGGTGCGAGGGGCATCGGCATCGAGATCGATCCACGTCTCGTCGAGCTCTCCTGGCGGATCGCCAATGAGGCCGAGGTCGCCAACCGCGTTTCCTTCATCGTCGGCGATCTGTTCGAGGCCGACTTGAGCAAGGCGACCGTCGTGACCATGTATCTCTCGCCGAGCATCATGAAGATCCTGGAGCCGAAGCTGCGCTCGCTCAAGCCAGGCACGCGGATCGTCTCGCATCAATTCGCGATGCCGCGATGGCTCCCCGACAAGAAGATCCAGGTCGACGAATCTGAATTGCTGTTGTGGATTGTTCCTAAGAGTTGAGAGCGGGGAGCGGGGAGTAGAGCAGCGATGGCGCTTGAGTTTCGCAAGACCGTGCGGGCCGATTATCCGGATGTCATCACCGACGATGCCGTGCGAGTGATGGAGGGTCTGGGGCGCTTCGACACCGCGCGCCAGCAAGTCATGTCGGCGCGGATCGCGCGCCGGGCCGATCGCGCCCGGAAGCGCGAACGGATCGGCTTCCTCGATCCCAACGGCGTCATCGGCCGCACCTCGATCAAGGTGAAGGACGCGCGCGAGGGCAACTTCGTCGGCGCCGAAATCCCGCGCGATCTGCAGCGGCAGTGGATCCAGGGGACCGGCCCGGCCGCCCGGCCTGGGAGCTCGGTCGAAATCGGCCTGCGCAACGCCGCCTATGCGCTCCTGAGCGGCGCCGACGGCTGGATGTTCGACGGCGAGGATGCGCTTGGCCAGGTGTCGACGATGTCGCTCGACAACCAGCGCAATCTCAAGCTCGCGATCCATCGCGACCCGAAGTTCATGGCGGTCGCCGAGAAGGTTGCCGGCGAAATGAACAAGTGGGCGATGGGCTTCTTCGGCAAGTCGTTCATCGCCGACTGGCGGAAGCAACTGGACTTCACCACCAGGATCTACCGTGCCCGCGGCCTCCATCTTGACGACCGGCATGTGCGTAACGCAGACGGTTCGGGTTTTTCGGCGTCAATCGTCGACGCGACCCTCTACATCGTGAACAACCATCGACGCCTGATCGATTCCGGCGCGTCGATCGTGCTGTATCTGCCGAAGATCCAGACTGCTGAAGAAGCGGCGTTGTGGAACGACATCCTCACCTCGCTCGAGCAGCAGCTTGGTCTCGCCACAGGCACCGTCAAGGCCTACGTGCTCGTCGAGCAGATCGAGGCGTGCTACCAGCTGATGGAGATTCGCGCCGCGCTCGGCCTGCACTTTGTCGGTTTCAACACCGGGCGGTGGGATTACATCAACAGCGTCTCGGATGCCGTCGCCTGGGATCCCGGTTTCATCAACCCGAATATCGACGCCATCACGATGACCTACGGCTACATGCGAACGTATGAAGATCGCGTGCGCCGCGCCGTCAACACCCCGGACCTCAAGGGTCAATTCGCGCTATGGCAGGGCGGAATGGAGCCAAACATTCCGGTGGGATCCGAGGCCGGTGTCGCCGCCGGTATGAAGCGCGCCACCGCCGGCGCCGAACGCGAACAGCGTGAAGGCGCCAGCGGCAAGTGGGTTGCCCACTGGAAGATGGTGCACATCGTCAGGCCCGTGTGGGAGAAAGTCGGCAATACGAATCAACTGGGGCGGTCGTTTCCGAAACTCGCGTACACCGGCAAGGACGCGGCCGACCTCACCGAGCTCGAACCAGCGCCGCGAACTGTTCGGGGCGCGCGCGACCTCCTGAGCGTCGCGATCCAGTACGGCAACGCCTTCGGCCAGGGATTGCAGGCGGCCGCGCTGAAGCCGGCCGATTTCTTCGGCAACGACGACGTGCTCTATCTCATGGAGGACATGGCGACAGGCGAGATCAGGCTGAGCATCCTCTGGGAATGGCTGCACAAAGGCGCGAAGCTCACGGCGGACGACGCCGAGACTGGCGTGAAGGAAGGGGACACGTTTACCCGCGATCTTTGCATGCGCCTGCTGCGAGAGGAATACGACAAGCTGCAGAAGGCGGGTAATCGCGACGTGCACGACGATTCGAAGCAGACGACGCTGCCAATCGCTCGCGAGATCGTCGAGACCTACCTGCTCGATGAGACCAAGCTGCCGTGGTACATCGATCTGCTGAACATCACCCTCGGCAACCACGACCTGAACGAAGCGAAGCGCCGCATCAAACTCCTCGCCGACGCATTTCGTGCCAACGGTACGCGAATTACGCAGAACCTGGACTTCTGAGTAGCCGTTGGTGCCAGGCACCAACTACTGCGGCGGCAGCATCAAGCCGTTGCCGACGTACTCGGTGATCGACAGGCGGCAGGCGTTGTCGCCGATGAATCGCGTCGCATGCCAGGTGTTCGAAGGAACATAGACGACATCGCCCTCGCCGGCGATGAAGGGCTGCTGGCCTTCGAACGAGTAGCGAATCTTCCCTGAGAACACCAGCCACATCTCCGCGCTCTCCGCGTGGAAGTGGCCCTTGTCGCTCGGATCGAGCGGCGGCATGTTCTTCTCGTGGCCGTAGATGACGAGCATCTCCGACTTGTCGTCGCGGACGAATCTTCCGCCCGAATACTTCTCGTCCTTCGCCGCGGCTGCATGAATGTTCAGGTGCGGCTGGTTGAATTCATCGTATCGACCAGGCGTGCGATTGATCCGCGACTCGATCCACGTGGTGCCAGGCGGCGGTGGCGGCGGCTCGGTGTCCCGCGGGAAGACGGTCTTCGCGCCGGAGACGTTCAATGTGAATCGCAGGCTGGGCGCGTCGCCGATTGTCTCGAGCGAGTAGATCGTTTGCCGTGGAATGTTGACGAGCGATCCGCGCGTCGCCGTGAACGGCTCCTGCCCCTCGATCTCGACGCGCACGTCGCCTTCGACCACGGCAAACCATTCGCGCGTATCGGGATGAAACCGCCGCGAGAGCTTCGATCCGGGCGAATCGGCGACGTATTCGCCGGTCAGTCTGCCGTCGTCGACCACCACTTCGCGCCAGCCCGTCTGGCGTTTGTGACGCGCCTTGAGATCCGCGAGCTTCACCCACGGTTTCAACCCGGCCTTATAAGGCGGCGTTGCGATCGGCTTCGCCGCCCACACCGTGGTCGGGACCGGGCGCGGCGGCGGCTGCTGCGCCGTGATCCAAACAGTTGCGCCGTTGATCAAGACGGCCACGGAAAGGATGCGCGTGATGTTCATGAGCTTCACCAACCTCGAGTCGGATCTTATCCGCGACCGTGTAAAAACGTCTGGAGATCAACCAGCGAATATCGCAAATATCCCAGCAAAAGGCGCGGTACGGAACTTGGAGTCTTTGCCGCACAGAGGACTTGGAGGTGAGCAATGAGGACCGGGAAAACTTCAGCGGCGACCCTCGGCCTGGTCGGCGGAGCGGTGCTCGGTGCGTGGATCGGCTCGGAGCTAACGACCAGCCGTGCGAACGCGCCTGAGCCGCCCGCAGTGACGACTGAGGCTGTTCAAGAGTCGCCGGCGGCGGCGGCGCCCGCACAGCCGATGCGCGTGACACGCGTGAATCGTGTCGCCCGCGCGGCCGCCAGCGCCGTCGGGGCGCCGACGCCCGAATCGACTCCCAGACTGGTGATGACGATTCCGGTGTCGGCGCCTGAGCTCCACGCCCGCATGAAGCCCGTGCTGGCCCGCGGCACCAAGCTGCCGCTCGCGGCCGAGGGTTTCACGAGCGCCGAGCAGTTCGCGACGATCGCGCACGCGGCGCGCAACACCCAGGTGCCGTTCATCCTGTTGAAGCATCGCGTGCTGGTCGAAGGCCAGTCGCTCGAGGAAGCGATCACTGCATCGAAGCCCGATATCGATGCGCACTCCGAAGTGCAGCGCGCGCGCCAGGAGGCGAAGGCCGATATCGCCGCGTTGTCGACGAATACAGACGCGTCGGTGGCAGACGAAGATAGATAGGTCTACGGGCTTACGGTCTTCGGGCTTACGGGAGGTTCTGAGTTTTGCCCGCAAGCCCGTAGACCGCAAGCCCTCTTCCTAAGCCCGTAAGACCTTACCGATCGTTGATTCTCACCGTCCTCACAACCCGATCGAATGCCGGACCATACGTCCCCATCTCGCGGTCTGGAGCAACCGTCAGCACATAGAACAAATCGCCGTTGCTGAGGAGGGTCGTGTGGACGTCGACACGTTCGACGCCGCCGAGCGCCGAGCGACCCTCGAGAGGTGTCACGAGTGCTTCGCGGCCGGAGAGCTGGAAATATTCCTCGCGCCCGGTGACGTGCATGCCGTCGTTGCCGCGCACGAAGCCGTCGATCAACGTCCGCGTCGCCTGGTTGAGATCGCGTGACGAGGCCCGCGCGACGCCGAGTTCAACGCCGTGGGTCAGCGTCGACTGACCCTGGTAGTCGCCGTAGGCGTTCTGCGGAACGTACTTGATCGAATTGTTCGACGATACCCCCTGCCAGTTCGAGGGCACGCTCACCGTGAACAACTGTCCGCCCTGCACGGTTCGATACTGACGCGAAGGCGGCGGCACCGCTTCGCCGACGCGTCCGACCGAGCCGCCCGATCGACCGCCGCCCGTGCCGGCGCCGCCGTTGCGCTCGATTTCCGCCATCGTCCGGGCCGGTCCGAGCTGCGACAGCCGCGACCTGGTCTGTTGAAATCCGGAGTCGTTTGGCCGCGGCCCGACGCGCAGCTGCGACGCTTCCTGGTTGATGTACTCGGTGCGATTGCCAGGGTTCGGGTGGCTGCTGAGCCACTCAGGGCCGCCGTTCCCGCCCTGGCGCTGTATCGTGTCGAACATGTGCGCGAGATCGCGCGGATCGTATCCGGCGCGCGCCATGATCTGCACGCCGACGATGTCGGCCTGGCGTTCGTACTCGCGGCTGTATTTCATCAGCCATGTGCCGAGACCGAACTGCGACCCCTGCGAAATCACTTCACCCAGACCGCCGCCGATCACCGCGCCCGCAATCGCGCCGGCCAGCGCGCCGATCTGGAAGCCTTGCGCTTTCGTGGCGTTGGCCGTGCCGTGACGCAGCAGCACGTGCGCGAGCTCGTGCGCCATCACACCGGCCACTTCACCTTCGGTCGCCGCCGCTTCGATCATGCCGCGGTTGACGAACATCGGGCCGCCCGGCAGCGCGAACGCGTTGATGTCCTTGAGGTTGACCGGCGTGAATGAGTACTCGAACACCGGATTATTGAGCTCGCGCGGCGCGGCCTCGACCAGGCGACCGCCAAGGCGCTCGACGTACGCGCGAATCTCGGAGTCGTTGATGATCGGGTACTGCTTCCGAACTTCGCCAGCCGCTTCGCGGCCGATCTCCACGTCCTGCTGCGGCGTGTACTTGTTCTTGGGCGGCGTCACCTTTGTCTGCGCGAAGACACTCGTGGTCGTCAGCGTGATGATGAGCGCCAGGCGGCTCAGCAATTTCATTGGTCGTATCCTCACACGGCTCCGTATCAAAAATCGCGCCGCCGATACCTGTCCTCTCTGGGCGATTCTCTGCACAGAAAGGGTAGATAGACGAGCTACATCGCACTCTGGAGCGCGTTTAGGCCATTATTCCGCGGCACGACACTTGCTCAAGCACCCAGTGGGGCCTGCGCTTGCATCGCGACTCGAGCATCGGGCAGGCCTGGGGGTGACAGGATGAAGATCGGGAAGATCGGATTGACGTTGGGCGCCATCGTCCTCGCTTCGAACGTAGCCTTCGCTCAAGCAGCGATCGACATGGCAACGCTCGAGAGAAAAGTTGAAGACGCTCAGGCGGCCTACGACCGTAACCAAGGCAACGCGGACCGCCAGGAGATGTCCGACATCCGCGACGACCTGGGATATCTGCGTGTGAAGCAGCGCCTCGGCCAGGCCGTGACGCGCACGGAGCGGATCCGCTTGAACGATCGCGTCGATCGGTTCCTCGTCCGGCTGAACGGACGCACATCGTCCTCGACCGGTGTCTACGATAGAACCAATCGCGACGAGCGCAACGGCACCAATCAAAGCCGAGGCCGGCTGGAAATTCCGAGCGGCAGCGAAATCGACGTACGGCTGCTGACGGCGCTGACCTCCGACACGGCGCAGGTCGAAGATCGTGTCGAGGCGACGACGCTCATCGATCTCTATAACGGCAACGATCTGCTCGTGCCCGCCGGCTCGACGCTGACCGGCTGGGTGACCTCGGTCGATCGCGCGAGCCGAACCGATCGCAAGGGCAGCCTGACGGTCGAATTCAACCGGCTGCGGGTCAACAACCGCAATTACGACGTGCGCGCTTACGTGACGCAGGCGCTCGAGAGCGAAGGCCTGAAGGGTGAGGTCGGCCGCATCGGCGCCGGTTCCGCGGTTGGCGCAATCATCGGCGGCATTCTCGGCGGCGTGAAAGGCGCGGTCGCCGGCATTCTCATCGGCGGCGGCGGCGTCATTGCGGCGACCGAGGGCAAGGACGTCCATCTCCCGGAAGGCACCGTGCTTCGTGTTCGCTTTGACAGTCCCGTTCCCCTGGGTTACTGATCAAGACGTTAGTGGGGCCGGAGTCCGGTGGGACTCCGGCTTGATTGCCTTCCCGATGGCCGCGACCACTGCAGAATTACTGACCGCGCGGCTTCGCAACCAACAGCTGATCGGATCGACGCGCCGTAAGCCGGCCGAGGTCGTGTCGTGGCTGTGTGCGATGCAGGCGCAGGACTTCCCCGCGGCCAAGTGGGCGATCGGGCTGCGCGCGCCAGGGATCCAGGATGCCGACGTCGAGCAGGCTTTCAATGACGGCCAGATCCTGCGGACGCACGTGCTGCGGCCGACGTGGCACTTCGTCGCACCCGAGGACATCCGCTGGATGCTGGCGCTGAGCGGACCGCGCGTGCATGCCCTCAACACGCATTACTACCGCCAGGCGGGCCTCGACGCCAAGATCCTGAACAAGAGCTGCGCGATGATCCATCGGATGCTCGAAGGCAAGAAGACGCTGACGCGAATGGAAATCGCGACGCACCTGACGCGCGCGAAGATACCCGCGGACGGCTTGAAGCTCGCCTACCTCGTCATGCAGGCCGAGCTCGAAGGCGTGATCTGCAGCGGACCGCGCAGAGGCAAGCAGTTCACATATGCGCTGCTCGACGAGCGCGCGCCGAAGACCAAGCCCAAGACGCCCGAAGAGGCGCTTGCTGAACTAGCCATGCGATATTTTGCGAGCCACGGCCCGGCGACCGTTCGCGATTTCGCGTGGTGGTCGGGGCTCACGACGAAGACTGCGCAGCAAGCGATCGCATCGATGCGCCCGGCTCTGGAATCGTCGACAATCAGCGGGCTGACGCATTGGAGCGCTGAAGACTCACGCCGCGCCTCGAAAGGCCACGTCGCGATGTTGCTGCCGAATTACGACGAGTACCTGATCGCCTACAAGGAGCGCGCGGCGTTTGTCGACCAGGCGCGTGCCGCCAACGTCGTGGCGAGGAGCGGCGGCGCGTTCGCGAATCACCTGATGATCGATGGACGCCTGGCCGGCGGATGGTCGCGCACGATCAAGGGACACACCGTGCTCATCGAGGTCGCGCCCTATAAGAAGCTGGCGCCGGCGCAGGCGCGCGCCGTTTCGAATGCGGCCGATTGTTACGGCGAATTCCTCGGCTTACCCGCGTCAGTGTCGATGGTGTAGGCCGCCGAGCCACGCCTGAAACCGCGATCGACCGATTCGCAGGGCTCGAGCTCGTCGCAAAGAAATAGTGAAGTAAAATCCGTCACGTTCGTGACCAACACGGGCGTGGGGGACTTATGAAAAGATTCACGGTATTCATGGCGGCGCTCGTTCTCAGCGCGCCCGCATTCGCTCAGTTAGTGCAGACCGGACGGCCCGTTGGCGAGATTGTCGAGATGGAGCTGCTCACCTCGAGCGAGCTCGTCGAGAAGCAGAAGGCCGGCTTCATCAACGTCATCATCGCCAATGGCGGCACCGAGGCGCGCGGCCCGCAGAACATCCTCGCCGGCCACTCGATCATGTCGAAGCACACCGCGATCGATGCGGCCAGGATCATCGGGCACACGCT
>AR_comb_assmDRAFT_10233014_pt1 | contig 13473 bp, 14 predicted proteins | sample ArasoioldDNA_FD_10543 | JGI IMG/M metagenome (IMG submission 10543) | reverse complement strand
GATGTGGTGCATATCAAGGCCGGTGAGAAACACTGGCACGGCGCCAAGAAGGATACGACGCTGTCCCACATCACAATCACGACAGCCGACAGTCAGAGCCGCCGATAACTGTCCTGGAGGAGTGGGGGACCCCTGGCCCCTCACTCCTCGTTAGCGGCTGTACCAGCCCATGCCCTGAAACAGACCGCGCAGGTATGCGATCTGACCACCGTGCGCCACGTTGTCCCAGGTCATCTGTCCCAGGGCGGCAGCGACGGTGCGCGGCTCGGGTACAGGCGGGATGACGCGCCGCACTTCCAGATCGGTATCGCTCAAGGTGGCCAGGTAGGCGCGGGTAGTCTGTTTGATCGCCTCGTAGTAGCCCACTTGTACATCTTTCGCGGGTGGAACCCACTGTGCCACTTGGGTAGCAGTCCACCCCACCCCGCGGTCGTCGGGATCAGAGTCCATGCCAAACCTGGTGTACCAGCCCTCTCGAATCCAGACTTGCGGCTGCGCTTGCAACCGCGTATGCACGAACGTGTCTACCACCCGGGTCATATGCCACAGGAGCCAGGCGATGGAATTGCACTGGTCGGTAGGACGTCGAGCCAGGATCGCGCCGTCCAGCCCGGCCAGGGCGCCATCAACCATCTCCCAGTTCCGCTCCAGGGCACTCAATACTCCTTCAACTGCGGCCATGCGAACCTCCCCATAGAAGAGCTGTCCATGACACCCGGCGGGTGCGACGTGATCATACGGAACCTGTTGTATCTTGTCCACACGGGCAGTATGATGGGGGTGCAACCAGTAAAGGGACCTTCGGGAAATGGGGGAGTGACCATGAACCGCTTTGCATACCGAGAAGCCCAGACGGTGCAGGAGGCCGTCGAGATGATGCGCCAGGAGGAAGGCGCACGCATTGTCGCCGGGGCGACTGACGTCTTGATACGTTGGCGCCAGGGGGGATGGAAGCCCCGGTATGTACTCAATATTAAGCGTATCGCGGGCTTAGACGAGGTCGGCTATAGCCCGCACAGCGGGCTCAGCCTGGGCACGCTGGTAACGATCCGCACCCTGGAACGCCATCCGCTCATTCAGGAGCATTATCCGGCCCTGGCCCAGGCGGCGACGGCGTTTGCTGGCGTGCAAATTCGCAACCTGGCCACCGTCGGCGGGAATGTCTGCAATGCCTCGCCAGCCGGCGATACGTTGCCAGCCCTGCTCGCCTATGGCGCGGAGTGCCGCATCGCTGGTCCTGAGGGCGAACGCCTCGTGCCCCTGGAACAATTTTGCTTGGGTCCTGGGCATACGGCGCTGCAGCCGGCAGAGCTACTCGTAGCCCTGCGCTTGCCACCGCCGCCACCCCGTGCCGGGGCACTCTATATCAAGCATAGCCCCCGCAGCACCATGGACATCGCCACTGTTAGTGTTGCCTCTGTTGTCACATTAGCGGAACAGTCCGGTGTGTGCCAGGAGGTCAGGATCGCCCTCGGCGCAGTGGCGCCGACCGTGGTCCGAGCGACGGCGGCAGAAACCTTCTTACGCGGACAGTCCGTCGACGCTGAGCGTCTGCAGCAGGCTGCGCATACCGCCGCGCAGACGGCCCATCCTATTGACGACATCCGGGGCACTGCGGCCCATCGGCGCGCGGTCGTTGCCCCACTCGTACAGCGGACATTGCATTACGCAGTGCAGATGGCCCAGGGAACTCGTTTACCATTCCAGATGCAGCGTGGTCTCGCGGTCGAGGCCATTTTCTAAGCCGGAGCACAGTACTGCGTACGGCTAATTGCCCCGCCAGTTTGGCGGGGGATCGACACTCAGCCAGGAGGCTAGTATGCCACATCCACTGAGTCTAACTATTAACGGTGAGCCCTATACCCTGCTGGTGGAGCCATACTGTTCCCTGCTCGACATGCTCCGGGATCAGTTGCAGTTGACAGGGACCAAAAAAGGCTGCGACGAGGGCGATTGCGGTGCCTGCACCGTACTTATGAACGGGAAGACCGTCACTTCCTGCATGGTGCTGGCCCTGGACGCGCGGGACCAGGAGATTATCACCGTCGAGGGCCTGCGGCAGGGCAATACGCTGCATCCGGTACAGGCCGCCTTTGTGCAATATGGAGGTGTGCAGTGCGGCTTCTGTACGCCCGGGTTGATTATGTCCGGAGTAGGATTGCTCCTGGAAAATCCACAGCCCACGGAGGAAGAGGTGCGTTTTGCCATTGGCGGCAATTTGTGCCGCTGCACCGGCTACTCGAAAGTGGTGCAAGCGATCCTCAAGGCGGCGGAAACCATGCAAGCGCAAGCGTCTTAACGAGGAGAAACACGATGCCTGACAGCAAGGTCTTGGGGCACAGCTATCCCAGGGTGGACGCCGCTGACAAGGTGTCGGGGCGGTCCCAATACGCCAGTGATGTCTACTTACCCGGCATGCTCATGTGCAAGGTGTTAAAATCCCCGAAACCGCATGCCCGCATTCTGCACATCGATACATCCCGGGCGCAGAATCTGCCCGGGGTACGGGCCGTGATCACAGGGCGTGATGTCCCCGATGCCCGCTTCGGCAACGGTGCGGTGAAGGACAAGCGCCTGTTTGCCCTCGACAAAGTGCGCTATATTGGAGAGCCTGTGGCGGCCGTGGCCGCGGTGGACGAGATCACCGCCCTGGAGGCGCTCGACCTGATCGATATGACATATGAGGACTTGCCGGTGGTCACTGATCCCATCGCCGCGCTACGACCTGATGCGCCGCTGGTACACGAAGACCTGCCCTCCTATGAGGGCTATAAACCTACTATGCGAGGCAATATCTGTACCGTCCTGGATGCCGACCGTGGCGATGTCGACACGGCCTTTGCGCAGGCTGATCACGTCTTTGAAGACACGTTCCACTCCCAGGGTATCAACCAGGGCTATCTCGAGGCCATGGCCTGCGTGGCCAATGTGGATCCCTCCGGGCGCATCAACGTCTGGACCTCGACTCAGGCCCCCTATCAGATCCGGGCGACGCTGGCCGAGGTGATCGCGCAGCCAATGTCACGCATCCGCATTATCCCGATGGAATTGGGTGGCGGTTTTGGCGCCAAACTACGCCTCTGTGTGGAGGCCTATCCAGTGTTGCTGTCACTGCACACCGGCAAACCGGTCAAACTCATTGCCACGCGGGAAGAGACGTTTACCCTGTCTGGCTTTCGCCTGCCAACCATCGTCTACTTGAAGACGGGCGTGAGGAGCGATGGCACGATTGTGGCACGCGAGGCCATCAGCATCTTCGATATGGGGGCGCATCTGGGCGCCGGGGTGCAGTCCGGTGTGAGCCACACGCTCGGGCCTTACAACATCCCCAACTATCGCATGCGCTCCTACGCCGTGTACACCAATAAGATCTGGGCGGGGTCCTACCGTGCCTCGGGAGTGGCCGACGTGACCTTTGCTGTGGAGTCACACACCGACATCATTGCCCGTCGACTCGGGCTCGATCCCTGGGAATTCCGTAAATTAAATGCCTTTAACGAAGGGGACCTGGCGCTGCAAGGCGGCACCATTCCGCGCAACGGTCTGCACGAGACTATGGATGCGGTCAAGCAACATCTGGGCTGGCCCCGCACGGCCAAGGCCGGCACGGGCGTTGGCCTGGCGATGTGTCAGTGGCGCAGTGGGAGTGGCCCGTCTACTGCGTCGATCAGCCTCCTCGAAGACGGCACGGTGAGTCTCCTGACAGGCTCGGTGGATATCTCGGGCACTGATACGGTCTTCGCCCAGATCGCGGCTGAGACTCTGGGCGTGCGTATGGATGATGTGGTCATCGCCAGGCGCGATACTGACCTGGCCCCCTTCACCGGCCCCAGTGGCGGCAGTCGCATCATTTACAGTCAGGGCAAGGCGGTGCAGATGGCGGCGGCCGATGCCAGGGACAAACTCATCGCCCTGGCGGCGGAGCGCCTGGATGTGCAACCTGGTATGTTGACCTGTGCCAATGGGCGGGTGTTTGTGACAGAGGCCCCAGAGCGGGGCTATACTCTGGGGCAGTTAGTGCGCATGAGTCTCACCTCTGCCGCAGGTCCGATTATGGGCACGGCCTCACTCTCAGCAATGCCCTTTGCACCCATCTTCAGTACGCAGGCAGCAGAAGTCGCCGTGGACCAGGAGACGGGTAAGGTACGCGTGGTGCGTTTCGTGCAGGCCCAGGATGTCGGTGTGGCCATTAACCCTATGGCCGTCGAAGGGCAGATTGATGGTGGCGCTGTCCAGGGTATTGGCCGCGCCATCACGGAAGAGGTTGTGATTAAGGACGGCAAGATTCTGAATCCGTCGCTGACGACCTATCTCATGCCTATGGCCGCAGACGTGCCCTCGATCGAAAACATTCTGGTGCAGGTCCCCACGGACGACGGGCCATTTGGCGCACGTGCCGTGGCAGAGCCGCCCGGTTTTGGGCCCCCTGCAGCGATCGCCAACGCCATTGAGGACGCTGTGGGAGTACGCATCAAAGAACTCCCGCTTAGCGCTGAGAAAATCCTGCGGGCGCTCCACGGTGAGCCGTCAGCATCAACCGAGTTGGATCACGACCTGCTACAACAGCTCAGAGGGTCAAATGGTCCCGGATAATGGACCACGAACTGTGCTGCTTAGGACTCCAGCAGCTCCCCCCCGATAGGAGAGGGCAAGGGTGGGGTGAAGGCCGGTGGAACGCTTATGCCGCGCTTCTCCCCTCCTCCCAGCCTTCCCCTGCTGGGGGAAGGGGTCAATGGCACACTCTGCACTTCAGCTTCGGACTCTCTGCAGCTTTTCGTTCCTAGGCATAGGTGTTAACACGCCGGTTTTCCACACATGCGCTCGCCGTGCAGCGCTCGACAGACCGCACCAGTACCACAGGTACCCCAGCATCAGCATCCCTCCAAGTTCGCCAGCGAGGTTCACAGGGTCACACAGGTTGTATACCAGGTGGGTCCAGAATCCCGGCATCCCCACTTCGTGTAAAGGCGGAAAGCCATTGCCAGCCCAGGGCCAGAGGAGACTGACGCGCATACCGGGGACCCACATAGCATCTAGGAGCAAATGCAGGGGCAGCACCAGGGCTACCACCCCCGCCCCACGGATGGTACGGCGTAGGAGAAGCCCCACCACCATAGCCACGATTATTATAGTGAGCGAATGCCCCACGGTCCGCGTGTTGCCCTGCGTGAAGGCCGGCGTGATGAAGTAGCGCAGCGGCTTATCAATGATATCAGGCAGTAGAGAAGCAACGGCGACCCAGCGTACATCGACCTCGCGACTGAGGGCCCGCGCTAATCCTATGGTCAATCCGACATGGCCAAACAATAACATCGACGATTTATCCTGTGGGATAAGCTCACGATGCCCGCAGAGACCGGACGACTAGGCCGAGGCCACCGACTAAGAGGACCAGGATGAGCAATGTATTGAACAGGCTGGTGGGGCGAAAGTAGATCTCCAGGTGCGCCAGGATACCAACAAAAATAATCACAGCGCCGGCCCACGTCAGGAGCCAGCCAGCGAGGGAACGTCCGTTCACAAAGAGCAGACCGATGCCCAGAAGCAAGGGCAGCAGGGACAGCCCAAAGGCATTGTATCCTCCCCAGCGCCAGGCTCCACTGGTCACCATCACCTGATCGGTGAGGAGATAGCCCCCTGCTACAATCATGATGAAGCCAAGGAAAAAGGTGCCCAGCCCTCCTGGTGTGCCGCCTGCTCCCCGCATGCGTCGGCGGTTTGCGTCTACCATACGGCAGGCCTCGACGCCAGTGCGACAGATTCCTGGTGGTGCATTCACGTTCTCCTCAAGGCGTGATAGATCGTTTCACCGTAATAGGCGTCTAGCATACTGGAGAACCGCGTACTGATACAATGGTGGCTCCTGGTTTGGTTGGAGCCCCTTGTAGCTTCGTCTTGCCCCGGCCCTATAAATGCCTTATATAAAGGCCGCGGTGCACATCTGGCGTCTCGCACGTCACACATGGAGGAGAGGGCGATGCCCAGGAGGAATGCATGTTGAGGTTTCAGGTCCAACGTATGATCGGCTTTCTTGCCGTGCTCGCTCTCTTGGGAGTGCCATGGCTCACGTATGCTCAACAGCAAGCGCCAGCTAGCGGCACGGGCTCTGCGAAGGCCACCTTTGCCGGCGGCTGTTTCTGGTGCATGGAGCCGCCATTTGACAAACTACCCGGCGTGATCTCCACCACCTCGGGCTACATCGGTGGGCACAAAAAGAATCCGACGTACCATGAGGTATCGGCCGGCGGCACCGGCCATGCGGAAGCGGTCCAGGTCGTCTATGACCCAAAACAGGTGAGCTACGAGAAGCTCCTCGACGTATTCTGGCATAACATCGACCCGACGCAGAAGGATGGGCAGTTCTGTGACCACGGGACCCAATACCGCACCGCCATCTTCTACCATGACGAGGAGCAAAAACAATTAGCCGAGGCTTCAAAGGCGAGGTTGCAGCAGCACAAGCCCTTCCAGGGCGAGATTGTCACCGAGATCGTCCCCGCAGGGGAATTCTACCCCGCTGAGGACTACCATCAGGACTATGCCACCAAAAACCCGATACACTACAAGTTCTATCGCACGAGCTGTGGGCGTGATCAGCGCCTGCGAGAGGTGTGGGGCAAGGCACCGGAGTAGGGGTTCCCGTGCGGGTCCGCCACTCCGGCAACCGCTCCGATTATTTATATGTCGTACTGATCCCTAGTTCCGCCTGTAGATCCCGAATGGTCTCAGCACGACTGCGCGTCGGTCGCCGCTGGCGCCGACCAATGGGCTCGTTCTCGACCTCTGGGATGACCTTGATGGCGATAAAGACGGGCCCCTTCTCATTGAGGATATTCCCCACCTGGGCCCCGAACGTCTCCAGATCGTCAAAGCTATAGGCAGCGGCATAGCCTGCTTCTTTTGCCATGCCGGCATAGTTGATGTTCTTGGCATTGGGCACAGGCTGCCCGCCGGTGGTGGCGTAACACTCATTGTCGAGCAAGAAGTGGTAGAAGTTCTTGGGCTGCTTACCAGCCGTCGTCGCCAGAATGCCCAGGTTCATCAGCAGGGCGCCCTCCGCGTCAAACAGCACCACCTGCTCGTTGGGGAGCCCCAGAGCGACACCGAGCGCAGCAGCGGTTGTTTGCCCCATCGCTCCGCCCATCGTCAGGTCCCGCTTCTCGTTGGTGGTGAAGTCTCGCCAGTGGCGGCCAGACGTTCCGGTGGCAATCACAATCGCGTTACCACGGTGGGTCTGAAATACCCTGAACACATCTGCTGCAGAGATCATCGTACTCCTCCTGTCGATGCACATACGTGGCGCTTGCTGTTGTCAAGGCAATGGCAGTATGCCGTCCTAGCGGTTGAAACCATGGTATTCGTCACCGACCAACACGGCCACCGGTCGCTTCGTCGTGCGGGCCTCCTCGAACGCCGTGGAAATGCGCTTCCCGTCCTCATTCGACTCGACCAGATAATAGTTAATACGGAAGGCATTCAGAAACGGCTCTGTGTAGCGGGCCGCCGAATCTGTTATCACCCCATGACGGGTCCATCCCCGGTATCCAACGACCATAACCAGCGGGAAACCGGAATCCAGCGCCATGCCCCGGATGGAATCACCGGATTCCATCATGCCGGTATTTTGAATCAAGCAGACTGGCACCTTGCCACTCACCAGCAGCCCGAGCGCAATGGCGAAGGTTTCGCCTTCGCGGGACGTGGGGATAACGTCTAACCAGGGTTGCTCCTTCATCAATTCATACAGGTAGTTGGTTTCGCTGTCCGGAATCGTGATTATATGCGTAACACCGTTCTTCTTGAACTCCTCAACGAGGGTCTCGGGCCGTAGAATGGCTGCCTGTTCCTCACTCATCGCTTGTTCCTCCTCCTGGGGTGCTTATGCGTTGAGAGGGTATTATACATGATACGGCCACCGGGGTATACAGCACAGTAAAGATCCTGCCCGCTCTTTCCTCAACGCGCCCAGGAACGTATACTGCGCCGAGAGCATGCGCAAGCCCTCGATGTTCTATGATCTCTATCTAAGGAGACGCCGTCGCGCCAGGGCCTAGAGTGGGGGTGAGGACCAAGCAGCGCTCATCTTGATCCGGCAGAACTGCCACCATCCACCATATACACACCACCAGTACAGAAACTGCTCTCGTCGCTTGCCAGAAACAGCATCAGGCGTCCCACTTCCTCCGGAGCGCCATAGCGCCCGAGGGGAATCCGGGTAGCGATGGCCTCTTTGGTCTGCGCCACCGTCACCGCTGCCCCGGTTACCGTTGTGCGCATCTCTTCCAGGGAGCGCATCATGCGCGTCTCGATCGGGGCAGGATTAACGGTGTTGACCCGAATACCCCAGGGTGCACACTCGAGCGCGGCAGTGCGCATCAGTCCAATGACGGCGTGCTTACTCGTCGTATACGCTGAGAGGCCTACGGAACCACGAATGCCAGCAGTCGAGGAGGTAATGATGATACTACCACCGCCGCGAGCACGCAGCGCCGGGATGGCATACTTGAGCCCTAGCCAGACGCCGCGTACGTTCACCGCCATGACCTGATCGAAGACATCAACGGGATAGTCGGCAATGGACTGCAGCACGCCTTCGACCCCGGCATTGGCGAGCAAAATGTCGATACCCTGGTAGCGTTCGAGCGCGGTTTGCACGTAACCTTGTACTTCCTCTGGGCGGGTGACATCCGCCACCGCGTAGCTGGCGGCCGCGCTGCCAAGCGTGTCCACGACGCGTTGCAGCGCCGACGCGTTGCGGTCCACCAGCAGTACCTTGGCACCCTCGTCGGTAAAGAGCTTTGCTGCAGCCGCGCCAATACCTCCCGCCCCACCCGTAATTATGGCGACTTTGCCTGTAAGTCGTGCCATCATGTTTCTCCTCAATAACACATTTGACAGAACTCGCAACTGACGTATAGTAACATTCGAGGCCAAGCATACCGGCATGTGAGGCAATTTTTCATCTAGTGCTGGTGGAGCACGCTTCTCCGAAAGGAGCCCCCGATGCCAGAACTCGATCTCACCGCCCTTGCCGCCGAACGAGCCCGGCTGCGCACGACATATCTACGTACTGGCGCCGCGCGTACCCCGACGACAGCCCGCGGGGTGCACCATGTGGCCCTCCTCTGTACAAACGTGGAGCAGACCATCCAGTTCTACCAAGACCTTCTGGAGTTCCCCCTGACCGACGTCTTCGAGAATCGCGATTACAAAGGGTCCACACACTTTTTCTTCGATATTGGCCACGGCAACACCATTGCCTTCTTCGACTTTCCAGGGCTGGACCTGGGTGCGTATCACGAGGTACTCGGGGGACTGCATCACCTGGCGCTCTCCATGGAGCCCGAGCAGTGGGAACGGATCAAAGCGAAGCTTGATGCCGCTGGGGTAGCGTATCAGCAGATCGGCCGGTCACTCTACTTCCGCGACCCCGATGGCGCACGCCTGGAGCTGCTCCGTGAACCGCTTGGCGAGATGAACGGCAAGCGCGTCCTCTAGGGGCTGGGCTACTACAGGGTATTGGCTTGGGCGTGCGGCGTCTGGCCATGCAGGACGCGGAGCATGTTCTCCGCTGCCATGACCGCCTGGCGCTCAACGCTCTCGTAGGTGCGTGACCCCACGTGCGGGGTCAGCACCACGTTTGGCGCAGTGAGCAGCGGATTAGTCGGCACCACGGGCTCCGGTTCCACCACGTCTGCACCGTAACCGGCGAGTTGACCGCGTTGGAGCGCGGCTGCCACGTCACCCTCGTCGATCAGCCCCCCACGAGCGCAGTTAACGAGATACGCCCCGGGCTTCATCAGCGCCAACCGTGCCACGTTGATGTAAGCCCGATTGTCGTCCGACAGATTCATGTGCAGCGATACGACATCGGCATGCCGCAACACCTCCTCGGCCGTAGGTTGCCGGATGATCCCCCACTGCTGGGCGAAGGCATCATCCCAGATGACGTCGTAGGCACACACTCGCATGTCAAAGGCCACGGCCCGTTTGGCGACTTCCCTGCCGATGCGACCCAGCCCTAGGAGTCCGAGGGTTTTCTCGGCAAGTTCCCGCCCGACCCCGCGGTGCCATTCGCCACGCTTGACGATGGCATCGTGCTGGGGAATCTGGCGGGTGAGGGCGAGGAGGAGTCCAAAGGTGTGTTCGGCCACGGTCACGTGATTCACACCGGGACAGAAGGTCACCGGAATGCGTAGCTCTGTGGCAGCCTGGAGGTCAACTTTGTCTACGCCGATGCCATACTTTGATAGTACCTTGAGGCGCGGCACGCATTTTTGCAGCACCGGGCGTGTGAACGCGTCGTCGCCACAGAGGATGGCGTCGTAGTCTCCGACGAGCGCGAGGATGGCGGACTCCGGCAGGGGCCCACGCACCCGCTCAACGTCGTAGGCATCCCCCATCAGGAGATCATGGTGCTTTCCCGGTGTATCCTGGAACGACGTCGTTGTGATCAAGATACGTATCTGGCTCATAGGGGGCTCCCAACCTCGCCGCGCGCTTACCGTAGCGCTTCATGCGGAAGGTCCACGACCTTTTCCGCCAGGGCAGTGAGCATGCGCCAGGAGGTCTCATGCTGGCGTATGGTATCCACATCGCCATAAAAGGTATCGAGGAGCACATACGACGCACCCAGGCCTTGTAGGGCTTGTAAGTCAGCGTGGACCTGGTCTAGCGTGCCCTCGCCGGCAACCCGCTGCTCTTCGGGGAGTGGCGTATCGGTCAGACGCAGCCGAATGCGCGGGCACAGCGCCGGCAGCGGCTGGTCCTCAGCAGCGGCGAGCTGTTGCAAACGCGGCAGCCCAGTGTCTCGCAACCAGTCAATACGGATGCGAATCGGGTGCCAGGCATCCCCGTAGCGAATCGCCCGTCGCAAGGCCGCATCGCTAGCTCCCCCCACCCAGATTGGCGGGTGTGGTGTACGTACTGGCCGTGGCGTGGTGTGGACGTCCTGAAACGTCACATGGCGACCCGCGAATGACGCAACATCGTGTGTCCAGAGCGTCTTGATGGCCGCCAGGTACTCGTTGGTAAGCGCGCCCCGCTGCTGGAAGGGCACATCCAGGGCCGCAAATTCTTGCTCAGCCCAGCCTACCCCTACGCCAAAGAGCAGCCGCCCGCCGCTGAGTTGGTCCACATTCGCTGCCATACGCGCGACTTCTAAAGGATTGCGGTACGGCAGCACGATCACCGTGGTGCCAATCTCGATGCGTCGCGTCACGCCGGCGAGCCATCCCAGGGTGGTAAACGGCTCGTAGAAAGGCGCCGGATAGCGCTCCTGGACATCCGGTGTGATGGCCAGGTGATCAGAGATCATGAGAAAGTGATATCCCAGGGTTTCCGTCAGCATGGCCCATTGCATTAGGGAGTCAGGCCGCGCCCCAGGGCCAAAGTTAATCAGATTCACGCCGAATTTCACAGGGATGCCTCGCTTGCAATCGCAGGGGATGACGACAGACAGGCTTGGACCGGCCCGTGTGCGCTTTCAGAACAGTGCCTCTCAGGGTATCAGAACCGCCTGTTCACGACAAGCACGGCTCCTGCTCCCACACGCTTTTGTTTTGAGACCTATACGCTGCTGTACTACACTGTGTTCCCAGTTCTCCACGCCATATTTGATAGTCCACATCATCTTGTTACTAGCCGTGTGTTCCCATGCCCCTCAGAGGCTATATGCTGAGCTGCATATGCCAGGGCTATCCTATGCTACCTTGTGGTCCGTATCTATATGTACCTTCGTTGTATTGCTCAAAACTGTATAAATTCATCAGGTACTGCACAAGAAGGTCCATAACCAGAAAAAGTCCCCTAGCATTGGTTTTAGACGTCATAAGGCAATCTTTGCAGATTTAGATGTCTATGAGCCGTAAAATATGACAAAAGTCGCCCAAAGGAGATGGCGACGATAAATCTAGGGTAAAAAGCGGACTGTGGCGGTATAAATCTGTCCACGACCACGAAATGCGGACAGTGACGGCCACAAGAGATTTAGACAGATGGCAGTGGTATTTAGGGGTGAAATACGGCAGATGGACGTCTTTGGACCCTTTCCGGTCTTTTAGGCTGCTGGCAGACGTACAATTATAAGTTCGGCTTCGACTGTTCTGTGAGAGTCCACCGCAAGACGCTCTTTTTCTCCGGGTCAAGAAGGCGTATGCTCGCTTCTCAAAGGTATGATGTGTGCATTATCGGTTTAGATATCGCTGCTTCGATAGGTCTTTCACCGTTTGGTGTATAGGCACTATGGCCTCCCTGAGCGTTCTAGCCGGTGCTGCAGACCTCTCGAGTCTTCGCCGACCTTAGCGTTAGATATCACTGCGTGCTATGTATTGCGCGTCTGCCAGACGATTTAGATATCCGGAGTCTGTGCACGTGGCGAGAGCATAGCATGCGGGTTTAGACATCTCCCATACGACATCTATCGCGGAGGTACGTGGGCCTGTCGTCCGTTGAACCTATTGCACGCCAGCACTTCGGAGATCACAGGGCAAAGGAGGAGATATCACGGCCTGATAGAATAGGTCATGCTTATCGGATGTCCAGATAGCGTTCGGCTACACCAGAGCAGGAGCCATCCATCCCTGTGGCTTTTGAGGTCACAAGATCGAGAGAAGGAGAGCCCCATGCGGCTCTAGACCATCCGGCTTATCACGATGCTTGCGCTCATCCTCCTCATGACGCCGCTCGCCACAGCGGCGCAGCAGGCGACGACCGTGCACCGGGTCGGGCGGCTGCTTGGTGTGGGGAGCCCTCCCTCGGGACCCGATCCACTGTTTGAAGCCTTTCGGCAGGAGCTGCGTGAGCGCGGCTACATCGAGGGCCAGAATCTCCTCCTGGAGGACCGGTATGCGGAGGGGAGTCAAGAACGGCTCCACGACTCGGCGGCCGAGCTGGTCCGGCTGCCCGTGGACGTGATTGTGGCCGAGGGAGCCACCGCGGTCCGGGCGGCCCAGCACGCCACGCGGACGATCCCGATCGTGATCGCCGCCACCAGTGATCCGGTGGGGGAAGGGTTCGTCGCCAGCTTGGCGCGCCCGGGGGGCAACATCACGGGCCTGAGCTTCCTTGGGGCCGAGCTCCCTGGCAAGCGGCTGGAACTCCTCACGGAGACGATGCCACAGAGTATGCGCATTGCCGTCTTGGCCAATCCGGCCTTTCCAGCACATGCGTCGAGACTGCACACCCTAACCGAGGCGGCGCTGGCGCTGGGGTTGCACCTGCACGTCGTGGAGGTGCGCCGGGCGGAGGAGGTGGCCACCGCCTTTGCCGGGCTGCCCCCGCGCGGGGGTGGACGCGGTCCTCGTCCTCCAGGACGCGGTGGTGCTCAATAGCGAGCGCGAACGCGGCCGGGTCGTCGCGGCGCTGGCGGCCACGCACCGCCTGCCCGTGATGTATACGTGGCGAGAGTGGGTCGTGGCGGGATGCCTCATGTCCTATGGACCGAGCCGATCATGGATGTACCGGCAGTCCGCC
>AR_comb_assmDRAFT_10150150_pt1 | contig 13479 bp, 13 predicted proteins | sample ArasoioldDNA_FD_10543 | JGI IMG/M metagenome (IMG submission 10543) | reverse complement strand
GGCGCTTGCGGCCGCGGGTCTTGGAGTGTCTGCGTTTTGGATTAGGCATCGTCGTTTCGCTTCAGTAACGTTTTCAAACCAGCCATCCGGGGATCCTCCCACTGCGGACTGCAGTCGCAGGGGGCGGTGTTCCGGTTGGTCCCGCATTGCGGGCAGATTCCCTTGCAGCCTTCGAAGCACAACGGCTTCATCGGCAACGCCAGGTAGAACTGCTCCCGCAGCAGCTCGTTCAGGTCGATCTGCTCGTCTCGATAAAACGTCAGCGAGACGTCGTCGTCTTCGACCTCAATCTCTTCATCGTCGTCGTCGGTCTCGGGTTCCGCCGCGCCGGCGGGCAGGAACCGCAAATCGAACTCACGATCGACCGGCAACTTGTAGGGCTCGAGGCAGCGGCTGCAATCGAGCTCGAGCTCCGTCTTGACGGTGCCGACCAACCGATAGCGATCCTGATCTTTATGGATCACCATCCGGAGGTCCACCGCGGCTGTGACGCGATACTCCTCGCCCACACTCGGAAGATCTGCCGGTTGAAAGACCTTGTGAAACTCGGTCTCCGGCTGCCGGAAATGGGATAACTCGAGACGCATCACTTACTTAACGGCTATTTCGCCGCCAGACCAGACTTTCAAGTATACCACGCAGCCCATCGGCGCCATGCCTGACGGCCTGACGGCCTGATGGCCTGATGGCCTGATGGCCTATTTGATATCCACCAAGGCCACCCGGTTCACGCCGCTTTCAGCCAGGACCAAATCGCCATCCTTGGTCGGCATCATGTTGCGGACCACGCCGCCGCCGGCCGGAATCGCCCAGGACTGGAATTGAGCGGTTTTCGGATCAAAGCGCACGAGCGTGTTCGGCGAGACAGCAGATTCGCTGTACCAAATGATGTCGTTCAGCGCCGTGATGCCGTAGGGCTGCGACTTCGGTCCGCTCGGCGATGCGTACTCCTTGACGTCGCCGGTCCTGGGGTCGAGGCGCCCGAGGAAGCCGCGCGAATAATCCGAATACCAAATCACGTCGTCACTCGTGATCGCGATGCGGCGCGGTCTCGATTCCGCATTTGGCAGCGGATATTCCTTCACCGCCATCGTCCCCGGATCGATGCTCGCCACCTTGTTGGTCCCGAAGAGGACGATGAAGGGCTCGCCCTTTGAGCTGAAGACCATCCCGTACGGCAACGAACGCGGCGTCGGCATCGTGATCAACTTGATCGCGCCGGTCTTCGGCTCGAGCGTGCCGACCATGTTGGCTTGCTGCAGCGTGAACCACAGCAACCCGTTCTTGTCGAACAGCGGCGTGTGTGGATCGCGCGCCGCGGGATCGGGCATCGGGTATTCGGTGACTTCACCGGTCTTTGGATTGAGCTTGCCGACGAGCGCCTTGGAATTGCCCGTGTACCAAATGTTGCCGTCCTTGTCGGCGGTCAATCCGTGCGGGCCTGAGCCTGCCGTCTTGAGGGGGAATTCCTTCAAGTCGCCGCTCTTCGGATCGACCCTGCCAAGCACATTCGCCCACTGGCCGGTCCACCAGATCGCGCCGTCAGGTGTCGCCAGCGGATCGTGCGGACGCGATCCAAGCGACGGCACGATCCATTCCTTGAAGGACACCTGGACTTTGCCAGGCACGACGACCGACTTGGGACGGTTCTTCTCGGGGAAGTTCGTCGCGAGATACGCGAGCACGGTGTCGTGATCGGGTTGCGGCAACGCGACCATCGAGCCGACAACCTTCTCCCAATCACCGCGCGTGTAGCCGAAACCACCCGTCAGCAGCGCAAGGCTGTGGCACTTGCTGCATGTCGCCTGGACCAGCTCCTTTCCCGCGCCGTCAGGCAACGAGACCGGCGCGGCACCTCGTCCTTGCGCCGCCGGATGATGTTGCGCCGAGAGCAACAGGACCACGGACCAGAGGGTCACTATCGGAAAAAGGTGTCTCTTCGTCATGAGTATTCCCTCGTGCCGATAGTACCCGAACCGTGTCGCCTTACGTATAATCGCGGCCTGTCATGGAGGTCGGCATGAAGCGACAAGTTCTGGCCGGAATTGCTGTGCTGTCAATGACGCTGTGGGCGCAAGTCGCGGGTCCTTCGGCGGCTGCCGGGACGGCCTGCGCGAATCTCGCCGCGCTGACCATTCCGGGTGTCACCGTCAATGCCTCGGCTGTCGTTGCGGCAGGGTCATTCACGCCTCCCGGCGCTCAGCTCGCGATGACGCTGCCGGCATTTTGCCGCGTTGAAGCGACGGCCCGCCCGACCAGCGATTCGGAAATCAAGTTCGAGGTCTGGATTCCGCCGGCCGAAGCATGGAACGGCAAGTTTCAGGGCGTCGGCAACGGCGGGTATCAGGGATCGATCTCCTACGCGGCGATGGCCAATGCGCTGCGCCGCGGATACGCGACCGCCAGCACCGACACGGGTCATACCGGCGACGATGTGAAGTTCGGCCAGAACCATCCGGAGAAGGTGATCGACTACGGATGGCGGGCGATCCATGTGATGACCGACACCGCGAAGGTGATTGTCCGCAACGCCCAGGGCCGCTTTGCCGACAAGTCGTACTTCGTCGGCTGCTCGGCCGGCGGACACCAGGCCATGTCGGAGGCCCAGCGCTTTCCCGCGGATTACGACGGCATCATCGCCGGCGCGCCGGCCAACAATCGAATCCGCCAGACGTTTGCGTTCATGTGGTCGTGGACCGCGACGCACACCGAGGATGGCTCGCCGATCCTCACGGCCGCGAAGCTGGCGCTCGTGACCAAGGCCGCCGTTGCCGCGTGCGACGCCAACGACACGCTGAAGGATGGACTGATCGACGATCCGCGCAAGTGCTCATTCGATCCGGCGTCGCTCGCCTGCAAGGCCGGCGCCGATGAATCGACGTGCCTGAGCGGGCCGCAGGTCGATGCCGTGAAGAAGGTCTACGAGGGCGCGAAGAATCCGCGGACCGGCGAGCAGCTCTTCACCGGCTGGCCCCGCGGCAGCGAGAACTTCGGCGACACGGCGATCATGGGCTGGCGCCAGTACATCACCGACATGAAGGAACCGTCGCGCGTCGGCGTCTTGAAGTACTGGTTGTTCAACGATCCCAATTGGGACGTGCGCACGCTCGACTACGATCGAGACTTCGCATTTGCGAACGAGCGACTGCCGCAAATGCACGCGGTCGATCGCGACCTGACTCCCTTCAAGAAGAGCGGCGGCAAGTTGATCGCCTACGCGGGCTGGATGGATCCGGTCGTTCCGCCGCAGGACACGGCCGCGTATTACGAAGGCGTCGCCAAGGTGATGGGCGGCTACGACAAGACTCGTGATTTCTATCGGCTCTTCACCGCGCCTGGCATGGGCCACTGCTCCGGCGGGCCGGGGCCGAACACGTTTGACGCGCTCGCCGCCCTCGAGAACTGGGTCGAGAAAGGCGTCGCGCCGGATAAGTTGATCGCCACGCACAGCACCGGCGGCAAGGTCGATCGCACGCGGCCACTCTGCCCCTATCCGCAAGTCGCTCGCTACACCGGCAAAGGCAGCGTCGACGAGGCGGCCAGTTTCGCCTGCGTCGCACCAGAGCCGGCGTCGCCGCGGCGCACCTCGGCCGGCACACCCCAGTGAGCGCCACGCGCCGGGAGTTCATCGCGACGAGCCTGGGAAGCGCAGCTGCCGCCGTGGCCACCGACAGCGGATTGCTCGCGCAGCAGACCTTCTTCCCCGGCTTCCAGTCGCGCAAGATCCAGACCTCGGGCGCCACGATCAATGTGCTGCATGGCGGCAGCGGACCGCCGCTCTTGCTGATTCACGGCTATCCGCAAACGCACCTTGAGTGGCACAAGATCGCGCCGCAGCTGGCTCGGAAGTTCACGGTCGTCATGACCGACCTGCGCGGCTATGGCGACAGCAGCAAGCCGCCAGACGGCGACAACCACGCCGGCTACTCCAAGCGCGCCATGGCGCTCGATCACATCGAGGTGATGAAGGCGCTCGGCTTCGATCGATTCGCCGTGGTCGGCCACGATCGCGGCGCCCGCGTCACCTGGCGCATGTGCATCGAGCATCCGCAGGCCATCACCAAGGCCGCCGTCATCGACATCGTGCCGCTGCCGTACTCGATGGTGACGCGCGAATTCGCCACCGGCTACTACCACTGGTTCTTCCTGATCCAACCGTCGCCGCTGCCCGAAACGCTGATCGGCAATAGCGCCGAGTTCTACTTGCGATCGCGGTTCCTGGCCGGGAAGTACTTCGCGCCGGAAGCGATCGCCGAGTACCTGCGCGTGTTCACGCCCGAGACTATTCACGCGACGTGTGAGGACTATCGAGCGGGTGCGGGCATCGACATCACGCACTCGGACGAAACAAAGGACCGGCGGGTCACGTGCCCGCTGCTCGTGTTGTGGGGCCAGCAAGGCCTGGTCGGCCGCATCTACGACGTGATGAAGATCTGGCGAGACCATGCAACCAACGTGACCGGAAAGTCGCTGCCCGGTGGTCACTTCCTGCCCGAAGAACTTCCGGAGCAGACGCTCGCGGAACTCCAGGCCTTCTTGTAACAAAGGCGCGGGCACAATGGCCCGCGCCGTCGATGCGCTTACTTGAGTTTCCGGAAACGAGACTCGGACTTCTGGCCCTGGGCATTCGTGCTGGTCGTGATGAGCACGTCGCCCTCGATGCGAAAGTCAGTCGTGGTTTCACGGCCTTCGTTGACCGGGGCCGCAGCCGTAATGATCTTCCTGGTCAGTCGCGTTCCCTCGACACGATACGTCCCCGAATTACCCTGCATGCGGAGCCGATCGACCATTTCGTCCTTCGTCAGTTCGGCGATTGGCTTGTCAGTCTTGTTGCGGCCGGCTTCCGCCGTGAACTGAATGTAGTGCCCGTTCGCGTAGATCACGCGTAGCTGCGGGTTCGGCGCCGCCTGAACCTCGCCTGTGGTGAGGTTCTTCTGGGAGATGCGCTCCCATGCGCCCGCAACGGGATCTTTGGCCTGTGCCGACACGACGACGGACGACAAGAGCACGACGCACGCGACGCGAGCTAGATTCATTGCGATCTCCTATTCCGGACGAATGGACGAGATTTCGGGGGGCGAATTACGGTAGAGCTGGATGGTGAGTATCTGACGCTCTTACCGCCGCGTCAATCCAAATCAGATCAGGGAATCGAGCAGGTCGCGTGACCAGGCAATCTCGTCGTCGTTGACGAGGTGTCCCATGCCCGGATAGATCCGCGTTGTCACGGCCGCGCCCATTCGCGCGCAGACGCCGGCGCTCTCGCGGACGCGATCGGCCGGCACATGCGCGTCGACGTCGCTGCAGCCAAAGAACATCGGCGTGCTGTCGAATCGCCCTGATTCACTCCATGTGGTCCCCGGCGGACCGATCGCGCCGCCGCTGAACGCGGCGATGCCGCCAAAGCGCGAGGCATTGCGAATGGCGAACTCGGTCGTCAGGCATGCGCCCTGCGAGAAGCCGAGCATGACGATGTGATTGCGGGCGATGCCGGCGGCCTCGACCTCCGATACCAGCGCCGCGAGCACCGACAGCGCCGATGACAGATACGGCTCGTTCTTCTCGATGTCGGCCATGAAGCTGTACGGATACCAGGTTCGATTCGCCGCCGACGGGGCGAGGAACGTCACGTCGCGCCCAAGGCTCGGTACGAGATCGAGGATGTTCTCGGGGCCGGCGCCGCGCCCGTGCACCAGGATCACGGCGACGGGTGATTGGCCGAGCGGCTTCCCCGCGCCCAGCACCGGCTGACCGGCATGCGGGCCGTTAGCGATAGGTGACGCGGGCAAGGTTGGCTTCGATTGAGACGCGATACTGTTCTTCCCAGGGCGGCAGCTTCAAGTCACGGCCCAGCGTCGATCGCTCTTCATCGACGGTGAAGCCGGGCTTCATCGTCGCGATCTCGAACAGCACGCCGCCCGGCTCTCGGAAATAGATCGAGGTGAAGTAACAGCGATCGCGCACGTCGGTGACGCCCACGCCGAGCTTTAGCAATTGCTCCCGAACCTCGAGCTGCTCTTCCGCGGTTGCGATCGCCATCGCGACATGGTGCACCGTGCCGACTCCGTTGACGGCGGTCCGCGAATTGTTGTCTTCGATCACGTCGATCAGATGGCCCGGGGCGTCGGCGCCTGCGACCACGCGAGTGCGATTCGCCGACGTGCCGACGACACGCCAACCGAGTACTTCGGTCAGGAAGCCGACCGAAGGCTGCGCCTGGCGAACCATCATCTGCACGCTGTGAATGCCGCGCACCGCGCTCTTGGCGCCGACGATGGCCATCCACGGCGCGCGCGTGTCGTGATCGTTCGCGATCAATTCGAACCTGAGCCCGCTCGGATCGCTGAAGCCGATGGCCGGCTCGCTGAAATGGGCTTCGAGATCCGATGTGACGACGCCCTTTTCGGACAGGCGATGCCGCCAGAACTCGAGCGATCCGGTCGGCACCGAGAAACACGTCGTCACCACCTGGCCGGCGCCCTTGGCGCCGACGCGGACGCCGTAGCCGGCATAGGGGAACGTCGTCCAGATCGTGCCCGGCGCTCCGAGCTCGTTGCCGTAATAGAAGTGGTAGACGTTGTGATTGTCGAAGTTGACCGTCTTCTTCACGAGCCGCAGCCCAAGGAGCTCGATACAGAACTCGAGATCGGGCTGCGCCTCGTCAACCGTCGCGGTTACGTGATGCAGACCGAGGATCTTAGGAGCCATCGAAAGATTGTACGCCGTGCGGCCGCTCTCGGGCCGCCCGATCGACGTCACCTCGCCGGCGCGAGCCCAGCGAGCAATTCAGCCCGCAGGCGCTGGGCATCGCCCCGTTGAGGATCGAGCAGCAGGGCTTGATCGAGCTTGCGAATCCCTTCCTTCGGCTGCCCTCGATCGACATCGACCCACGCCCATTCGACCCAGAGCGGCGTCAGGGTCGGAGCCCACTTCGTGACGCGCGCATAAACGTGATCCGCTTCGATTAACGCCTCGTCGCGCGCGGCACCGGCGAGCAACGACGCGCGAATGCGGAAATACGCCGCGAGGTGGCGCGGATAAATCGGGTCGCGCTCGTCGAGCACGATGGCGCGCTCATACGCACTTCGCGCCTGCCCCAGCAGCTGTTCGCGACGGGGCGATGTGCTCTGAAGCGCCCACTCGATGGAGGCGCGGCCGAGGCCGTCGAGGTAGTCCGGAACATAGGGCGCTTCGCGAGTGGCCGCTCCGAATGCGATCGCCGATTCGGGCCAGCGCTTATCGCGGGCATACGACTGGGCTGCCGCGCTGAACGCATCCGCTCGCGCTGGAACAATTGACAACGGCACGACCAGCCATCCCGCGACGGCCAGCGCGGGCAGCTGCCACCACGCCGGCGACGATGTTCGCCGACTTGGCGCTGACGCGCGCGCAACCAGGATTGCCAGCAACAGAAAGCCGGCGTAGAGCAACGGGATCGAGACCGACTGCCCGGCCAGATAGGCGATGAACTGCTCCTCGGTACCGGAGATAACCGGATTGTTGATCACCGACGGCAACGTTGACAGCCAGGGAGACAACGCCGCCATAACCGCGGCGGCGAGAATCCAGCCGGATCGAACCGTGACTGGACGCGACTCGTCGGCCCCTGCCACGCGCGCACCCACCACCATCGCCGCGACGGCAAGAAACGCGAGCCGGCTCGCACCGCTCGCGATGCCGAACTGGATTTCGATGACGTGCGCGGCCACCGCCGCCGCAAGGCCTGCCTGCAGGGTTACATCGCCGAGCCGAATGGCGCCGAGCAGTATGGCCGCGAACAACGCGATCTCGAGCGACGCGCCAATCACGCCGGCGGAGACAAGCATGTCGAGAATCTCGTTGTGCGCGCGGTCCGGCATCGCGTCGATCTGCTCCCACCTGCCAATCTCCGGCGTGTAATGCGATGGAAAAGCCGACCGCAAGCTTTCGAGGCCGTGCCCAATCCACCATCCCGCCCTTGAATCGCGCGCAATCCGGAGCGTATCGCCCCAGATCAGGATTCGGACTCGCGCGCTGCCGACCTGGGGATTCAGCTGATCGACCAGGGCCGCAGGACGCAGCGACGGAACCACCAGAAGGAGCACGAATGCGATTACACCGACCCACGCAATCGGGATCGTCACGCGCCTCGGCGCTATGCGCCACAACGCCGCTGCCGCTGCCGCCGCGAGCGCCAACGCTGCGCCTCGGCTGCCTGAGGCCGCCACCGCCCCAATCTGAAGCGCGGCCAGCGCACCCCAGGCCCAATGCGAACGCCACGCCTGCATCACCGTGAGGGGGATCGCCATCGCCAGGTAACCGCCGATCAAAACGTGATTACCAAACGTGCTGCCGGGCTGATGTCCCTGATTGGGAGCAATCCATTGCACCACGTCGATCCCGGCGCGCTGCAACAAGAGATACGCGGCCGGCCAGGCGGTACCGATGATCATGGCGCGCAACACCAGATCGCGGCCACTCGATGAGCGCGACGCCGACGCCAGCGCGACGAACATGATTGCAAGCGCAATCCATGTCACAAGGCCATGCCTTCGCAGGTACGCGCCGAACACCGCATCCCTCGTGGTCCCCGACAGGATCGTCGCGATTGAAATCGTAATCAGGAGCGCGGCAAACAGGTAAACGATGGGCTGCGCGATCAGGCGACGGGCATAGGCGGGACTGAGGAGCGCGAACGTTCCCGGCAGGGCCATCAGCGCCCCGGCCCTGAGCAACAACGACTTCTGTTCCTCGAAGATCTGGTCGGTGGCGAAGTTGAAGAATGACGGCAGTGCGGCGAGGAGCGTCAGGGCAATGCCAATAGGCAATGCCTCGAGCACAGCGCCAAGCGACTGGCGAGCCGACTTGTGCGCCATCCGCGGCTAGTCTACCCGCTAGACCGCTAGTCCAGCCGGCGACCGGTTTCGACCCAGGGCTTGGGAATGAACAGTTGTTCGAACAGGCGGACGGCGTAGCGATCGGTCATGCCGGCGAGGAAATCCTGCGCCGCCACATCGACGCCTTCGGCTTCGACCGTCCTGAGATCGAGAAAGTTCTCCGGCTGTGATCGAACTTTTTCCCACAGGCCACCGAGGATTCCGGACGCCTTCCCGAATTCGGCGGTCGCGACGTCATTTTCGTAGACCGCTTCGAACAGGTAGCTGCGAAGCGCGACCAGCGCATTCAGGACTGGGTCGCTCATGCGGATCTCCGACAGTCCGCCTTCCAACGACCGATGGACGACATCAGTGACCAGCTTCCCGATGCGCTCGGACGATGAGTGACCGAGCAGCTCGACGGCGTCCCTGGGCAGGCTTCCCTCGCCGATGATCCCGGCGCGAACGGCGTCATCGATGTCGTGATTCACATACGCCACGATGTCGGCGACGCGAGCCACCTGGCCTTCGATGGTGCTGGCTCGGTGTTCAGGCGGCGCCCCGACGGGCATGCCGTGCTTGCCCTTCGAATGGCGCGCGATGCCGTCGCGAACCTCCCACGTCAGGTTCAGCCCCTGACGATCGTGCTCCAGCACGTCGACGATGCGCAGGCTCTGCTCGTAGTGATTGAATCCACCGGGAACCAACTCACTCAACACCCGCTCGCCGGCGTGTCCGAACGGCGTGTGCCCGAGATCGTGGCCAAGCGCGATCGCCTCGGTCAGCTCCTCATGCAGCCGCAGCACCTTGGCGATCGTCCGCGCGATCTGCGCGACTTCGAGCGTGTGGGTCAGCCGCGTGCGGTAGTGGTCGCCCGTTGGCGCGAAGAAGACCTGCGTCTTGTGCTTGAGGCGACGGAAGGCCTTGGTGTGGATGATGCGATCGCGATCGCGCTGGAAGGCCGGGCGGATCGGGTCCTCGACCTCCTTGCGCACGCGGCCCTTGCTGTCGGCGCTTTTCGACGCCTGCGGCGCCAGGATCTCACGTTCCCGCTGTTCGAGCTGCTCGCGAATCGACGGCATCATGAGCCCTTCATTATCTCCCGCAGCCCTTCGACTTCGCTCACCCCTCGACGTTGCTCGGGGTGGCCCTGAGCCTGTCGAAGGGTCAGGACTGGCCGCCGAGTATTTCGGCCAGAAAGCTGGTGCCGTTGGCCAGCGGACCAACGCCGAACATTTCGGCGAGCGTCTGGCCGAGGTCCGCGAAAGTCGTCCGCGTGCCAAGGTCAACGCCGGCTTTGACGCCTCGTCCGCCCACCAAGACCGGCACGTGCTCCCGCGAGTGGTCGGTGCTCGGGGTGGTCGGATCGTTGCCGTGGTCGGCAGTGATCACCAGAAGATCATCGTCTCGAAGCTTCGGCAGCAGCGCCGCCAGGCGCACATCGAATCGTTCGAGGTTCGCCGCATAGCCCGGCGTGTCGTTGCGATGGCCGTAGACGGCGTCGAAGTCGACCAGGTTCGCGAAGATCATGCCTCGTCCCTGGGACGACAGCAGCGCCTCGATCTTGTCCATGCCGTCGGCGTCGCTCCTGGTCGGGTGCGACGCTGATATGCCCCGTGCGGCGAACAGGTCCGAGACCTTGCCCACCGAGGTCACCTGGTGGCCTCTGGCGACCAGGCGATCGAGCAGCGTCTCCGCAACCGGCGGCATGGCGTAATCGTGGCGATTCGAGGTGCGCTGGAACGAGCCCGGCAGGCCGATGAACGGCCGGGCGATCACGCGCCCCAGGCCCATGCCCTTGACGCAAATGTCGTACGCCGCCTCGCACCACTCGTAGAGTTGCGGCACGGGGACGATGCCCTCGTGCGCCGCGATCTGGAAGACGCTGTCGGCGGAGGTGTAGACAATCGGAAAGCCGGTCTCGACATGCTCGGGACCGAGCTCGTCGATGATCGCGGTGCCCGAGGCGACCACGTTGCCGATCGACTTGCGCCCAATCCGCGCCTCGAACTGCTCGATCACGTCCTGGGGAAACCCGCTCGGGAAAGTGGGGAAAGGGCGATCGAGGACTACGCCCATCAGCTCCCAATGCCCCGTCACCGAGTCCTTGCCCGAGGAGCGCTCCGCCATGCGTCCGAACGCTGCCGTCGGAGATGACGCCGGCGGCTGCTGGAGCGCGACGAGCCGGGACATACCCATCGCGGCGAGCGTTGGAATGTTCAGCGGAACGGAGGCCGCGATGTTGCCGAGCGTGTTGCTGCCCTGGTCCTCATATAGTGCGGCATCGGGCAACTCGCCGATGCCGACACTGTCGAGCACAATGACGATGGCGCGATGGAACACGCCTCAGGGATGGTGCGACGAGAAGTAATTCGGAACGCTGCGCGGAGTGCGGATGGTCGCGATCGCGTGCTTGAAGATCAGGTGATCCATGCCCGCGTGCTCGACGATCAATGCAAAGCGATCGAAATTCTTGATGCGGGCCTCGAATTCACGCCCGTCGAGCAGGTGCACGGTCACGGGGAGCTTCTCCCGTCGCGCGTAATTCAGGAACACGTCCTGAATGTTCGGCGCGCCGGTCTTCGCTTCAGGTATCGGCGACATGTCTTCCGTCCTTCAACAGGTCCCGCGCGGCCAGCTCCCGAATAACGCTGTCCTGCACTTCGGCGTTAGTGCCGGGACCGTCAAACCACACAAGGTTAGGCTCTTTTCGGAACCAGATCAACTGCCGTCGCGCGTATTTGCGGTTCTCCTGCGCAATAAGTGCACGTGTTGACGCTTCATCTCGGACGCCGCGGAGGTGCTCCATCGCCTGTCGGTAGACGAGGCCGCCGAAGGGGCGCGCGTCCGGCGGCACGCCAGCCGACAGCAGCGCGCGGATCTCGTCGACGAGGCCCGCCGCAAACTGCTCGTCGACGCGCCTCGCGAGACGCTCGGCGAGCCATGGCGCCGGCATGCGGAGCGCGATGGCGCCGATCGCGACGTCGGGACCAAGCGGCGAGACGGTGTCTTCGAAATGCGCGGTCAGCGGCTTGCCGGTCTGGAAATAGACCTCGAGCGCCCGCACGAGGCGCTTGAGATCTCGAGGCTGGATCCGCGCGCCGGAATCCGGATCGACTCGCGACACCATGCGATGCAGCGTTTCGACACCCTTCCGTCGGGCGATCGCTTCGAGGCGCGCGCGCAGCTCGGCATCCTTGCCCGGTCCCGGGAACAGGCCGCGAGTCAGCGCGCGGTAGTAGAAGCCGGTGCCGCCCACCAGGATCGGCAGCTTCCCTTTCGCGTGGAGGTCCGCTATGACCGCGGCCGCATCACGCGCGAATTGCGCGGCAGTGTATTCGTCGGTTGGATCGGCGATGTCGATCAGGTGATGCGGAACACCGCGCCGCTCGTGGAGCGGCACCTTGTCGGTGCCGATGTCGAAGCCGCGATAAACCGCCGTCGAATCGCAGTTGATGATCTCGCCGTTGAAGCGCTCGGCGATCGCGATGCCGAGAGCGCTCTTGCCCGTGGCGGTAGGGCCGAGAATCGCAATTAGTGGACGCACAATCTCTGTGGCACTTTAGGCACCGGCACCCGAGGCACCTTCGCGTTACTGACCCGGCGGCGACTCGTTGTAGTAGAAGGTGACCGTGAAGAAGGCCTTGTCGTCGGGATATTCAGGCGGCAGCGGCGTCGTCGGATTCGACGCCAGGAGCGCGTTCACCGCCGCGGTGTTGAACGAATCGATTTCAGACGGACGGACCACCGTCACGTCGGTGAGCGCGCCGTTCCGATGCACGTTGAAGGTGATCACGACGCGGCCGCGCATGCTCATCGCCGCCATCGGCACGAACCAGTTGCGGCGCACCTGCGAGACGAAGCGGCGGATCCACGGACCGAACTCGACGCCCTTGGTGTCGAACTGCAGGGGACCGAATTCCTGCACCTGGCCCTTCTGATTGCTGAAGGACTCGTTCTGCACGTACTTCTGCAGGTTCTTCAACGCTTCGCCGAGCTGCCCTCCAGGCGGCGGCTGCATCTGCGGCTTCTGCATCATCGCCATGTCGGCTTGACGCTGGTCGACGACCGACGGCGTCTCGACGGGCGGAGCCGGCGGCGCAGGTTGCGGCGCGGGACCCTGGCCGCGCATCTTTTCTTCCGGTGTCGATTCGGTTCGTTCGTTGGAATTGCCTTGAGCCGAGGGAAGGGGGTTGGTCAGCGCCGGTTTTTTCTCCGGCGATCGTGCGCTGCGATCGACATCGGACATCTCGACGCGATCGGGTTTTTTGAGCGGCGGCAGGTCCACGCGGGGCTGCACGAACACGAATCGGGGCTGGTCCTCCGGCCGCGGCCGTTCTTGCGGCGGCGGTACCGCCTGAGCCGGCAGGTATTGCTCGAGATACTGCGGAGCAAATATCAACAGCGCAAGGATGACGGCGTGGACGACGACGGCCAAAGCAACGCCGTCGCGCCGGTTGATCGCCGACCCGACTGGCTCGATGTCGCGGTAGCGATCGTCGAAGTCGAAGTACATCAGGAACTTACTGAATTATAAGGGACTTGGGGCCCGGGTCTTGGGACTTGGGCAAGAACCTTCGTACCCCAAGACCCAAGACCCAAGACCCAGCCCCTCAGGCCTTTC
>AR_comb_assmDRAFT_10945575_pt1 | contig 13484 bp, 11 predicted proteins | sample ArasoioldDNA_FD_10543 | JGI IMG/M metagenome (IMG submission 10543) | reverse complement strand
ATCGACTCGAGCATGAGCGCGTTCGTCGGCGCCTTGCCGAAGTTGTGGTTGTTGTTGACCGCATAGACCTCGCGCACCTCGGGCTGGCGGGCGATCGCCCGGGCCGCGCGGGCGATGTCCTCCAGCTCGTGCCGTGTGTAGAGGTAGTCGAAGCGGGCGTTCTTCTGGTCCTCCTCGGCTCGCCGCTGCTCGGGCGTCTTCTTCTGCCTCTTCTCCACGTTCTCCGCGGTCTTCTTCGAGCCGCGCCCGAAGAAGCGCATCCAGGTCTGGTAGTTCCGCCCGTGCATCCGGAGGTACCCGGTGGGGGTCGTCGCGTAGGCGCCCAGGCGCAGCGAGTCCTTCGGAAGGTGCGGCTGATCGACGTTGACCCAGCCGATCCTCCGCTCCCGCAGCGCATCGAGGACCTCGGGAGCGTCCCAGCTGTCGTGCCGGAACTCGACGAACACCGGCAGCCCCCTGAACGCCGCGGCCGCCTTGAGCAGCCACTTCAGGGCGTCCTCGTCGATGGTGTGGTCTCGCCGGATCCGCTTGAAGCTGTAGGCGAACTGGAGCACCGCGGCACCGAGCCGTCCGCCCTCGTACAGGACGTCGAGGCCCTCCCGAGCGCTCGCCACGTCCTCGCGGGTCCAGCTCTTGCCGGGGGCGACGAACTGTTCGGGGATCTTGGCGGTGAAGACCACGCCCGGCCGGTGCGCCACCCGCTCGAGCCAGCTGCGGGCCTCGGCGGCGGTCGCGGCCCGGTAGTACGTCCGGTTGATCTCGAACAGCGGCAGGTAGAGGGAGAGGTACTCGAGCTTGTCGAACCCGCGCCCGGGCCGCTCCGGGTACACGGTGCCGTTCCAGTTCTTGTAGTCCCAGCCGGCGACGCCGGCCTTGAAGGTGACGGCCATGCACCGAGGCTGCCACGTTCGCGTCGCGGCGTGGTCCGGTCACGGACCCCGGATGCTGGCACTGAACGAGACGGCACTCGCTGCCTGAGCCTTGATCTCCGGCCCGGGCGGGTCCATGAACGGCGCGGGGAGCGGGGGACGTGGCGGACCTTCATCCGAGGTTCACGGAGCTCGAGGCCGCGACCGTGGCGAACGTCGCCGAGGCGATGGACGTACGCCCCGTCGACCCGCGCCGCCGCCCGACGCGCGATCGCCCGCCCGACCAGACGCTCGCCCGGGGGACTCGCATCCTGGAGGTGGGCTGCGGAACGGGCACGATCGCCAGGCTCCTCGCCGGAGACCCGCGGGTCAGGGAGGTGGTCGCCGTCGATCCCTCCGCGCGCCTCGTCGCGCGAGCGCGAGAGCTCGCCGAGGGTCTGCCGAAGGTCCGTTTCGACGTGGCCGACGGAACGGCGCTGAGCTTCGACTCTGCGACGTTCGACTCGGTCGTGCTGCACCGGGTGCTGTCGCACGTCCCACGCCCCGAGCAGGTGCTCGCCGAGGCCTGGCGGGTGCTGCGGCGCGGGGGAGCGCTCTCGATCTTCGACGGGGACTTCGCGACCCTGACCCTCGGGAAGGGCGAGCACGACCCGCTCGAGAGCTGCATCGTCGCGTACCTCCAGGCCCACGTGCACGACCCGTGGATCGTGGGGCGCCTGACCACGCTGTCCGCCAGATCCCGTTTCGTCGGAGGACGGCTGAGCAGCTTCGGTCACGTGCAGATGGACGACACCGACTACGTGGTGAGCATCGTGGATCGAGGCGCCGCCGCACTCGTCGCCGAGGGGCGGATCGGCCCGTCCCTCGGGGAGGCTCTGAAGACCGAGGCGCGTCGCCGTGCCCACACCGCTACGCTGTCCGGACACATCGCGTACGCCTGTCTGATGGCGCGCAAGTCCTCATAGCCGAAACCACCTGACGGGTCGTTCCTCGCTTGCCCTGGCGGCCGGCCTCCGCGTCGCTGGGCCGAGCCCGCCGCCGCCAGACGGAGTCGGTAGAGTGTCGGGGTGCGCTGGATGGTGCTCGCCGCGCTGGGTCTGGTCGCGACCGGAGCGACCGACGCGCCGCGCGTGCGCGACCTTCCGCTCTTCGTCGTCGAGCGGAACCGGGTGATCTGGCCGAAGAAGTGCGCCCGCGCGGCGACGCCGGTGCCCGCGGACGTGCAGTCGCTCATGCGGAAGGAGCTGGGCGAGCGAGGCGTGCTCGCCGGCTCGGGGCGGGCGGACGAGGTCGCCCTGGGAGCCCCGGAATGCATGCCGGGCGAGTGCGGCAGCGGGCAGTTCGCGGTTCCGCTGGCCTCGGGGGACGCCCAGCGGGTGGGCCTGTTCCTGCCGGCGAGCAGCATCGCGGCGGCGTCGCTCCACCCGCTGAAGCTGGTGAGCGCGGAGGGAGCGGAGCCTCACGGGCTGCTGCGGCCTGGACTGCCCCCGCCGACACCGGCGCCTCCGCCGTGCGGGGATCCGCCTCCCGAGCCGAGGACGGAGGCGGACCCCGATGCCGCGGGACGGCTGGTGACGTGCCTCACCTACCTCGAATCCGGCGGGCCCCGCGGGATCCAGATCCAGGGTCGGGGCGAGCTCCGGGGCAACGGCTCGCCCGCGTACGATCTCGTTCGCTTCCGCACGATGGAGCTTCGCGAGGGAAGGGCCGTGCCGGGCGCGTGGCACGCACAGCCGCGGGGGGAGGGCTCACGACTTCCGGTGCCGGTGGCGTTCCTTGCGGGCGCGTCGCGCGGCGAGATCCGTCTGCTCTGGCTCCGGGAGGAAGGGGTCTGCTGTCCGAGCGCCGCCAGCGCGTGGGTGACCGACGTCGGGGAACGCGCGACCGACGGGCCGCGTCACGTCGGGGGACTCGGACAGCCGTGCGACTGAGGGACGGCGGCGTCCGGCTCAGCCGATGAACACGAGGGTGAGAGAGCCAAGCACGGAGAGTGCGAGGACCCAGGCGGCGCTCTCGACGACCCCGTGAACAACCCACTTCCAGCCAGCGGTCTCGGTCTTCATGTCATCCTCGGAGAGAAGTCGCTTCGGGCCCGGGCGAGTGCATCGGCGATGCCCACCGCCAACCCGCGGAATCACGGGGACTCCGACACGAGCACACGTGCGCCCGAGGTGACGCCTGGGGGCTGTTGCGCCGCCAGCTACGGTGCGCCGCGCCGGAGCGCCTGGAGCTTGGCCCGCTGCGCCTCCGACAGCGTGTTGCGGATCCGGATCAGCAGCCCGAGGTGGGCGCGCTTGATCTCGGTCTCGAGCTTCATGACCTCGCCGGCCTGGGCCAGGGCCTTCGCCTCGTCGATCTGCGGCGCGTCGAGGAGCTTCACCAGCTGCTCGGTCGCGGCCTGGAGCTGCCACTGCAGCCGGGGAAACTGCGCCTGCGCCCTCTCGAGCTCCTTGACGATGGCCTCGCGCTGCTTGTCCTCCAGGGCAATCTCCGCCTGGTGCGTCATGATCAGCTCGGGGGGAAAGAGCTTGCTGCCGAGCGGGTCCTGCGCCTGCGGCGCGGTGGGCGTCGCTGGCCCCTGGGCCACGGCGGGTGGACCGACCGCGAGCGCGAGCGTCGCGAGCAGGTTGCGGAGAGCGCGGCGGTTCATGGGAGGCCTCGGGGATCCAGCGTCGGGACCGACCGGAGGGTGACCAGGTCGGGCGTCTCGAGAAGGAAGTCGGTCGGGCCCACCCATCGGGTGGCCACGGTGGGCCAGGCGGCGGGAACGGGCTTCGGCCGCGCGACGAGCCAGGTGGCCACCCCCGCGGCGACCAGCGCCGTGGAGAGCACCGCCCATCGCCACGCCGTGCGCCGGTCTGGACGGCGCTGCGCGGAGGCCCACGTCGCCTCGAACCCGGGCAGATGGCGGGCGTCCTCCCGGTGTGCATCGGCCAGCGCGGCGCGCAGCCGGGCCTCGTCCTCTCCAGGCGTCACGTCGAGTCCTCCGGTCCGAGCAGCGCGACCAGGCGGAGCTTGCCACGGTGGTAGTGCGTCCGGGCCGTCCCCGTGGAGACGTCCATCACCGTCGCGGCCTCCTCCACCGTCATCTCATGGAAGAACACCAGATCGAGCACCTCGCGCTGGCGGGCAGGCAGCGTCCCCAGCGCACGCCGGACCCGGGCTCCCCGCTCCTCCGCGAGCACCGGCTCGGCGGGATCCGGCCCCGGGCCCCCGAGGAGCTGCTTCCAGGGCTCGCGTGACTCCAGCCACCGCCGCCGGCGTGCGCTGGCGGCGACGTTTCGCACCACCGCGAACAGCCAGGTCCTGAACGCGGACCGACCGTCGAAGCGCGCGCGGCCTTCCAGGACGGAGAGGTATGCGGACTGGAGGACCTCCTCGGCCTCGGTGGCGTTCCACCGGGTGCAGGCCAGGGCCCAGGCGAAGCTCGCCGGATGGAGCGCAGCGATCTGCCGCTCGAGCTCTACCGATGCCACGCGTGGGGTCCATGGCGCACGCTAGCGCAGGGGTTCGCTGAACACGCAGGCGATGGGGTCTCCCTCGGAACCAACGCCGCCGTCGGGCGAGACGCCCTGGGCGTAGACCCGCGCGAAGGCGTCGTTCCAGCACTCGGTGATCCGTGCTCCGGGCTCCGCGTCGCCGCCATCCACCTCGACGTCCGCACGGCCCGCTCCGCTCGGGATCCAGCGCGAGCCGACCCTGCCCGACTCGAGCGCCTCCGGACCTCCGACCAGATTCGCGACCGCGTCGAACGCGAGAGCGCCCGAGCCGTCGGCGTGCAGGGCGGAAAGGACGTCGGCCGTCGTCGGGGGCCTGGAGCCGGTGTGGACCTCGCCGAGGTGCACCTGGATCTGTCTTCCATCCGGCACCACGGTCCAGCCGGCCCCGAGGTGACCCTCCGCGGCGTTCGCGACCGGATCGAGCCGGTGGGCGAGATCGAGATCCAGCGAGAACTGTCCCTGACCGGGCCCGTTCGGCGCGGCGCCGGTCGATGCGCCAGTCAGGAAGGGGGCGAACTCCGAGTCCTGTCCGGCCTTGGGGCGCAGCTCCAGCACGAACTGGTGAGCACCGGGCCCGACGCGGGTGATCGACAGGCGCGCGGCCACTGGCGACAGCGGATCGGTGAACGGACCCCACATTGCCGAGTCCGGGCCGATCGCCGCCGGAGGCGTGCGCGAGATGCTGGTCAGGGTGTCGAGCGCGCCGCCCACGACCCCGTTGACCTGCGCGGTCATCTGCCGGGTGAGGACGTAGAGGCTCGCCGTCTCACCGACCGCGGAGGCGGAGCTCTGCGAGAGCGCGGCGGGGGCGCGGGCGGCCGGTGCCGTGATCTCGAGCGCCTGCCGGGAGGGAAGCGCGGTCCGGAACGAATCCGGAGAAGCGGGGGCGTCGCCTCCACAGGCGGCGCACAGCACGAGCGTGACGAAGAGACCTCTCCACATGCGGACCTCCGGGACGGTGAACGTCGTGTCCGGAGGCTTGGTTGCTCGAAGGGCGTCTGCATATGACAGGCACCCCGCGGGCACGCGGTCTCGCAGGGTTGCCGAATCCAGAAGTCTCCCGAGATTGCAGACTCGAGGAGGCCACACATGCCAGGTCGGCACCACAGCAGCGCTCGCAGCGGCGGGAAGGCGACGAAGAATCCACGGAAGTACAAGGCCCTCCGCCGCAAGGGAATGTCCAAGGCTCGCGCGGCGAAGATCACCAACGCGGGGAAGAAGGCCAGCCGCAAGGGCGGCCGCCGGTCGCACAAGGGCAGCTCGTACCGCGGCCGCAAGTGATGGAGACGTGACGATGGCATCGGCACGTCAGAAGGCGGCGAGGCGGAACATCAAGAAGGCTGCCGCGGCGGCAAAGCGGAGGAAGACCATCAAGCACCTGCCGAAGCGCACCCGGACCGCGCTCGGGAAGCAGGGCAACAAGGTGAAGCGCCAGAAGCAGCGCTGACCGCCGTTCTCATGTGGTCCTAAGGGACGCTTGCCCTCGAGCGCGGATCGGGAGGAGCCTCTCGCCCGCTCGATGGTGCGCTGACCGGAGGGGCCGTGGACTGGAGGGGCCGGTGTCACGGGCGACTGTCCGTGGCGGGGGGCCTGAGCCCGTTGCTCCTCTGCGCGCTCGCGCTCCTGACGGGATGCAAGGAGGAGGCTCAGCCTCTTGCTCCGCTGACCCTCCCCGAGCGACCGTTCCTCACCGAGGCGGAGTTCACGCAGACGCCCACCCTGGCCGCCCGCCAGGACCAGATCGTCGTCTTCGATCTCGAACCGACCGGCCCCGGACAGGCCACGGCAGAAGACGTCTCGCGCCAGGACCTCGAGGCGGGGACCTACCGCTACTGCATCGAGACCGGAGATCCCTACCTCCAGCACCTGAGCGTCGAGGGCGCCGACGGTCGGAGCGTGGTGGACCTCGATGCCTCCTCCGGGTGTGTCGAGGCCCAGCTGCAGGGAGGGACCTACCGTCTGCGGCTGCGTCATGCGTGGAGCGACGCGAGCGGAACGCACAGGCTCGCCTTCCTTCACCGGCTCAACGCGAACGCGACGCTGATCGGTGACGGCGGCGTTCCGCGCGCCGGGTGGTGGGCGCTGGCTCCGGACGATCCCAGCGGCAAGGGGCGCGCCGGCCGGCTCCGGGCCTTGCCGCCCCCACGGGAGTTCGAGGATGCCGGCGCGCTCTATCCGGCAGTCGAGCCGATCATCGCCGACTTCTCGAGCCAGCAGATCGACGACACCGCGCTCTTCGATTTCTCGCACCTCGGCGGGGGCGGTGAGACCGGGCCCGGGCTCGTTCCGCAGATCCGCGCCGGCCCCACCCCGCTCGACGTGACCGTGCTCTCCAACGACCCATCCTCGGCCCTCGTCGCCAACACGTCCGGAGTGACCGTCGCGAACAAGTTCCTGTTCCAGCCGCTCCAGATCGTCGACCTCGGGCAGGGAAAGGTTCAGCTCCAGGAGCGACCGATCCTGGAGGGTTACACGCCCTTCTTCATCGATCCCGAAGGCACCGTCCGGTGGTTCGGCAAGCCCCCACAACTTTCGTACATGAACACGGCGGTGCTGTTCCGGATCTTTTTTCCCGGAGATACGGACTACGGCCAGGCGGTCCCCGGGGAAGGAGAGGTCGCGCTCTACCAGGAGTGCAACTACGGCGGACCGGTGGCGATCTTCGCGGCGAATACTCCGGACTTCTCGGCGCTGAGCAGCGTGAGCGTCACCCTGGATCGCACGACTGCCTCGGTGAAGCTCGGTTCCAACGCCGCCGCCGTTCTCTTCCCTGACACCGGATACGGCGGAACCAGCCTGACGCTCGGGCAGGACACGCCATGCCTCGATCGGACACCGCTCGGCCGGAATGCCCGCTCGCTCCAGATCCAGCCCCTCCTGCCGATCTTCCTTGCGACGTCCAGCTGTGTCGGTTGCAACCTCTCCGGGGTCGACCTCACCAGGGTGAGCGTGAGCGGGGCGGATCTCAGCCAGGCGAATCTCACGGGCAGCACGTTGAACAGGACGAGCCTCCACGCTGCCCGCAGCCTCGCCGGGACGGACTTCAGCGGGGCGACGATCTCCTGTAGCGACCTCTCGGGGACCGATGGCGGCGTGGTCGATCTCGCCCAGACCTGGCTGGCCACCGCGATCTTCGACCCGAACATCTCTACCTGCAGAACCAACTTCTCGAACACCCGGGTGGACGACGCTCACCTGAATCCAACGGGGCTGACTCTGCTGAACCTGACCAACGCGGACATCGTTCTCTCGGTCCCGCTTCCCAATTGGGATCTGGCCGGCGCCCTCTGGACGGGGGCGACGGTGTCCGGTGGTTCGCTCCAGGGGGCACGGTTCGCTGGCGCATCACTGAGCGGGGCATCGTTCCTGGGTGTCAATCTCAAGCAGGCCGTCCTGCAGGGCCTCAGCATGGGGGGCATCAATCTCACCGGATCCCAGGTCGACGGCAGCCAGATGCAGGACGCGGGGCTCCAGGGCGCGATCCTGATCGACGTGACCGGACTGGACACCGCGATCTCCACCGGGGCGGACTTCAGCGGAGCGCACTTCGGAGGACGAGGGCTCGTGGGTGCAACGCTCGAGCAGGTCAAGCTCGATGGGGCGACGTTCGAGCCGGGGAGCGATCTCTCCGGAATCCGCTTCAACGAGAGCAGCCTGATGAACGTCGACCTTTCAAGCCTCGCGCTCTATGGCGCGAGCTTCACCCGCGCCAATCTGGAGAACTCGAGCCTCGCGGGGGCGTTCCTCTCCAACAACCCCGACGCTGGCATCTCCAGCCCGGCGGATTTCACGGGGGCGCATCTGAAGAACGTCGACCTCTCGAGCGCGCAGCTCCAGAGCACCATCTTTCACAACGCGAGCATCTACGGCTCGTTCAATGGGCTCAACAACGGGCCTCCTTACTTTCCTTGCGTGACCAGCCCTGACGCCGGCACTTCCGTCTGTATGAGCGCGGAGCTCACCGGGTTCACCTGCAGCTGCGCGACCGCGGTGGGCGCGAGCATGACCCGCACCGACTTCAGCGGTGCCTTCCTCTATGGAGTCGACTTCGCCGGTCACAACACCACCGTCAATGGCGTCGACTTCAGCGGCGCGATCCTGGTGGGCGCGAGATTCAAGGACACTCAGTTCCTCGTGGATCCCTCGGAAGGGGGGGCCCCGCCCAACTTCTCCGGCGCCTTCCTCCAGGGAACCGACTTCACCGAGGTGGCGCTCGACCACGTGGATTTCTCCAACGCCTTCGTGGATGTCACCTCGGACGGGAACCAGATGCAGGTCCTCCTCCCCACGAGCTACACGGGCTTCGCCGGATGGGAGGCGCCGAACATGCCGGTCTGCGTCTCGCTCGACTACACCGGCTTCGTCACTGTTCCTCCGACGACCACCGGCAACACGACCTGTCCGGACGGGATCCAGCACCCGGGGGGCTGCGGAAAGATCACGCCGAGACCGAGCGTCAATCCCAACTGGGCCAGTCCGGTCCCCATCGGCGGCGCGACTCCGCCTGGCTACTACGTCAACGAGGCCACGTACTCGAGCGCCGATCAGTCAGCGGGCTGCAACCTGAATTCCGCAAACTTCGACTGGTGAGTGCATCCGCGGGGAGGGTGGGATGAACAAGCTGCAGCGGAAGGAGATGAGGCGGCGCTTCAGGCGTGAGCGAAGGGTGGAGCTCTCTCGTCATTCGCGCGCCGTGCATCGTCAGCTCGTCGCCGCAAGGAAGGCGCTGCGCCGCCGTGAGTTCCTGATCGGAGCCGCCGGGGCGGGGGCTCTCCTCGCCACGCCTGCCTTCCTCGGTGGTTGCCACAAGGACGAGGACGTCCAGCCCGGGACGATCTTCTTCAATCTTTCTCACGAGGATTTCGCGAACCGGACCTACTTTCTCACCGGCGGTGGCAAGAGCTACCAGCTCACGAAGGTGAGCGACGATCCCGACGTCCTCGCAAGGGCGCGCCGGACCAACACGTTCCTCAGCAACGTCCCGGACCGGTACATCACCCACCACATCGAAGGGACCGTCTTCGCCACCGAGACGGTGACGCTGACCTACCTGAGCTCGGATATCAGCAAGCAGGACGGGACCTGGTCCATGTCCGGGGTCTTCGTGCAGCTGCCCCAGTCCTCGATGCGGCGCGCCTTCGAGGGCGCCCGTGCGCGGAACCCCACCGGTCCTCTGCCTCTGTCGCCGAAGCGGGAGACGTACGGGATCCAGGCCGCGCAGTCCGAGCAGGACCTCCGTGAGGAGCAGGTCCTCCTCGACACGAACGCCCAGGCCGTCGCGATCCTGACTGGAGGTCCTGATCTCTTCAGTCTCGACGCGGGCACCGCGGCCCACATCCAGACCAACCACCTCGACACGGATACGGTCCGGACCCTGGCCCGCGCCCTCGGGGAATCGAAGTACGGGCCGGCGACCCCGGAGGAGAAGCCGGGGGTAACGAACGCCATTGGCTGGGGAACCTTGACCCCGGTGGTCAATGACGCGGGTGTCACGTTCAAGAACACCAAGGGCACCCACGCCGGACGGAATCAGTACATCCCGGTCTTCCATCCGGACATCGTTGCCTACGCCGGCCAGCAGGTGGCGCGCTTCTCCAGCAACGTGAAGGACGACACCACGATCGGTGTCGACGTGACTCAGCTCGATCCCCAGCCGGGTGATCCACCGAATCCGGCCCTGGCTGGAATGATGTGGGCCCGGCGCGACGGATCGACCTCGGTCGATCTCGGTGGCACGGGTGCCGGGCCGGCCCAGGTGATGACCCTCAAGCAGATCGGTCCCCAGAACGGGCTGACGGTGACACCGACCGTCACCGCGAACGGAGGCCAGCCGACCGTCTCGGTGCTGACCCAGAACTGGTACGTCCGGTTCCTCGGGATCTACCTCCAGTTCATCGCTTCCGATGGTGTGACGGTCCTGAAGCTCGCCGACATTCCCGAGTACGTGAACGGGACGATCATCCCGGGTCATGACAAGACCGGGGACACGGCGACCGACATGTTCATCGGCGTCCTGGGCCCGGAGTTCCTGATCCTCGGGATCCCGGCCTGGCCGGGCTACACCACGCCGACGTTCACCGTGCCTCAATCCGCGGCGACGGTTCGGATGCTGGCGAGCGGGCTCGGAACCGGATCCAGCAACTATTCGGACACCGTGCTGCCCGGCGCGTTCATGACCGCGATCGTGAACTACGGCGTGACCGCCCTGCTGTGTGCGATGGGCGCGGCTGCCTCGGTCGGACTGATCACGAAGACGGTGGTGAACATCGCCCGGCCGCTCGCTCAGGAGCTCGTGGTCCTGCTGAGCCAGGCGATCAGTGGCAACTCGGCCTACTCCGCGGCCTTCTGGAAAGCGCAGGGACTGGCGTTCCTTAAGTGGGTCATCACCAGAGACGTCGGAATCTACGTCAAGCAGCTGGTCGAGGAGATGGTCGCGGTGACGGCCGAGGCCATCGCGGAGGACTGCATTCCCATCGCCGGCTGGATCATGCTGGGAATCTCGGTGGCGGTCGGCGTGGCGACCCTGCTCGAGACCACCATCGAGATCGTGGAGTCTCCGTGGACGTACGTGAACGATCTCGTCTTCACGCACGATCTCTCGGTCAACCTGCTCCGGGACCCGGGGAGCGGGACGTTCCCGGAGAACGCCGATCACTACGTCGTGACCGCCTTGTTCGACGACGGAACTCCGTACGTCCAGACGCTGCCCGTGCAAGGGGGGCCGGCGACGCTGCCGCCCGTGGTCTTCGGCTCGGTGCCCCTCGGCGGAAAGGTCAACGTCTCCGTCGCTTTCTATCAGCAGGCCACGGGAAGCTCGGGGCGTCTCCTCCTCGGGAAGGGCACGACCGGTCGGGTCGACAACGACGCCAGCGCCAATCCGACGCTCACCCTCGCGGAGGTGCGCTACCCGATCGACTCCAGCACCACCTACGAGCACCGGCAGAAGACCGCGCTCGACTCGAGCGGCAATCACGTCTGGGACGAGAACGCGCCGGCACCCACCGTCAACGCGGCCAACCTCGTCTGCGGGACCGCCGGGACGCTCTGCAACTTCGACGGCATCACCGTTCGCCAGGAAACGGCAAGCCAGCAGGGTTACGTCGGCTATGGATTCCAGGGCTGGACCGATTCGTCGAAGGGGGAGAGCTGCGGGGGAGGTCCTCCGGCGCAGTTCGGACAGCTCGCCAATCTGAACACCGGCTCCGACGCCCAGGACGGGTACATCGCCGGGCCGTGCGGGTTCAGCAACCCCGGCGTGAAGGTCGCTTACAACCTGCTGAGCCACGACACGGCGAACTTCTACCTGGACACCAGCAACACCAACGCCCTGCACCTCCGGCAGGTGACGCTGGCGCCTCCGGCGTTCGAGGCGCCCTCCTCGAGCAATCCGCAGCCCCCTTCGCAGTCCTGGGGCGTGCTGAACTTCATGCCGGATGCTCTGCTCCTGCATCCCGCCGGGCACATCGTCAGCATCAGCAGCGTGAATCACAAGCTGGAGACGCTCCCCATCCCGCAGCAGCCGATGGCCGACGGCGACGCCCTGATCCATCTGCTCGCACAGACGAAGTGCGGGAAGGGGACGCGGCCCGGGCTGGTGACGGCGCCCACGGCAGCGGCCGTCGCGCCAGACGGCACCATCCTCGTGCTGGAGGCCGGGGACTCCCAGGCCTCTCCGCTGGTGCCCGCTCGAATCCAGGCGCTCGACATCGGAGGGAACCCGAAGCGGTTCTTCGGAAGCCCGCCGACGGCCTACACGCTGGAGCTGACCGAGACGCCGAACACCGCTGGCTGGGTGTATCTCGATCTCGCGGTGGAGTACGGCGGCCTGATCTACGTCCTCTCGCATCTCCAGGGGACGTATCGGCTCGACATCTACCAGCCGGGACAGGCGGGGACCGTTCCGCTGTGCACGACGACCGGAGTGAACGCAGCGAACATCGCGGTGGACTTCTGGCGCAATCTCTACGCGCTGAACTACGAGGTGATCCCGGTTCAGGGTGGCGGGACGCCGGGGTTCACCGAGCCGTCGATCAGCCTGTGGGTGCCGAACAACTCGTGCACCGGCGTGAACTGCTCGCCGTGAGGGTGCGCGTCACGACCACGACAGATCGTGCTTGGTCAGCGGCAGCGAGCGCACCCGCTTGCCGGTCGCCGCAAAGATCGCGTTGGTAAGCGCCGCGACGGCTGGAGGAAGCGCGGGTTCCCCGAGGCCGGTGGGCGGGTACTCCGAGGCCTTTCGGAAGTGGACCTCGACCGGGACGGAGTCCGGAATCCGCATCAGCGCGTACTGGTGGAAGTTGCTCTGCACCGCCCGGCCGTCCTCGAAGGTCATCTCCTGGCCCAGCGCCTCGGAGAGCCCGTCGAGCACCGCGCCCTGCGTCTGGTTCTCGGCGTTGCTCGGGTTGATGACGACGCTTCCGATGTCGCCGGCCACCCAGACCCTGTCGATCTTCAGCTCGCCCTTCTTGCTCACCGTGACCCGCGCGACCTCGGCGAAGTGGCCCCGGTGGCTGAAGTAGAAGGCGACGCCCATGCCGGTGCCGCGGGGGAGCTTCTGCTTGCCCCAGCCGGACTTCTCGGCCACCAGGTCCAGGACGCCGATCATCCGCGCCGGGTCGAAGGGCGTCGGCGGTGGCGCGTTGACTCGGTGGCCGGGCTGTAGTGGCGGCGCGGGCAGCGGCGTCACCGAGAGCAAGGCACGCCGGAACGCGAGGGGATCCTTGCCGGCCGCGTGCGCCACCTCGTCGAGGAAGCTCTGGAAGGCAAAGCAGAGCGCGTTGCTGCGCGGCGCCCGAAGAGCGCCGGTGGGGATGCCGAGCGGCATCACCGACGTCTCGAGCGCGAGGTCCGGGAGGAACCGCGCCGGGAACTCGGTGTCGGACATGCCCGCGGACGGGGCGTACTCCTTCCCGATGCCGAAGCTGACGAAGTGATCCCGGAACGCCGTCAGCTTGCCGGACGCGTCCAGCCCGGCGGTGAAGGCGTGGTAGCCGCCCGGCCGGTAGAAGTCGTGGGCGAAGTCGTCCTCGCGGGTCCAGAGGAGCTTCACCGGCACGCCGGCCTCGCGCGCGATCCACGCGGCCTCGGCCATGTAGTCGTTCTTGAGCCGCCGGCC
>AR_comb_assmDRAFT_10137815_pt1 | contig 13496 bp, 7 predicted proteins | sample ArasoioldDNA_FD_10543 | JGI IMG/M metagenome (IMG submission 10543) | reverse complement strand
CATCTGAAGCCGGTTGGTTTCCTGACGCAACTGCTTATCAAGCTTCTGAACTGACTCTTCGAGGACTCTTGGCGCTGTTACCTCGATTACAACCGCCCCAACCCGGCTGACCGTCCCCTGCTCATTTAAGATGGGAAGATAATGTGCGATCCAGTGACTGCTTTCTTTTCTCGAGGGTAGCTTTCCTGAGACCTCGAATCCCAGCGGCCGGCGGATCTGCAGCACTTCGGAAAACTTCTTCTCCATCGGGTCAGCAAGTTCCCCCAGAATCTCCCGCACGGTTCTTCCCAGGTGATCTTCTGCGGGGACGCCGTTCATGTCGGCCAACGTGCGGTTGATGGCGATGTAACGGAGGCCAGGATCGAGAATGCAGACACCGACATTCGATGCAGTGAAATAAGCGGCGGCCAACTCGTCGAGTTCGACGCTCCCGGATGTTGCGATGCCACGAACATTCTGTCCGTGGAGACTTTCCACTCACTCATCATCGCCAAAGACCTCAGCCAGCGGCGTTGGTTCTTCGTGCGCTGTCAGCCCCCTATGAATCTCCAGAGGGCCCGCATCTTTCCCGTCACTCTGACGCTGATACTGATGCCCGCTCGTCAGTACGGGAGTTGGCGCTGTGAAGGCGTTGAGATCGTTCGAAAGCGAATTTCGGTGGATGTCAACCGAAAGAATTTTTCCAGGAGAGGTGCTATGGAATCCGCAAGTAAGGACTTTTCGCTTGTTCTGTCGATGAACCCGAGCACCGGACAGCAATTCGCGTCGGCAACCGCCGGACCTCGGCACTAAGTGCCTGGTTGAGGGGCTCACTAAACACTCCCGCGCCGCCTCCCCCTCAAAAGGCGCAAAATCTCTCACCAGATAATCCCCGGAATTATACCCCCACGGGCAAGAGGCAGACATTAGATTTGCGCAATGTCCCATTTTCGCAATTACCTATCGGAATCCAGGTGGCGATGCACTCCGGAACTGCCACGCACCCGTCTCCGTCCCCGGAACTATAATTAGAAAAATGGCGAGAGGATGGGAGAGCAAATCCGTCGAAGCGCAGCAAGCGGAAGCCAATGAGAAGCCGGCACAGTCCAGGCCCAGGCTGACAGTCGAGGCGGCAGCGCGCGAGAGAGAACGCGAGACACTTCGATTGTCGCGCCAGAGAGTGCTGCAGCAACTCGAACGAGCTCTAAATCCGCGACACCGACTACTTCTCGATGCCGAACTCGCCGATCTCGATCAAAAACTCGCCTCTATAAGATCAACTTAGTACGGTTTCTCCCACAAACGGTCACGTATAATAATGAGTTTATGACAGCCTACGTCTATGTTTCTCTGAAGAAGAGTGTTCTCGATCCCCAAGGCAAGACGATTCACGGCGCGCTCAAGAAAATGGGCTATAAGGGCTTGGAGAGCGTCCGACAGGGGAAGTATTTCGAGCTTACGCTGGACGGAGGCCTGAGTCGGGAAGAGGCCCAGTCCGAAGTCGAACGCATCGCCCGCGAAGTCCTGACCAATCCCGTCATTGAAGAGTTCCGTTTCTCCCTGGCTGAGTAGCCCGGGTCTCCGAGGTTAAGCATGTGCGGCATCGTGGGTTACGTCGGCAAGAAAAGTGTTGTTCCCGTCATCATTGAAGGCCTGCGGCGGCTGGAATATCGCGGCTACGATTCAGCCGGAATTGCAGTATCCGGTAACGGAAGTGGTCTGGAGATTCGCCGTGCCGAAGGAAAGCTGCGGAATCTGGAAGAAGCAATCCGGCAGAAGCCGCTCCACGGCACTTATGGCATAGGTCACACCCGCTGGGCTACTCACGGACGTCCCACCGAAGAAAACGCCCATCCGCATCGCGATTGCACGGGCAAGATCGTGGTCGTGCATAACGGCATCGTGGAGAACTATCTCAGCCTCAAGAAGAAGCTCATTGGCGAAGGACACAAGTTCACCACTGAGACTGACACGGAAATCATCGCTCACCTCGTCGAGAAGTACTCCAGCGAATCCGGAAATCGTCATCGGGTATCCCTGGAAGAAGCAGTTCGCCAGACCGTGAAACAGATTTCCGGCGTGTTCGCGCTGGCCGTGATCTCCACGGACGAACCGAATAAGATCGTTGCCGCACGCAACGGCCCCCCCACCGTCATCGGCTTGGGCAACGACGAGTACTTCGTTGCCTCCGACGTGCCGGCGCTTCTGCAGCACACGCGCGACATTTTCTTTCTTGCCGATGGAGACATGGCCGTCGTCACTGCAGATGGCGTGCAGCTCACCGATTTCAACGGAAAGCCGGTGGTCCGCCAGGTGCAGCACGTTACATGGGATCCGATTCAGGCGGAAAAGGGCGGCTTCAAGCACTTCATGCTCAAGGAAATCTATGAGCAGCCGCGTGCTGTCCGTGATACGACCTTGGGCCGTGTTTCGCAGGAGACCGGGCACATTTTCCTGGACCAGATGGAGATCACTGACGCTGAGTTTCGATCGGCGTCCAAGATCAATATCCTCGCTTGCGGAACCAGTTGGCACGCAGGGCAGGCCGGTAAGTTCATGATTGAATCGCTGGCGCGCGTGCCCGTTGAAGTCGACTATGCCAGTGAGTGGCGCTATCGCAATCCCATCGTCGAGCCCAACACCATCACCCTGGTGATCTCGCAGTCCGGCGAAACCGCCGACACCATCGCTGCCCAGCGAGAAGCTAAGTCGAAAGGCTCAAAGACGCTTGCCATCTGCAACGTTGTCGGATCGATGATCACGCGTGAGGCTGCTGGAACGATCTACACGCACGCTGGACCCGAAATTGGCGTCGCCTCCACCAAGGCCTTCACCGCACAGCTTACTGCTCTTTATATCTTCGCCATGTATCTTGCGCAGGTGCGGGGCGTCATGCCGCTCGAAAAATCACGCGCGGCTATGCTGGAACTGACTCGCATTCCCGCAAAGCTTGAGAGCATCCTTGCGCATGACCAGGCCTGTGACGATCTGGCCAAGATATATCAGAAGGTCCATGATTTTCTTTTCCTTGGCCGGGGCATTCATTATCCAATCGCTCTGGAAGGCGCACTGAAGCTGAAGGAAATCTCCTACATCCATGCCGAGGGATATCCCGCCGGCGAGATGAAGCATGGGCCCAATGCCTTGATCGACGAGAATCTGCCGGTGGTCGTGATCGCGACTCGCGATGTGAATAATCCTGACGCGGTGTTGCGCTACGAGAAAACCATCTCCAACCTCAAAGAGGTGAAGGCCCGGTCGGGAGTGGTGATTGCACTGGCTACGGATGGCGACGAGGAGATCAAAGAAGCTGCGGACCACGTTTTGTACATTCCGTCCGCGCCCGAAGAGCTCTCGCCGATTCTTGAGATTGTGCCTTTACAGTTGCTGGCGTATCACATCGCTGTACGCCGCGGATGTGACGTGGACCAGCCGAGAAACCTGGCGAAGTCCGTGACCGTCGAGTGAATTGATGGTAGCGCCGCCGTCCCCGTGGCCGTCGTGGAGGCATCTTGCCGCCAGAGCGTCGGAGCAGCCGCACGTGATTACGATGTTTCTGCAAATGTGTACTCGTGCTGTCCGTCGCGAATGACCAGCACGCGCTTCCCAGAACGTTCCCCCACCACGAATTCAAAACCCTCGGTTCCCGGATCGATGGTGATCAATGATGTCGTCCCATCGTCATTCTTGCGCGAGGCTACGCTGCTCTTCCACTCGCCCAGATCGAAGATCGTGCTCCCGTCCTTGGTCACCACCGCGAGATCGCCCAGTTCTTTGCTCGAGTACTGCTTGGCCAAACCAGCAACTACGTCCGGTGCAGCCGGCACGACCAGCCGTTCCCGATCCTTCGCGAGTTCAGCTTTGTGAGCCGCCGCGCGGGATGCTACATCTGCCTCCGCTTCAGGCTTTCCGTCATAGACAACTTCCAGCAGCCGTCGTCCGAACGGATCCAGCAGCATCCCTCCATTGTCGGAATTCGTCAGCAGCACAGCACCAATGCCGGCTTCGGGAACCGCCCACCAGTTGCTCTTGAACCCCGACATGCTGCCACCGTGACTCACCACCTGAACCCCGTAGGTGTGATCGACAGTCAGGCCCATGCCATAACTCGAGTCTTCGCCGAGTTGAACCTGAGGCGCCCGACGCATCAGCAGGTTTGCCGCCGATACCAGTTGTTTGCCGTTCGGCAGCTTGCCCTGTGTCAGCTCGAGTTGTACGTAGTGACTCAGATCTGCCGCTGACGTCCATACCGCTCCTGCTGGCCGCGCCGGAAGAATCGAATAGTTGATGGCCATGCTGGCGACCTTCGGATTTCCATCGATGTCATCGCCGTGCGGCGTAGCGTGATTTCCAGCCAGTGCCTTGGCATAGTCGAAGGTCGTCGACTTCATCGCCAGTGGATCGAAAATCATCTGCTGCATCGCGGTGTCGTAGGCCGCACCCAGCTCCCGCTCCGGATAGACGATGTGTCCGCCTATGTATCCCGCAGCCGACGCCATCAGATTGCTGTACTGAAAGGCTTCTCCGAACTTGCTCGTTGGGTGCATGGTGCCGAGTAGAGCGATCTCAGACTCCGGAGTAGCGTTCTTGTATTCGAAGAGCCATTCCAAATCCTGGCGCGGCAATCCCGTGCAGGCGCAGATCAGATGCTTGACCAAAACCTTCTTCGTCGTGTCGGCGTCACCAAGTTTGAAACTCGGATAGACCTCGATCACCGGCTGATCCCATCTCAATTTCTTCTGGTCCACCAGTTCCGCGAGCAGCAGCGTGGTCATGCCTTTCGTGTTCGATGCCGCCATGAACAGTGTGTTTTCGTCCACGCGCTCCGGCTTGCCGAGTTCCTTAACGCCGAATCCGCCCTGATACACAATCTTGCCTTGATCGATGAGCGCGATGGAGGCACCGGGAATCCCCAACTGCCGCATCGAAGTTTCGAGGAATGCGGTGAGCTTCGCGATCCGCTCCGCATCGAGCGGGTGAGCCTTGCGTCCCGCGAACGACTCTCGCTTGTAGCCCTTCGGACGCAGGCTCTCGAAGACCAGTCCCACCGCGGCCGAGCGCTTCTCTACTGTGGGTTCTGTGCCGTCGAGAATCGCCACTGTCCACGAAGTCCCCGCTCGCAGGGCCAGCGCCTGCACCGCCGCCCTCTCATTCGGCGAGGTTTCATAGTCAAAGGCGTTTCGTTCGTCCCAGCCTTCCTTGGGAGGAAGCGGCGTTACCAGCTTTACCGGACGCTTCGACTCCGGCTTGTAAGCCGCCCATGCCGCTGTCACCGCGGCTGCCGCATCTCCGGCCGGTGCATCGAAAATCACAATGTGCGTGTCCGTTTCCGGCGGCTCCAAAATGACGAGGTTTTTTCCTGTCACAACCGACCATTCTTTAGGAACGGTGAAAGTCGCCCCACCTGGAGTCAACCGCGGAGTATCGGCGGATACCCGCTCAGGCGCGCTCTTCTCTTGTGTTCCCCTCCGCGATCCTGCCGAAGATGCTGCTTGGAGAACCGTCGGATAAAACGAGGCCGCGAAAACAACCAGGGAAACGAGGGCAAGACGGAAACGATTCATGCGATTCACCTTCCGTGGAAGCTTCAGAAAAAATCGGCACCAACAATACCGCGTGGAGCAGAACTTGTAAAATTCTCAGGGAGCCGTCCGCGTCGCCACCCTGAGCTTCCATAACGTTGTCGCAAGCGCTGCCAGAGTAATGCCCCAAATGGCGAATGCGGTATCCACCACCCACCGCGGCGCCGCTCCGACCCTTCGCAACAGGAAGGGGAAAAAATTCCATGTCGTAATGTGCACGTAATCCCACGGGTCGTAGCCCATGTCGTCAGTGTTCAGTCCCCAGGCGTCCATCTTCCCCATAGCGAATGCCGCGATGTTCTTGAACCGCAGGGCGATCACAAATGTCGGATGGCCCAGGGTTTCCATCTGATAAATCTCCAGCGGCAGCCAAAACATCAGCGACGCGAGTTGAACCACGAAGCTGACTCCGATCAGCACCATTGCCGCGGTCCACATCCATTGACCGACATTCGCCCGCTGTTGCAGCAGGAAGGGCACAGCGAGCATCGCGACCATCTGCACCGCCGTCGAGACGTAGCGGTCTCCCCACGCGAAGTCTCCGGCCCAATAGGTATAGCGCGCGTAGAAGGTGAGATAGCCGATGAGCAAGAGAATGGAACTGACCAGGTAAGCGCGGACTACGCTGTCGAGTCTCTTCCACAAGATCACAATCAGCACGATCGCGAGCACAATCATGGGATCAAAAAGGAAGATCGACTTCTCCGGCTTGAACAATGCACCGAGAACGCCCTCGTGCAGAGGTGTGCTCCAGGGGAAGTTTGCAGGCAGCGTCGGATCCTGCGCCCGCTGCTCTCGCGCAAAGATCGGAAGATACGTCTGAGTCAACGACCCAAAACGGTAGTAGCTGTAAAGGCGCTCGACGATAGCAAAGAAGGCATAGACCGGCAATGCAACCTTGCAGTAGCTTACGATCCTCTTCCACAACTCCCGCCCTCTAACAGTTTCGAACCAAAGCACCAGCAGCAGAAAAATTCCTGTTGCTATCACATCGATAGCAGTGGTCACGCGGGTCAGCAGATTCAATCCAAGCGCCGCGGAGCCGATCCACAACGCCGGGGCGCTTCCGCTGCGCAGCCACTCGTACTGATACGACAGCCCTATCAACGTCAGCAGCAGGATGTAATTGTTCTCCTGCATGTTCTGCGTGTAGTGCAGGTGTGTGGTGCAGAACATCAAGGCCAGCACGCCAGCCACAGATTCGTTCACGCTGAATCGCAACTGGCGCAGGAACCGGAACACGATCAGCGCGGTCAGTACGTTGATGAGAACGTTCGTGCTGTAGCTGACCAGGATGCTGCGGACCGCGGGATCGTCCTGATATCCGGAAAACATGTGCCATTGCGATACCCAGGTCGCAACCAGATCCGCCGGCAACATAAGCAGAGACTGCCCGATGCCGTACCAGCTGTAGATCCCGCCACCGCGCCCATGCAGCCCGAACTCGGGATACTCGTTAGGAAAGACCTGCGGCTGCGAAGTCCATAGCCAGTGTGTGGTTTGCAGCCGGTGCATCGTATCGGCGGTGCCGAGTTCCCCAGATTGCACAACGAACGCAAGCATTCCCGCGACGACACACAAAAGAAACAGAGGATCCCTCAACCACCGTCCCAGTCCAGAATTCATCGCTTCGGATGGTAATACAAAGCGGGCGTCGGGCATCAGACGGCATTCGGCAGACCTAGGACCTGAGGCATTTCTCAATGATCGACAATCCCGTCGACGCCCGAAACCCTAGGTCTGGAGGCCGAGGTCCGCCGCCTAACGCCCGCCGCCTGAGGTATCCTGTTCCGGGGAATTTTCATGCCTTACTGTTCCTTCTGTGGCACAACCCTGGCCACCGCCGACGTTCGCTTCTGCTCTGACTGCGGCAAGCCGGTCTCAAGCTCGAAGTCAACGCCGAGCAGCGACGATGTCGCAACGATCAATATCGATTACGAAGCCACCGCTACTTCGCCGCTACCTCCGCGCCAGCCTTCGTCATCGTCGCCGCGTTCCGCCTCCCGAACGCCCGCTTCGATCGATTACCTGGTCAGCGAGGGCCGTTTTCTCCCCGGCCGCCTCATTGCCGGGCGCTATCGCATCATCGCGCTGCTGGGAAAAGGCGGCATGGGCGAAGTCTATCGCGCCGATGATCTCACTCTGGGCCAAGCCGTCGCCATGAAGTTCCTTCCTGAGGAAGCCACCAGCCACGAAGGAATGCTCGAGCGCTTCAAGAACGAAGTTCGTATCGCGCGCCGCGTCTCGCATCCCAACGTGTGCCGTGTGTATGACGTCGGCGATGTCGATGGCGCCACCTTCTTCACCATGGAGTACGTCGACGGCGAAGACCTGGCGTCCCTGCTGCGCCGCATCGGTCGCCTACCATCGGACAAAGCCGTTGAGATTGCGCGCCAGATCTGCGCCGGCCTCGCTGCTGCCCACACCAAAGGAGTCCTGCACCGCGACTTGAAGCCCGCCAACATCATGCTCGATGGTCGCGGCCAGGTCGTCATTACCGACTTCGGCCTGGCGGGCGTAGCTGATGACATCCGCGGCCCCGAAGTCCGCAGTGGCACTCCCGCCTATATGGCTCCCGAGCAGATCGAGGGCAGGGAAGTCACCATGCTCAGCGACATCTACGCGCTCGGCCTGGTGCTCTATGAAATCTTCACCGGCAAACGCGCCTTCGCAGAAAAAGCAGCAGGAGTTCTGCACGGTCACGACGACCGCACCCCCAGCCGCCCGTCCTCCGTCGTCAAAGATCTCGACCCCATCGTCGAAAAAGTGATTCTCCGATGCCTCGAGACGGAGCCGTCATCACGTCCTGCCAGCGCATTGGGAGTCGCGGCGGCGCTACCTGGTGGAGACCCGCTCGCCGCCGCCTTAGCTGCGGGAGAAACCCCGTCACCGCAGATGGTCGCCGCCTCTGGTGAGTCGGAGGGACTCCGTCCTCCCGTGGCCATAGCAATTCTTGCCGCCATCCTTCTCGGCCTGGCGTTCTCCGTCGGTTACTCCATTCACTACAGCGCCTTCGAGAAGATGAGCCTGGAATTGACTCCGGAGGTCCTCACTCAGAAGGCTCACGAAATCATCGTCCGTCTCGGCTACGAAGGCCGCCCCGCCGACAGCGCATCTGGCCTCGATATCGACGGCGATTTCCTGCAAGCCGTCGAGAAGAATGATAAGCCTCGCCCCGATTGGGGCAAGGTCCTTGCCGCGCGCCCTTCGCTGTTGGAGTACTGGTACCGCCAGAGTCCCGAAGACATGGTCGCCAATGAATTCCATGACAATCTGCTCACACCGGGAATGCTTCAGGAGAATGATCCGCCGCCGGTGACCTCGGGCATGATCAACCTGGACCTCGATCCCCAAGGCCGCTTGACCTATTTTCAGGCGATTCCGGCGGAAAAACTTCAGACCAGCGCAGACGCCGCGAAACCGCAGCCTGCCGCGCCCTTTGACTGGAACGTTCTGTTCGGCGCCGCTGGTCTGGATCCTTCAAAATTCCAGCCCACCGAGCCGGCCTGGAACTCTCTGGCTGCCTCCGACGCCCGCGGGGCTTGGACCGGAGTCTGGCCCGGCACAACTCGTCCACTGCGGGTGGAGGCCGCCGCATTTCACGGCAGGCCCGTGTTCTTCCGTCTCATCGGCGATTGGACCAAGCCCGGACGAATGGTCAGCACCGAGAAGAAGTCGTTCGGCGAACAAGCGCAGAGAATCATCTTTCTGTTTGTGACTGTCTTTGGACTGGGTGGAGGGGCCTTTCTTGCCCGCAGGAACTATCTCCGAGGCCGCGGCGACCGTGAAGGGGCGTTGCGCCTGGCGATCGTAATGTTCCTGCTTGAGATGGCTCTGTTTGTGTGCCGCAGCCATCTGGCTACGATCGGCGACACTATTGGTCTTACCATTATCGCGACCAGTACGGCTTTGTTCCTGTCAGGAGCCATGTGGATCTTCTACATGGCCATCGAACCTTGGGTCCGGCGACAGTGGCCGAAGTCGATCGTCTCCTGGAGTCGCCTCCTCGCGGGCAGCTGGCGCGATCCGGTCGTCGGCCGCGATGTTCTTCTCGGTGTGGGCCTGGGCGTGGTCTGGATCCTCATCTTCCAGATTCGCTACATCCCCATGATGCATATGGGCGCGTCTCCAGCGATTGGTTCCACCGAGGCTCTCATGGGCGGGCGCGTGGCACTCGGCGCGTGGGTGCGGCAATGGCCCCAATCGATCCAGACTACCTTGGTTTTCTTTCTCATTCTTTTCGGTCTGAAAGTAATCTTGCGTAAGGAGTGGATCGCCGCGATCGTTTTTATCGCCATCTTTGCCCTGCCGCGGGGCTTGAGTGGGTCTTACAAGATGATCGAGCTTCCCGCCGAGATCCTGGTCTATGCCATCGCCCTACTGATCGTCATTCGTTTTGGCCTGGTGCCGCTGGCCTGCGCGATCTTTACTATCGACATGATGGTCGGCGTGCCCTTCTCCGCCGACTTCTCCACCTGGTATATGACCACCTCAATTCTGGCGCTGCTCAGTGTCCTGCTTATCGCCGGATGGGGTTTCTACCACTCTCTTGGTGGACAACTCGTCTGGAAATTGGAAATGGAGTGAATCTGTCACAGCTCCAGGGTGAAGGCCGCGAGCACATTGACCTCAGGCCTTGGGCCGACATACCATCTCACCAACAGGGAGGCGTTCCTATGCGCCCGGTCATCCTGGGGATTCTCTTCTTGTCCGTCGCGGTGATCGCTCAGACGCCGACTCAACAGCCCGCACCGCCAGCCGCCCAGGATGGAGGCGTGCGTGAAGTTCTCGAAAGCATCGTCATTCCGCCGATTCCAAACCAGCCATTTTCCGCAACGCTCGAAACCGAGTGGATCCGCTACACCGGCGAAGGCGGGACCATCACTCTTGTCAATGAACGACCGATCGTGCGCGATAGCAAGGGCCGCATTTACCAGGAGCGGTGGGCTCTCGTACCGAAGTATGGCAAGGTGAAGTCGCAGAAGATGTTGTTCCAGATTGCCGATCCCAAGCAGCATACTCTATATAGTTGCGCCACCTTCCGACACCTCTGCGAACTTGAGACTTACGATCCCACACACGAACTGGCCGCGGGCGAACCGCGCCAACCCATTCCCAATGGGAGCCTGGTGCAAGATCACCTGACGGTCGAAGATCTTGGCGCCAGGAGAATTGCCGGCGTCGAAACCGTCGGCCGCCGCGAAACGACCACCATCGACGTCGGAGTAATGGGCAACGATCAGCCCCTCACGGCCATCAATGAGACTTGGCATTCCCAAGAACTTGCTATCAATCTGCTGTCCATTCGCACTGGCCCCATGATCGGAAAGCAGAACTTTACCATCACGGATTTAAGTGCCGTCGAACCCGACCCCGAACTCTTCAAGGTACCCGCGGGATACGAAATCCGAGACATGCGTAAGAACCCGCCAATTTTTTGGTAGCTGAGAAGAGGGGCACCCTGAACCCATTAAACTTCCCGCAACTTCAAGCCCCGCAGCCTCATCTAAACCTTGACAACGATTCACTCAAGTCCTATCATGTGCATGATATAAAAGCACTTAATGCTAGTAATTTATTGTTGATAAAGGACTTATCAAGTTTTAGGAGGGCAGTTTATGGGCAAGATTATCGGAATCGACCTGGGCACTACCAACTCTTGTGTGGCGGTCATGGAGGGTGGAGAGCCCAAGGTCATTGCCAATGAAGAAGGAGGGCGGACGACGCCCTCGGTAGTCGGATTCACCAAGACGGGCGAGCGGCTCGTCGGGCAGGTCGCCAAGCGACAGGCGATCACCAACCCCGAAAACACGGTTTACTCGATCAAGCGTTTCATGGGACGCCGCTACGACGAAGTAAGCGAAGAAATAAAGATGGTGCCGTACAAAGTCGTCCGTCAGGGCGATCACGTCGCCGTGCTGGCGCAGGGCAAGGAATACACCCCGCCCCAGATCTCTGCGCTCATTCTGCAGAAGTTGAAGAAGGCTGCGGAAGACTATCTCGGCGAGAAAGTCACGGAAGCCGTCATCACAGTGCCTGCGTACTTCAACGACGCGCAGCGTCAGGCCACAAAAGATGCCGGACAGATTGCCGGCCTCGAAGTGAAGCGCATTATCAACGAGCCTACGGCAGCCGCGCTCGCATACGGACTCGACAAAGGGAAAGACGAGACCATCGCCGTCTACGACTTCGGCGGCGGAACGTTCGATATCTCGATCCTCGAAGTCGGGGAAGGTGTGATCGAAGTCAAAGCCACGAACGGTGACACCCACCTTGGCGGCGACAACATCGATCAGCGCCTCGTGGATTGGCTCATCGACGAATTCAAGAAAGATGAAGGCCTGGATCTTCGTGGTAAAGGCAACGAGATGGCCCTGCAGCGCCTGCGGGACGCCGCCGAGCGCGCCAAGATCGAGCTCTCAACCACGATGGAGACCGAAATCAACCTGCCGTTCATCACGGCCGATGCCGGCGGTCCCAAGCACCTGGTCAAGAAGCTGACCCGGGCCAAGCTCGAGGGGATGATCGAAGACATCATTCAGAAGTCGGTCGGCCCCTGCAAGCAGTGCATGAAAGACGCGGGCGTCGATCCCAGCAAGCTCAACGAAGTCGTGCTGGTCGGTGGACAGACCCGTATGCCTCGCATCCAGCAGCTCGTTAAGGAGCTTTTCGGACGCGAAGGCCACAAGGGTGTCAACCCTGACGAAGTCGTCGCGGTGGGTGCTGGCATCCAGGGTGGAGTGCTCAAGGGCGAGGTAAAAGACCTGCTCCTGCTCGATGTAACTCCGCTGACGCTGGCGATTGAAACGCTGGGCGGCGTCGCAACGCCGATGATTCCGCGCAATACGACGATCCCGACCAAGAAGACGGAGACCTTCTCGACCGCGGCCGACAGTCAGACCTCGGTGGAAGTCCACGTCCTGCAGGGCGAGCGTCCAATGGCGGCGCAGAACCGTACGCTCGGGAAGTTCCACCTGACTGGGATTCCTCCGGCTCCACGCGGCGTGCCGCAGATCGAAGTCACCTTCGACATCGATGCCAACGGCATCCTGAATGTGACCGCGAAAGACACGGCTACGCAGAAGGACCAGAAGATCACGATCACGTCGTCCTCCGGCCTGTCGAAGGATGAAGTCGAGCGCATGGCGAAGGAAGCCGACGCGCATGCGGCCGAAGACAAAGCAGCGCGCGATTCGATCGAAGCTAAGAACCAGCTCGACTCGATGGTCTACAACGTCGAGAAGATGCTGAAGGAGCACGGCGACAAGATCTCCGGTTCCGAGCGAGGCGACGTCGAAAACGCGCTGGCCGATGCTAAGAAGGCCTTGGAGTCGAACGACAAGTCGCAAATGGACAAGGCCCGCGAAGCCTTGACCACTGCCTCGCACAAGCTGGCCGAGCAGATGTACAAAGCCGCCCAGCCGCAAGGCGGAGCGCAGGGTGAACCGGGCGCAGGCCCAACGCCAGGCGCGAGTTCCGGCGGCGACGGCCAGGCCAAGAAAGACGAAGGCGTAATTGACGCCGAGTACGTGGACGTAGAAGACAAGAAGTAACTCTCAGGACTTGTCATCCTGAGCGGAGTGGATGCTGTGCTATTAGCCCGGCATCCCCGGAGTCGAAGGATTCCTACCTGAGACGTTGCAGCCAAGGGTAGAGATCCTTCGACTCCGTTGCCGCCCGCTTCGCGGCCGGCAACTCCGCTCAGGATGACGCCATTTTGGGGACACGAACGGGGGAGAATTTAAATTGGACTTCCAGGTAAACAACGAAACTTACTTTATCGACCTCGCCGATGAGGAGGGTAAATGGCTTGTCTTTGCGGAAACTCCCACGGGAGTGCGCCGCATCCCCGTATATGTCGACGAGCCAATCGCGGATGATCAACCCGTGCTGGTAGAAGATAGACACGGCCGCAAGATCGTGAATTAGTTTTAT
>AR_comb_assmDRAFT_10056208_pt1 | contig 13498 bp, 12 predicted proteins | sample ArasoioldDNA_FD_10543 | JGI IMG/M metagenome (IMG submission 10543) | reverse complement strand
AGATCGCGTTCTTCGCCGGCGCGCACCAGCATCGCCGGCGCGCCACCTTTCTTGTTCACCGTGATGGTGACTTCGTCGAGCGCCACTGCCGTAAAGCCGAGGCGCTCATAGAACGCGGTATCAATCTCCGAGAACAGCGACGCCAGCAGTGCACCCTCGCGCTGCGCCCGCGACACGAGTTCCTCGATCAACGTCGAGGCGTGGCCCCGCCCGCGCTGCTCGGGCGGCGTGAAGACCGCACCGATTCCGCACATCCATCCTTCGCGTCCACCGATCCGGACGTCGAAGCGGTATTGCTTGGCCGTCGCGAGTACGCGTTCGCGTTCATCGACCGCCGCAAATCGTTGAAGACGATCCCGCGCCCACGGTGTTCGGAATTGCGCGCGGTTCCACTGTCCATATGCGCTTCGCGACAATCCTTCGTTCCAAATCTCAAACGTGCTGTCGAGAATGCGCTCGAGCATCTCGCCTTTTGCCGTGACGATGTTCATGCGGCTCCGAGATGGATTGTACCGGCGACACGCATGAGCGCATTTGGTGTAGTGTCCGGCTTTAGCCGGACTCGAGGTAAAAGACGCATGACGACGAACGCACCCGCCGATCTTCGTTACCCCATCGGACCATTCAAGGCGGTCATGCCGGTCACTCACGAACTGCGCGGTGCCGCTATCGACGCGATCGAAGGCTTTCCGCCGCGCATCCGCGAGGCCGTGATCGACTTGAACGACGCACAACTCGATACGCCGTACCGGCCCGGGGGCTGGACGGTGCGTCAAGTGGTTCATCACGTGGCCGACAGCCACATGAACGCACTGATTCGTATCAAGCTCGCACTCACCGAGGACACGCCCACGATCAAGCCCTACGACGAGAACGCGTGGTCCACCCTCCCGGACATGACGCTGCCCATTGCTGTCTCATTGAGCCTTATCGAAGGTATTCACACCCGCTGGATCGCGGTCGTGAACGGGATGGCCGTCGATCAGTTCTCCCAGTCATTCGTCCATCCCGAGCTCAAGACGGAGATGACGCTCGACGGTCACTTGCAGTTGTACGCCTGGCACTCGCACCATCACCTGGCGCACATCACCGAGCTTCGCCGTCGCGAGGGATGGTAAGATTCGGCCCGTGGCACAGGACAAGTCAGACATCGGCGACGCGCTGGGCATGATCGAGACGCGCGGTCTCATCGGGATGATCGAGGCTGCCGACGCGATGCTCAAGACGGCGAACGTCACGCTCGTGAGCTGGCAGAAGGTCGATGCCGGGCTGGTGACCGCGTTGATTCGTGGCGACGTTGGCTCGGTCAAAGCCGCGACCGACGCCGGCGCTGCCGCTGCACGCCGGGTCGGCGAACTGATTGGCGTGCACGTCATCCCGCGTCCCGCAGACGATCTCGAAAAAGTCTTTCCGATTAAGTAGATGAACGCGCGGCTACTGGCTCTGGTCGGTGCGCTGCTCATTCCGGCGTCACCGCTTCTTCAGGCCCATCACTCGTTCGCCGCCGAATACGACTCCAACAAACCGGTGAAAGTGACCGGCGTCGTCACCAAGGTCGAGTGGACAAATCCTCACATCTGGTTCTACGTCGATGTGAAGGACGAGCAAGGGAAGGTGACGAACTGGGGCTTCTCGGCCGGACCTCCTGGTGTGCTTCAGCGTCGCGGCATCAGCAAAGACGTCATGAAACAGGGCGACGTGATCGTCGTGGAAGGCTTCCGCGCTCGCGACGGATCGAACAATGCGTCAGGCGGGCGCGTGACATTTGCCGACGGCCGCAGCGTGTTCACCGCATCGAACGAAGATCGCGCACCGCGCTAAGAGGGCGAACATGTCACGACAACGCATCAAGGTCGCCGCGCTGCTCGCCGTGCTCGCACTCACCGTCATCGCCAGCCAGCTTGTTCGCGCACAAGCGCAGCCAGCATCGAATCAGATTCCACGCGCGGCGGATGGCAAGCCAGATTTCAGCGGCATGTGGGACAACCCCAAAGAGGCAGGCGCCAAAGGCGCCGCTACGGTGTTCAACCGCGCGAAGATGGCGCCGTTCGTTCCTGGCGGCGAAGCACTCTTCTACGAGCCACGCACCGGCGACCCGCGCCACGACGAGCCACGCGCCTTCTGCATGCCGTCAGGCTTCCCGTCGGCGTTCCTCGGACCGTATCCAGTCCAGATCATCCAGACGCCGCAGTATCTGGTGATGGCCACCGAGTTCATGAACGTCACGCGCATCATTCCGCTCGACGGGCGTCCGCACAAGACCGACATCGAGCCAACGTTCTATGGTGAGCCGGTCGGCCGCTGGGAAGGCGACACGCTGGTCATCGAGGCGAAGAACTACAAGCGTTGGTCGCTCGACGATTGGTATTACCAGAATCCGAAAGAGTACCGGATGCACACCGAGGCGTTGCGCACGATCGAACGCTTGCGCCGTGTCGATCGCGACACCATCGCGTACGAATTCACTGTGGACGACCCGAAGATCTTCACGAAGCCGTGGTCAGTCGATTGGGAGATGAAGCGCCATCCGGAATGGGAGAAGACGGGTCTCTACGAGATGGTCTGCAACGAGAACAATCGCTGCGAAGGCGGCAACTGCCGAAAATAAACTTCAAACTCTCCTGACCGCCACACGCCGTCGCTTCGCTTCGCGCGCCGCGACCGGCCGCAGCGGCAGCTCCTCTCCCAGCATCAAGAGCGGTTCCGTCGGACGGTCCATGTTGTATAGCTGTCCGTCCCGCGTGCGCGCGTAGAGCTGATCGCCGCTGATGAACAGCGTCACCGGTCCGCCGTCACCGATCGCTTCATAGAGCCGGATGTTGAAGACTTCGCGCAACGTCGTGAGCAGACGCCGGATCTGTGGGATCGAGAACTTGCGGCGACGGAGATCGGCGAGCACCTGCAACTCGAGGACGTCCATCGGCGTGTAGCGCCGCTCGGTGAATCCACCGGCCTCGGTACGTTGAGAGGCGATCGCCGGTACGAACAGGCGTCGCGAATCCCACCACTGCAGCTGCCGGGCGCTCAGCCCCGTCAGCACAGCGACCTCACGCGACGAATAGAACTTCTTGAGTCGCAGACTCACAGACCGAACCGATCCGGCCTGACGTCGGCCAGCTCGGGGCGCTCGCGCCCGTCGAGCACGAGGTCAGCGATGAGCGTCGCCGTGAGCGGCGCCAGCAGCACTCCGTTGCGGTAATGCCCCGTGGCGTAGAACACGTGCGGCATTGTGGACGAACGGCCAATAGCGGGCAACTCGTCGACGGTCTTTGGACGCAGACCGGCGCGGGCCTCGCGAAACTGCGAGTGCTCCAACCCGGGCAACAGGTCAACCGCTGCATTCATCAGCCCGCGAATGCCCGCAGTCGTTGTGCGCTCGTCGAAACCGACGTCTTCGACTGTGGCGCCGACGAGCACAGTGCCGTCGCTCCACGGAACGATGTAACAGTCAGTGCCCCAGACGACGCGCGTCGCGGGCCGCGGGTTCATCGATAGCGCCAGCAGCTGCCCGCGGATTGGCTTCACGAACGGCGGCGTCTTGACGAACTCCGCCGACCAGCTTCCTGCGGCAATGACGACCGCATCGGCGCGGATCTCGTCGATATTCGTCGCACGTGACTGCACCATCGACACGCCGCGGGCGGTTGCCGCTCGCACGAGGGCATCAATGAGCGGGATCGGGCCGACAAAGCCATGGTCCGGCACGAGCAGCGCCATCATCGCTCGATCGGTGAGCCCGGGTTCGAGCTTCGCAGCCGCGCGGCCATCGAGTACGGTGTGTGGCACGTCGGCTGATTTGAAACCGCTGGCGACGTTGGACAGCTCACCGACCTGCGCATCGTTCAGCGCAACGTGCAACGTTCCGGTGCGTGCGTACTCGATGGTCTGACCGGACTCGCGCTGGATGCGACGGATGAAGTCGTCCCACAGCGCCACGCTGCACGTGCCGAGACGAAGCAGCGCCGTCGAGTGCCCTTCGATCAACGGCGCAAGAATGCCGGCAGACGCGTGAGTCGCGCCGCCTCCGGGACCACGTGGATCGATCAATTGCACGCGCGCGCCGCGCGAGGCGAGTTCGTAGGCCACGGCACAGCCAACGACGCCCGCGCCGACGACGGTGATGTTCACACCGCGATTCTAGCTGGTTGGTGGTTGGTAGTTAGTGGTTGGTGGTAGTTCGTGGTTCTAGGTTGGTGGTTATTACTAACCACCAACCACTAACCACCAACTAGAACCGGAGCGAGGAACCGACCGTGAGGCGACGCGGCTGCTGTGCGCTCGTCGGCTGACCAAAGAACGGCGATCCGAAGGTGCCGCTGAAGCCGCCGTAGTTGACACGGTTCAGGACGTTGTCGGCGCGGATAAAGAGTTCCAGGCTCGCGCGCGAGTTGAATTGCGCATCACCGCCGCCGCGATTGCCGCCGCGGCCGCCACCGCCCGCTCCGCCCCCGCGCTGCGCAAACGTTGCCTGCTGATTGCCGCCCCCGCCCGCGCCGCCCCCCGCACCGGGTCCGGGAGCCGCACCACCGCCTGGGAATCCACCAGGACCGCCGGGACGGCCACCGCCGCCTGGGAATCCTCCGCCACCGCCGCCCTGCCCATTGCGCGAGCCGAGCGCAAACTGCTTGGTGAGGTTCACACCCATCGTCCAGGTCGAGGCGCCGCGCTCGGTGTTGCGTCCGATGCCAACGGGGCGGTCATTCAGAACGCCGTCCCTGTTCGGGTCAGTACGGATGGTGAGCGTATACGGCGGTGCCGATTGAGCCTGCACGTTGACGCTGGTGCGAACGCCATACACGATGGGAACGTTCACCTGGCCCTGAATACGATGGCGGATGTCCTGGCGCGATGGCCCCCACTCGGAGTCGGGGTAGAGATTGTTCGCGGGAAGCGCCGTCGCACTGTCGGCGTGATTCTTCACCTGGGCGAGCGCGTAGTTCACGTTCATGAAAATGTTGCGCTGCGGGAACCGGTAGGTGCTCCGGAGTTCGAGCCGATCGCTTTGCGAACGTCCGGTGGAATCGAACTGGGTGATGTTGCCGATCGTCGGATCGGGTCTGACGAAGACCGGTCTGCCGTCGGCATCGAAGCCCAGATCCATAGGCGCGTTGACGTTGATCGAACGCATCTGGTCGCGCCCGCGGAGCATCTGATAGCTCGCCTGCACCGAGAGGTTCTGCGTCACCTGACGCTCAATGCCGATTGATGCCTGATGCACCTTCGGCATGTTGAGATCCGGACTCGCCTGGATGCGGGCTGGGGGCTGCTGCTCCTGCGTCCCTTCAATCGAGTAGTTGATCACGATGTCGCGCTGCGCGATGCCATTGACGCGCAGCGTCTGATCGTAGAGGTTCCATTCGTACCAGTCGTAGAAGAGGCCGTAGCCGCCGCGGATCGCCGTACGGTTGCCCCACGGCGTCCACGTGAAGCCGACTCGCGGCATCAGATTGAGACCGCCGCTGATGTGCGTTTGCAGCTCGTTTCGCACGCCGACGCCGAACGAGAACTTGTTATTCAACCGGACGTCGTCCGACCAGTAGAAGCCCACGTTGTACTGCGTGAACGAGGTGTCCACCTGGCCAAGGCGCTGGGTGAACGTGATGGGCCGGTTCTCGTTGAAGGCCTCCAGCGTCGAGTAGGTGTAAGTACCGGCCGCGTTACGCGCATCGAAGTTCTTGTAGCGTCCACCCTCGACGATATAGCCGACGCGCATTTGCTGTTTGCGCCCGATGTTGAAATCGAGATTCTCGGCTAACTCGAAGGTCCGGTTCGAGCCACGGCTCGAGACACCGGCGCCGCCCTTCGTGAACGTGTCGAGCACGACGATCGTTGGCGCCTGCGAGAGCGACGTCTGCGCGCTCTCCTGCGTATAAAACTGCAGCCGCACCTCGTGCAGCATGTTCTTGCCGACGATGCCCTGTGCCTGGACGCGCAGCTGGTTGTTGTTGCTATGCGTATTGAATGCGCGCTCGGGCAGGTTGAAGCCCCCGACACCATTGTTCTCGACGGTATTTTCGCCGCGACGGTATTCGACACGCAGCGTCTGGTTGTTGTTCAACGCGTGTTCGAGACCAACGGTGGCGTTGGTGGACTCGGACGGGCGGCGCACGTAGTCGCCCAGGCGATTGCCGTTCTCGTCGACCGCGACGATGGTGTCGGCCTGGTAATCGCGTCGGCCGTCGAGGCCAAAGCGAATCGACGTCTTGCCCTTGATGATCGGCCCGCGAGCGCCGAGGTTGAAGTTGCGATTCTGCTCGGGTGTCTTTTCAGTCGCGAACGCGTTGCGTGCGTTCATCGCGTCGCCGCGATAGTTGAAGCTGCCGTTGCCATTCCACGTGCGCACGTTCGGCCGCGTGATGATCTCGATTTGGGTCCGGCCGGCGTCGTGATTGTCGGCTGAGAACGAATTGGTGCGGAACCGGATCTGACGAATCTCATCGCGCGACGGCAGTCGTCCGCCGCGGAAGCCGTTCACCTGGAACACTGCGCCAGACCCGCCGGCCATCGCCGCGAGTACGTCCGCGAGCTCCTCCGGATCCTCGGGCAGCTCCTCGATCTCCGATTCCTCGAGCGTCGTGCTCTGCGAGTTACCGCGCCGATCGTCGAGCGCCGTCGTGTCGTTGACGACGACTTCCTCCTGCAGACCGGCGATCTTCAACGTGACGGTCTGATTCATCGCGCCACGTCGCAGGTTGATTGGCTCCTCGAACGGCTGGAACCCCTCGAACTCGACGTGCAGTTTCGCGTTGCCAGCAGGCAAGTTCGGTGACGAGGCCAACCCGCGTTCATCGCTCGTGAATGTCACGGCGTTTCCGTTCGCCGGTGTGACGATGATGGTGGCGTTCGGAATGCCGGCGCCGGTCTCATCCACGACGACCAGACGGAGCTGCGTCTGATTCGCGTTCTGCGCGTAAACCGGCAGGGCAACAAGTAAAAAGAGAACCGCGAGGAACCGTTTCATTTGCTGAAGGTATTTCCCTTGAAGTTCGGATTGATCTTGTAACTCTTGATAGTCCACTCTTCGGCCGTCTGGCCGTTCGTGCCGCGCGTGATGAGATGCGGCAGCTTGACGCCGTTCACGACCTTGTAGTCGGAGAGATGCATTTCGAGCGTCGCCGGTGCACCGCCGGCGCGGCCGCGGCGTCCTTGCGCGGGATCGACCGCCGCACCACCTTGCGGCGCCGCCGGAGGTGCTGCGGGCTCTGCAGCGCCGCCCTGCGGCGCGCCCTGAGGTGCGCCACCTTGCGGCGCCGCGCCGTTCTGCGGCGCGCCATCGCCACGACCACGAAAACCACCGCCGCCCTGTCCCCCGCGCCCGCCACGTTGATTGCCGCCGCTCCACGTCATCATCAGCGGCATGTGGGTCATCGACTCGAGGAAGACCCGGGTGGTAGGTCCGTCCGCAGACTTCACTTCAAGGACGTCCGCCGTACCTTCAGGCGATTGCGCGGTGCCGACCCAGGCAACCGGACTATCGGTGGTCAACAGAAACGCGAGGAGCAGACGCGCCACTTCCTGGCGTCGATTGCGTAACTGCAGCTCCTTGAGCCGTTCGGGATCGATGCCCTGCGGTTGATCGGCGCCGCCGTTCTGCTGACCGCCGCCACCGCGACGGAAACCGCCAAAATCACCGCCGCGACCACCGAAGTCGCCGCCGCCACCGCCAAAGCCACCACCACCGCGGCCAAAGCGCCCACCGCCGCCGCTGTTCTGATCCCAGATCTCGTTGCCGTTGAGCACCTCGACGCGATCGATCCCGCCGAGACCCGGACCAATACTCAGTGATTCATTGCGACGGAACTTGTCGGGCAACTCGAGGAACACTTCCGTGTCGCCCTCGAGGGTGTTGTTCCCCTGCCCGCGACGCATCTCGCCCTTGACCTGCAGCCGCTTCACGGCCACCAGCTTGTCTTCGCCGCCAAGCGCCTTGCGGGCTTCGGCCAGGAGCGAGGCGCCTTTGGCAGTGTCCTCGGTCTGCGCCGACACCGATGCGCCGAGCGACAGGAGGAGAAGTCCGCCGATAAACACACTGCCACCCAGGGAACCTATCCGGCGCATGAGCATGACCTCCAAATTATTTCTGCCGGTCGAAGAGGGGGTCGTTAAACACGGGCAAAGACTTTGTTAAGAATTGTAAAGTCCTAAATTTCAGTGCGTTACAGCGATTTTGTTGATGCTACACTCGCCCCAGAAGTGCCGATCAGGAAGCCTTCAGGCCCGACCGTCGTTATTTGCGCGCTACTCGTGTTGCTGCCTGCTCTCGCGGTGCTGCAGTACCGCTGGGTGGGTCAGGTGAGCACCGCCGAGCGCGAGCGCATGCAGCGCAACCTGCGAACGGCGGCGGCACAGTTCCGCGAGAACTTCGACGGCGAGATCATCCGCGCCGTGTTGAGTCTTCAAGTCGGCCCGGCCACCGCCCTCGAAGGGGCATCTGACCGGTACACCGATCGTTACGAGACATGGCTCAATACGGCGGCGCACCCCCAAGTCGTTGCATCCGTCCTGCTCGTCGATACTGATGCGGGGCATCTGCGCCTGCGGCGATGGAACACTGAATCGCATGTGTTCGAGATCGCCGAGTGGCCTGCGGCGCTCACTGATTGGCGCGCTCGATTCGAAGAGGAACTGGCCGACTTCTCCGCCGGCCGTCCTCCGACACGACGTGCGTCATTCCGCGGTGACGAGCAGTTCATCGTCACTCCGCTGCGCAATCTCGTCGTCCCGCAGTCGCCTGCACCGGTACCGCAGACCGTGACTCCAGTCTTCGGGTTCACGATTATGCAACTGAACATGGCGTACATTCGCGAGCAGATGCTGCCCGAGCTCGCGCAACGCCACTTCATTCACGCCGAGGGCGATGTCTATCGCGTGTCTGTCACGAACGCGGACGATCCCTCGAAGGTGTTGTATCGATCGGATCCCGATTCGCCGATCGATTCCGAGCACGCCGACGCGACCGCAGGACTCCTCGGCCGCATGGACCCCATCTTCTTCTTCAATCGCCCACCGCGGCCTGGTGATCCCGATGGTGAGCCGCGCCGTCGTCGTTTCGACGATGGACCCAATGGATTCGCCTCGCGTGGCGATGAAACATTCGGACGATGGCTGCTCGTGGTCCAGCATCAGAGTGGATCGCTCGAAGCGGCGGTGACTGGCGCGCGACGTCGCAACCTGGGCATCAGCTTCGGAGTGCTGCTGCTCCTCACCGTCAGCATCGCGTTGCTCGTCGACACTTCACGGCGTGCGCAGCGCCTCGCGCGTCAGCAGATGGAGTTCGTCGCGGGCGTCTCGCATGAACTGCGAACACCGGTCGCGGTGATTCGATCGGCGGCAGAGAACCTCGCGCACGGCGTCATCAGCGGGGAGCGCGTGAAAAGCTACGGGCAGCTGTTGCAGACCGAAGCCAAACGACTCGGCGAGATGGTCGAGCGCGTGCTGCAGTACGCGGGCATCGAATCGGGGCTCGGCTTCGCCACGCGCGTGGCGCTGCCACCGTCGGAAATTATCGAGGGCGCGATCGACAGCTCGCTGCCGCTGCTCGAGTCATCAGGCGTGCAGGTGCATCGCGAGATCGCCGCGGATCTTCCGCAGGTGATGGGCGATGCGGCAGCGCTGCGGTCCGTGGTGCAGAACCTGATCGCCAATGCGGTCAAGTACGGAGGATCCGATCGCTGGGTCGGGATTCGCGCCGAGCACACTGTCGAGCGGCGCCACGCCGAGGTGCGCATCACGATCAGCGATCACGGCGCAGGGATTCCGGCATCGGAGCTTCCGCATATCTTCGATCCGTTCTACCGCGGTGCAGACGCTGTCGAGCGTCAGGTCCACGGCAACGGGCTCGGTCTGTCGCTCGTGAAACGCATCGTCGCGGCACATGGCGGCCGCGTGAGCGTGACGACACGTGCCGGGGCCGGGAGCTCGTTCACGATCGCGCTCCCTGCCGCGCCTCCCGATGCGCGTGCGCGCGCCGTTGCGAGCGAACTGCAGACGACACACAGCTGACGCGCGCGGGCGTTCCGGCTTGCGTCGTACCTTCGTACTATCCCCTTTGGCCCGATGAGTTCGCTACACTCGTCCCTGCATGTCTTCCCGGCGAGTGCTGTTGGTCGAAGACGAACCCGGTCTGGTGATGACGCTCACCGATCGCCTCATCGCCGAAGGGTATGAGGTTGAGAGCGAAGGCGACGCCGTCAAAGGCCTGGCCCGTGCGACCGCGGAATCGTTCGACGCGATCCTGCTCGATGTCATGTTGCCCGGCGGCAACGGATTCGACGTGTGCCGGACACTGCGACAGCGAGGCATCCACACGCCCATCCTGATGCTGACCGCGCGCGGTCAGGTCGTGGACAAAGTGGTCGGTTTGAAGCTGGGGGCCGACGATTATCTGGTCAAGCCGTTCGAGATGGTCGAACTGCTCGCGCGCATCGAAGCGTTAATCCGCCGCGTGTCTACGCAGGCAGCCGCGGCCATGGCGACCGGCGACACCTATCGCTTCGGCGATATTCACGTGGATTTCCGTAAGGCCGAAGTGACCAAGGCCGACCAGGCGGTCGAGCTCTCGGCGCGTGAATTCAAGCTGCTCAAATACTTCGTCGAACACCGGGGCGCCGCCTTGTCCCGCGACGAGTTACTGAACGAAGTCTGGGGCTACAACGCCATGCCGTCCACACGGACTGTTGACGTCCACGTCGCCTGGCTGCGACAGAAGATTGAGGACAATCCACGGCATCCGCAATTCATACTCACCGTGCACGGATTGGGGTATAAATTCGCCGGCTGACAGGCAGAATTTCAGGCTCACTTGCGACTGAGCCTTACTGGAGTGAAGCGAGGACAGATCCGAAAAACAGGCCGGTAATTCCTGCATGGAACGTTGAAATCCTTCCCGATCTCGCGATCCAGTCAGGCATAGCCCTTGCTCTCAGCAGTGGGTACGAGGTTTAGAACCATGGAGATCAGCAGGGCGGCGACAGGGCTCCTGGTAGCGGCATGTGTTACGGCAGGGGCCGCGGGCACGTACCTGGTTGTCCGGGGCAACACGCCGGAGGCTCCCAAAACAGTCGAGGCGACAACGCCGAGCACACCAGCCGTGGAGCAGTCCGAGGGTGTGCTGCCGGAGGCGGCACCTGTAGCCGAAACGCCCGCGCCGGTCACCCCGCTTGCGCCCGTCGCAGCGGTTCCGAAGCCGGTGTCGAAACCCGTGCCGGCTCGTGTCACCAAGCCGACACCCGCGTCACGTCCATCGCGTCCAGCGTCGCAGGTAGCGGCCAACACGCCTGCGCCCGCGCCGGCCCGAGAGTCGACGCTCGCAACGATCCCGGCCCCCTCGATTCCCGAGAGTCAGAGCCAGCAGGCGCGTCCGATTGAGCCGCCGGCTCCCATTCTCGAAGAACTGGTTGTTTCAGCGCAGTCGGTCATTGGTCTGCAGATGGAGACGTCAGTTTCGAGCGAGAACGCGCGTCTCGAAGACGAGGTCGTGGCGAAAGTGACGCGCGACGTGAAGGTCGGCGATCGCGTGGCGATTCCGTCGGGCGCACGCGCGCAGGGCGAGGTCACGCTCGTGGAACGCGGTGGCCGCTTGAAAGATCGGGCGCGTCTTGGCGTGCGCTTCACCTCGATCGTGCTGGCAGACGGCACGCGGATTCCGATTCACACCGAAACGGTGATGCGCGAAGGCGACTCGCCCGGACGCGAGAGCGCCGCGAAGATCGGCGGCGGCGCCATCGGCGGCGCGATCATCGGGGGCATTCTCGGCGGCGCCAAAGGCGCGGCGATTGGCAGCACTGTCGGCGCAGGCGCGGGCACCGGGGCCGTTATGGCCGGCGGACGCAATGCCGCGACACTTCCCGCGGGTTCACCGGTGACGGTTCGTCTCGAATCCCCAGCAACGATCACCGTCGAGAAGTGAAACGTTAATGTAGGGCCGGTCCTTCGGACCGGCCATCAAGAGCCTCCGGTATAAGATCCCGCCGGAGGCTTTTCCATGTCCGCACGACTCCTCATCATCACGGCGCTCGCGGCTCTCGTCGCGATGCCCGCATCAGCCCAGGTCAAGAAGTCGGAGATGCCCGGCATCCGCAACTACTCGCGCGTCGATGCGACAGTAGGCTGCGGAGGCGCGGTCGATCCGAGCGCGATGTCGGCGCTCAAGAAGGAAGGCTTTGTCTCGGTAATCAATCTCCGTCAGGCCAGCGAGCCCGGTGCCGACATCGATGCCGGACGCGCCGCGGCTCAGGCGGCAGGCTTGAAGTACATCCACTTGCCATTCAACGTCGCGATGCCGGATCCCAAGGTCGTCGATGCGTTCCTGGCCGCCGTCGCCGACAAGAGCAACCAACCCGTGTTCGTGCACTGCGGATCAGCAAACCGTGTTGGCGGCGTCTGGATGATCAAGCGCGCGCTGCAGGACGGCTGGTCGATCGAACGGGCCCAGGCCGAAGGGGAGGCGATCGGCCTGAATAACCCCGACATGAAGAAGTTCGCGCTGGCTTATATCCAGGACCATCAGAAGAAATAGGCCGGAAACTGCCGGGCCAGGCCCGGTCGGGCTTTTTCGCGTGCCGAAACGAGCCCGCCCGGGTTGTGATCTATACTTATCCGTTTCGTGCGTGCGGCGATTTCACCGACTTGATGGGCCGCGCCCGCCGGTTACTCCGGCACGCTCTATCTAAGTCGCGAACCCCAGGCCCGCGACGAGCGGGCTTTTTCCGTTTTTGAGGAGCAACATGTCGCGTTTCACGTTCACGTCAGAATCGGTCTCCGAAGGTCATCCCGACAAGGTTTGCGATTACATCTCCGATTCGGTCCTCGACGCGTGTTTCGAGCAGGACCCCAGGAGCCGTGTGGCGTGCGAGACGCTCGTCAAGAGTGACCATGTGGTCCTCGCTGGTGAGATCACGACCAACGCCAAGCTCGATTTCGACAAGATCGTGCGGCAGGCCGTGAAGGAGATCGGCTACACCGACACGACCGAGCCCTTCTGCGACACCACGCTGAAGATCGTCCAGCTGATCACCAAGCAGTCGAACGAAATCTCCCAGGGCGTCACCGAGACGACGAGCCAGAGCGGCGACCAGGGCGCCGGCGACCAGGGCATTATGTTCGGCTACGCCACGGATGAATCGCCGGAGATGATGCCGCTGCCGATCCTGCTGGCGCACAAGCTGATGAAGGCGATGGCTGACGATCGCCACGCCGGCAAGTACACCTGGCTGCGTCCGGACAGCAAGTCGCAGGTCTCGCTCAACTACGACGGCAACGACCCGCGCGACGTCACCGCGGTCGTCGTCTCGACCCAGCACACCCCCGAAGCCGACCAGAAGAAGATCACCGAGTACGTGCGCGAGGAGCTCGGCCCCCGCGCGCTCGGTCAGTGGTGGAACAACAAGCTGACGCTGTTCGTGAACCCGACCGGCAGCTTCATCCACGGCGGACCGTCGGCTGATGCCGGCGTCACCGGCCGCAAGATCATCGTCGACAGCTACGGCGGCTGGGGCCG
>AR_comb_assmDRAFT_10078064_pt1 | contig 13501 bp, 14 predicted proteins | sample ArasoioldDNA_FD_10543 | JGI IMG/M metagenome (IMG submission 10543) | reverse complement strand
TCTACGCCTTGAAAATCAATGGGTTGTGAATTTGACCCCCTGTGATCGCTTACGTGCAGGGAGACGGTCATCACCTCGTCTGTGCCACTGACTTTGACCATGCCGAAGAACTGCAGACCGTCGCTGGGGGGCCGATTGGGCTTGAGGTCAGGAGGGATACTGAGGAACTGCACTTGCGGCCCAAAGGTGTTATCGAGCTTGTTAGGGCCAAAAGTCCCAGCATGCAGGGGACCGGCAACAAATTCCCAGAAGGGGTTGAAGTCGGTGAACTGGGCTCGCGCCGGATCGTAGAGATGGGCCACAGCGTAATGCACGTCTGCCGTTAGCCACACGATGTTCTTGATGGCGTTGTACTTGAGGAAGCGGAGCACGTCTGCCAGCTCCAGCTCGCGGCCAAGCGCCGGGCCATCACCGTTGGCCCAGGCCTCAAACCCCAACGTGTCAGGCACTTGCAGACCAAGTGGCATGTCACTGGCAATGACTTTCCAGGTGGCCCGGGAATGCAGCAGAGCGCGCTTCAGCCACTGCATCTGAGACGTGCCGAGAAAGGCTGTCTCCGCACTCGGGGGTCTCCTGACGATTCTCCGAGTTGGGGCCGCGGTAGCTGCGCTCGTCGAGCATGAAGATGTCGAGAGAGGGGCCATAACTGAAAGCGCGATAGATGCGCTCCGGGTCGTGGGCGTCGAAGCGTATGGGAGTATACTCGTAAAAGGCGCGTTTGGCATTGGCCGCTAAGAGGTCGTGACTGGTGACGCTATACTGCTGGAAGCGTGGATGGCGTTCGTCAATGACACCACCTGGGAACCAGTTATTGGTGGTCTCATGGTCATCCCACTGGACCAATTGGGGCACTTCAGCATTGAAGCGGCGTACGTGTTCATCCAGTAAGTTGTAGACGTAGTTGCCGCGGAATTCTGCGAGTGTCTCGGCGACCTTGGCCTTTTCCGGGATGATGATATTCTTCCAGAGCGTGCCGTCTTCGAGCTTGACCTCTGCCTGCACGGGATTATCGGCATAGATATAGTCGCCGCTGTGGATGAAAAAATCCGCCTGCAGGCGGCGCATCTGTTCGTAGATCCGCATGCCGCCCCACTCCGGATTGATGCCCCACCCCTGGCCTGCCGTATCCCCGCCCCAAACAAAGGTGATGTCGCGGCGCTGCGCTGGTGCTGTGCGGAAATGGCCTGGCGTTGGCGCACTCAGGATTTTGGGGTCAGCGAGATCCTGGAAGACGACGCGGTAGAAGATCTCTTGCCCCGCTGGCAAATCGGTCAGCTCGACGCGTGCCGTAAAGTCGCTAACGGCAAGAGCGGCTGGGCCTTGCACCCGCCGGGCATGGGTGAAAGAATCCGTGGTAGCATATTCCACCAGCATGCGGCTCGGTTTGTTGGTACGACTCCAGATGATAGCCGCATCGCTGGTCACGTCACCGCTGGCAACGCCGTAGGGGATGCTCGGACGTGTACTGTCAGATGTCACAAGCGCTGGGGCAGTACCCTGCGCCCAAGGACCACGCTGGCTTACGCCTCTGGCGAGGACACTCACGCCTGCCAGAGCAACGGACGATAACAATGCCCGACGACTGATGAGAGCCATACGCCTTCCTCCTGAGCCGGCTCGTTCTTCTCTGGTTGGCCTATTTGGGTCCCTTGCTAGGCGCACATGCGCTGTGAACCATGCATGAGAGTATGCTGGTGCCATGTGAGCTGGCGATGAACAGGTAGTAAAATTTTCGCCTATTGCCCCATGAGCGCTGACGACTTGATACCCCGTCCATCGAGGTATATGATTCCTGACCGCCCATACCGAAGTTGTCCACGGACGCCAACGTAAGATCCACGCGATTACCGAATAGAAGTAGGCTATCACGACAAGAGGAGAAGACAGCATGGACACACTCACCCACGATGATATCCGCGCCGCAGTTCGTGCTCGGTATGGCACGATTGCGGAAACCCGTGGCGTCTCCGCGCCTCCGACAGACGCCTCGTGCTGTGGGAGTCCAGCCCCCGAAGCGGGAAGCACTTCATGTTGCGGCGGAACCGCCACGACGACTCTCGATATGAAAGCCCAGGCCTACGGTTACTCCGCCGCGGACACGAGCGCGGTCCCCGCGGGGGCCAACCTCGGTCTTGGGTGCGGCAACCCGATTGCCCTGGCGTCCTTACGACCAGGAGAGACCGTCCTTGATCTCGGCAGTGGGGCGGGCTTTGATTGCTTTCTTGCCGCTCGTGCTGTGGGGGCGACAGGACGGGTGATTGGGGTGGACATGACGCATGAAATGCTCCGGAAAGCCCGGACGAACGCCGTCCAAGGCGGCTACACGCAGGTAGAGTTTCGACTTGGGGAGATCGAGCACCTGCCGGTGGCCGATGCCAGTGTGGATGTGATCATCTCTAACTGTGTGATTAACCTCTCGCCGGAAAAAGCCCAGGTGTTTCATGAGGCCTTTCGGGTGCTGAAGCCCGGGGGCCGCCTCGCCGTCTCTGACGTGGTGGCCACTGCCCCCTTTCCCGCAGAGGTCCAACACGATCTGGCCCTCCGCGCCGGGTGTGTGGCGGGGGCATCGTTACTGGACGACCTCGAAGGCATGTTGCACGACGCCGGGTTTGTAGACATGCGGATTCAGCCAAAGGACGAGAGTAAAACGTTCATCCGCGAGTGGGTCCCGGGCACCAACATCGCCGACTACTTGGTATCAGCCACTATCGAAGCTGTCAAGCCCTCGAACGCTCATCAATGAGGCGAGGGTTAGGTAACGTACATGCTGAGAGACGGCTTTTTGGGAGACCGAAGCGATGCAGCACTTGCGGCCAGTTGACAGGCTCGTTGTAGATGTAGCGCTCGACAATATGAGTGACAACTACTCCAGTAAGCCCCACCATGTCTCTCCCGAGTTCAACAACGTCATGGCGGCGGGCGCCAAGGAAATCTCGGGCCGCACGCTGTGCTGCGCGCAACTCGGCTTGGCGCTCGTCCTCACTGCGTACGTGGGCACTCGTTCCTACAAGCTGCTGTTCGATGCTGGGCCTGAAGGGGCGCTCTTTCTCAGAAATTGCCAGAATCTTGGGGTATCGCTGGCGGATGTGGAGGCCATCGCCGTCTCGCACGGGCACTGGGATCATATGGGCGCGCTGCTGGACACACTTGACCATATGACGCGGCACAACCAGGGGCGCCAGGTACCGTGCCACGTGAACCCGGGGATGTTCCTGGAGCGCGGTGCGCGCTTGACGACTGGGCAGATTGCGCCGTTTCAGCATGTCCCTTCACCGGCGGCACTCACGGCGCACGGCGCGCAGGTAGTCAATAATGGTGACCCACGATTGCTCTTAGAGGACTGCTTCTACCTGAGCGGCGAAATTCCCAGGGTATCGAGCTTCGAAAAGGGCCGTCCGGATCATCTCTGCCGACGGGCCGTGGACCAGCCCTGGGAGCCTGATCCCCTGATCCTGGACGAACGCTACGTGGCGGTCAGCATACAAGGGAAAGGGCTCATCATCTTCAGCTCGTGCTCGCATGCCGGCATCGTTAATGTCTTACTGAACGCCCGCGAGGTGTTTCCAGATGTACCACTCTACGGCGTACTGGGCGGCTTGCATCTGGCAGGCGCAGCGATGGAGCGGCTGATTCCCGACACCATGGCGCATCTGCAACAGTTCGCGCTGCACCAGATCATGCCGGCGCATTGCACCGGATGGCGTGCCCTGTGGGCCCTATTAAACATATTCGGCGAGTCAGTAGTCACACCATCCGCGGTCGGCAGCCGCTTTACATTTTGAGGCGACTGCCATTGGTCGTACGCTAAGGACCTGGACAGCAATTTTTGCATGTTCGTTCCCCCCTTTATGAAAGGGGGGTGAGGGGGGATTTGCCTGGCCACCATACCCTGAAATCTCCCCGGCCCCCCTTTGGCAAAGGGGGGTAAAACGTGTGTCCGGACACTTCGCTGCGAGGTCGACGCACCCCTAGACGCGCAAGGCATCGTAACAGAGCCGGCTCATCTGGGCAATGAGGTTGTGGGCGGCCGTGTGTCCCGGTGTGCCGTTGGGCAATTCCAGCGGCACCTCGTCGGTATAGGCGCTCAGGATGAAGAGTGGCTGATTCCCCTGGTAAATAATCCCGGCATCATTGTAATTGCGTGCCGTGGTCCCTGTCTTATGCGCCACTTTGCTACCGAGGGGCAATCGCGCCGGCAAACGGTTCCGCAGGCGCTGCCAGCTCAAGATGTCCAGCGCCAACTGGCACAGCGCTGGCGTACTGCCGAGCTGCGCTGCAATCGCGGGGTCTTGCGAGCCCTGGAGGATACGCTCTAGCAGGAGCCCTACGTCAGCCGGAGTCGTCGCGTTGGTCTCAGGCGCCGGCCTGTATCCAGCCATCCCCGCCGGTGGGATGCCGTAGCGGTGTGTCGTACCTCGCATACCCACGGACTGGGACAGGGCGTTAATCGCGTCAAGCCCCACCATGTCCACCACCGTCCCGGTGCAAGTATTGTCACTGACGATGATCATCATCACCAGCACGTCACGCAATTGGATGGTAAAGCCAGGCTGCAGATGCTGGAAACAGCCGGAGTCGTTGTTCTGATACTTGGCCTGGATGGTCACTGGCTGATCCAGGGCCAGTTTGCCCTCGTGTATAGCCTTAAGCGCGGTCATCATAATGGCGATCTTGCGGGTACTGGCTGAAGGGACAACCACGTGGCCATGGCGGTGTGCTGTCTCGCCGGTGCGCAAGTCTTTCAGGTACCAGCCGGTGTGAAATGGTAATTCGTCACAGAGCTTGTTAAGGTCGGTGACCAGCATATCCAACATGATGTCTCTCCTATATGTCAATCTAGAAACAGCCGGCGTGGCAGATGTCAACACCAGAGGGCATCATACACAGTACTATCCTGGGTAGGCGCTTCTGACGTACAGCCAGAGAGGTCTTTAGGCGCAATACCACGCATCGACCAGCGGACCGATCCGCACGGTATTGACCTCTGGACAGGCTGCGAGCCATCTCTCAATAGCCTGGCGGTGTTCCTCGGTGACGCTACCGCGCTCCTTGCGCGTGACGAAGACGCTCCACGCGGGATTTTCACCTCCACCGCCGCACAGCAATCCATGCGCTTCGATAGCCTGGCTAATAAACGCATCCACCACAGCAGCAAAGGCATCGTGCGAGAGGTTATCCGTCACCCGGAAGCGCACCGCGAATCCCAACTCCTGAAATTCACCCACGTGTAACTTCTTGCGCAAGCGTTTTCTCACCAGGCCCTCACACGATACGGCTGAGACGGTCTTGCTCCTCGTGTGCTGCTTACACACGCAGCCAGGCGAGGGAAGGTCACCCTCCGGCGCAGACTGTCCTGGTGGGCTACGGGGGCCTCGAACAGGGCCATCACGCCATCCCCAGTGTATAAGCACCGCAGCGTCATGCTCCCTCCTCACACTGTGGAAAAAGCCCTCACCCTCTTCCGAGGGAGAGGGGAAAGAGGGGAGCTGAGCGGTATCATAGCACAGCCCTCCCCATACCGCGACCTCTGCCCAGGGTGCTTGTCGTGTGACAGACCAGCCTGTATACTACGCCTGAAAGCTGTGTAGCCTCGCTCACGCTGTTGAGCGTCAATCTGGAGACATCCATGACTTTCACACAAACTTGCACGATCACTGCTCGCCGCGACGTTGTATGGGATTTTCTGCTGCAAGCAGAGAACGTCGCCCGCTGCCTGCCAGGCGTCGAAGCGTTTAAACAGCTTGATGAGGATAACTATGAAGGCACCTTGCGGGTAAAGGTGGGCCCCATTGCCCTCGCCCTGCAGGGAACGCTCCAAGTGGAGGCGCGTGACCATGAGCGGTGGCATGGCGCCATGCGGGCTGATGCCAAGGACCGTCGCCTTGGTGGCGGTGTGCGCGCGCATCTGAGCATGGATTTACGCGAGACGGGACCTACTGAGACCGAAATGTGCGTTACTCTGGAAGCCCACATGCTCGGCAAGATTGGGGAATTTGGCCAGCCGGTGATTCGTAAGAAGGCCGAGGCGATGCTGCAGGAATTTGCCGCCCAGGTCAGTCAGCAGCTCCTGAGCTAACAGCACATCCTCCACGTACGAGGAGCCCACCATGGAACAGACGGCGCTCGATAACCTGGTGCTCGATAACCGCGAGGATGGAATATTTCGTGTGCATCGCAGCGTGTTCACGGAGCCCCAGATCATGGCCCTCGAACAGCGACGCGTGTTCGAACAGTGCTGGCTCTATGCTGGCCATGCTTCGGAAATCCCACAGCCAGGGGATTTTAGATCTCGACGCGTGGCGGGGCGCCCGCTCATCCTGGTGCGTGGCAGCGATGGCGTGGTTCGTGTCCTGTTCAACACCTGCACGCACCGCGGGGCACAAGTCTGCCGGGAGAGCTGTGGCAACGCCAAGACCTTTCAGTGCTTCTATCACGCCTGGACCTTCAACAATCAAGGCGAACTCATAGGCGTGCCGGGGGAAGACGCCTACAGCGCGGCCTTTGACCGCCAGGAACTCGGCCTCGCCAGTCCGCCTCGCGTTGAACTCTACAGGGATTTTATCTTCATCAGTTTCAATCCGACTGTCGAAAGCCTTGTGGACTACCTGGCGGGCGCCAGGCAATATCTTGATCTGGTCTGCGACCAGTCCGAGGCCGGCATGGAGATCGTCACAGGCACGCAGGCGTATAGCATGCGGGCGAACTGGAAGCTGCTGGTGGAAAATAGTATGGACGGGTACCATGCGCGCACCACGCATCAGCGCTATTTTGAGTTTTTGATCGAGACCGGGATTGACCCGAGCCGCATGCGGGGGCGGCGCGGTGGGATGGGCAAAGCCCTGGGTAATGGCCATGCAGTCATCCAGAGCGAGCCGATATGGGGCCGGCCGATTGCGCGCTGGACCCCAATGTTCGGCGAAGCCAAAAAGGCCGAATTGGAAGCTCTCGAGCAAAAAATCATCGAGCGCTTTGGCGTCGAATGGGCCTATCAGATGACGCAAACCAGCCGCAACCTGCTCATCTTTCCCAACCTGATCATCAACGATATTATGGCCATTACCGTGCGCACCTTTTTTCCAGTGGCCCCGGATTACATCGAGATCAACGCCTGGGCTCTGGCCCCCAAAGACGAAAGCCCTGACAACCGCACCCTGCGTCTCGACAATTTCTTAACGTTTCTGGGGCCAGGGGGCTTTGCCACCCCGGATGACGTGGAAGCGCTCGAATCCTGCCAGCAGGGTTTTGCCAATCGCGAGGTCGAGTGGTCTGACATGTCGCGTGGCATGAAGCGCGCCCAACCATGCGTGGATGATGAGCTGCAGATGCGGGTGTTCTGGCGCCAATGGCACGCGCTCATGCGGCACTCTCAGCCCGCCGCCGTGCCGCTGCCCCACACTATTGCTGTTTAAGCGTTTATGAGTAAGGAGAAGCGCGCCATGGGGGCCACATCACTGGTACAGGACGTGACACGCGCGGCCATTGAAGACTTTCTCTATGAGGAGGCCGCACTCCTTGATGAATGGCGGTTGCAGGAGTGGTTAGACCTCCTGACCGAGGATGCCACATACGAGGTACCCTCGACGGACACGCCGGACGGCGATGCGCGCACCACCCTGTTTATCATCGCTGACAACATAGAGCGGATTCGCTCGCGCGTGCGCCAGTTGCTGGGGAAGTCAGCCTGGGCCGAGAATCCGCCCTTGCGCACGCGCCGGCTTATTAGCAATGTCCGCATTCGCGAGAGAGAAGGAGACACTATCCGCGTCACCGCGAATTTTGTGGTCTATCGCATGCGCTTCGAACTGGTGGATACGTATGTCGGACGATATGAGTACACGCTGGTATGGCGCGACGGTGCGCTCAAAATCCGGCACCGCCGGGCCATCCTCGACCTCGAAGCCTTACGCCCACACGGTAAGGTCAGCATTATCCTGTAAAGGAGGGACGACATGGGAGAGATCTTAGGCCTCGGCATGACGCACTTTCCACCTCTTACCGGTCGAGATGAGGACATGGGCTGGATCCTGCAACGTGCCCTGCAGGACCCCGCCCTGCCTGAGCAATATCGGCAACCCTCAGGATGGCCTGAAGCCATGCGCCAGGAATACGGGGGCGACGAAGGCAAGACTGCCGCCGCGCGGCACCGCGAATTCCTGGTCACACAATTCCGCAAGGCACGCCAGATTCTGGATGACTTCAAGCCGGATTTCGTGGTGTTGTGGGGTGATGACCAGTACGAAAATTTTAAGGAGGACATCATCCCGCCGTTTTGCGTGTTTGCCTACGACGCATTTGCGCCCCAGCCCTGGGCGCGTCGAGGTGCCCGCCCGAACGCCTGGGATGAGCCCAAAGAGACGACTATCCCCCTACGTGGGCATCGCACGGCCGCTAAAACCCTGGCCCAGGAGCTTTTAACGGAAGGTTTTGATGTCTCATATGCCTACAAGCCGTTGCACGATGAGTTGGGCCACGCCTTCCTCAACACTGTGATGTTCCTGGACTACGACCGTAAGGGCTTTGACCATCCGCTGGTCCCCTTCCAGATCAACTGCTACGGCCGTAAGGTTATCTCTCAATACGGTGGCATGGTGGGTCTAGATGAAGCACCCACGGAGGAGCAACTCGATCCGCCTTCACCCATGCCCTGGCGCTGTTTTGATCTCGGTGCCGCGTGTGCCCGTGTGCTCGCCCGGAGTCCGTGGCGGGTGGCGCTCATTGCTTCATCCAGTTGGTCGCATGCCTTTCTGACGCGCAAGACCTACTTCCTCTATCCGGATATCCCGAGTGACCGGGCCCTGTACGAGGCCCTGCGCACCGGTGACTACGCCACCTGGCGCCAGACGACCTTGTCCGCAATCGAGGAGAGTGGCCAGCAAGAGCTCCTGAACTGGATGTGTCTGGCGGGGGCCATGGCCGAACTGGGCCGGAAACCGACCGAGACAGCCTGGGTTGAGACCTACCTTTTCAACTCGAATAAGTGCTTTGCGTCATTTCTCCCCTAGGGCATGATCAAAGCACCTCTCCGGGTTTCACTCCCCTTTCATAAAGAGGGGCCAGGGGGATTGCGGCAACCGCTGGACCAGGCACATCCCCCCTGTCCCCCTTTATGAAAGGGGGGAACAGGATAGCAGTGCCGAGAAGGTCGTTTGAGGCTGCAACCTGGCGCCTCCAGAGTAAGATGCTCTATGAAACTCCAAAGTAAAATTGCCCTCATCACTGGCACCAGTCCCAATATCTGCGGCGGCATTGCTGTGGGCATGGCAGGCGCCGGTGCTAAGGTTGTCTGTGTCGATATCCAGCCGGAGAATGCCCACCGATGCGCCGATTACATCAAGCAGCGCGGTGGTGAGGCGCTCGGTGTCGTGTGCGACGTGACTGACGAAGCCCAGGTACAGGCAGCGGTGACGCAGGCGCGAGAGACGTTCGGTGGCATTGACATCCTGGTCAATGGTGCAGTCATCTTCAACCAGAAAGGCGTACTCGACATGCCGCTGGCCGAGTGGACGCGGCAGACCGCGGTTATCCTGACCGGCGCTTTTCTCTTTACCAAGCACGTCGCCCAGTTGATGATCGACCAGAGACGCAGCGGCAGCATCATCAACATTGTCTCCACCGCCGGCCATCAAGGCGAGCCGTGGAACATCGGCTACTGCACGGGCAAGAGCGGTCTACTCAATTTCACGCACTCGGTGGCGATGGAACTGGCAGAATACGGCATCCGCGTCAACAGCCTGACCCCGACCGCCACGGACACTGCAGAAGGCCTGGCTCGGGCTGCGGAGTGGGGCGTTTCCCTGCGGCGACCAACAAACCCCAGCCCACGCCGACGCGGTTTCCTCAGCGGCGCCACACCAGGGGTACCGCTCGGCAAGCGCCCCAGTCCAGCGGACTACGCCAAAGCGGCAGTGTTTCTGGCTTCAGATGATGCTGCCATGATCACGGGGACGGATCTGCGGGTCGATGCGGGGGCGCTGGCGCGCTACTGGATGTGGGATCCCTCGGCACCACCGGTATAGCACCTTGGGCAGCCTCAGCGTCCATGGTGTGCACGCGCACATTGAGACCATCGCGCAGATTGCTAAAGTGTTGCTGCAGCGCAGCCTGAGCGGCTTCACGGGTCTCAAAGCTATATGGTTCCCCAGAAGGCTTGCGCACGGTCCGCCAGCCTTCGAGGCCGTAGCCGTGGTGCGCGATGACTTGCAGAACGTAGACTACCGCCATACTGCCCCCTCTGCTCTGCTGCATGGCGCTTTTCACACAGTGCACGGGAAAAGCCACATGCGCGTACTTCGAGAGCTCACAAGCTCTCTGACTCTTTGCTATGCTATGTCGTACACTTTTTGAGAAATAGACGCCTATATACAGTGTACCCGCGACTGCAACCCTCCCGATCTTCGCTCAGGGCCATGCAATTTAGAGCCATGTCTCTACTGCAATGTGGCGCCCTTGTTGCGCCAGCCAGTGCTGTGCCTTGGCTACTGCTGGCCCCCACTCATCGGCGCGATCAGTGGCTTCCTGCGTCAGCAGCGCGACCACGACTGCGGTCGCGACGAGTGCTTCGCCGTGGTGCGCTGCCGCTGCTTTGACTGCTGGCCAGCGCTGTCCGAGCCAGCGCTGGAGTACAGGGGAGAGGCGGAAGCTTCCATCGGCCTGCTGCGTCATCAGGAGGTCAAACAGCCGGTCCACTGTGGTGGCGTGCTGCCTCTCCCCAATTCTTTGGGGTGGGTGCGCCCGCCATTCGGTGAGTTTGTTCCCCATCCCTAACGCCTGCGTCAGCCGCCGCTTAGCACTGAGCTGATCTGTGACATCATGCGCTGATGCCCTTGCCCGGAACTCGATCTCAAGAGGCGGAGAGGACGCTGACGCGGGCAGAGCCATACCCACCTGCATCACCGCCGCCGTTGACGGTAACACACTGCCGCGGCCATGCCAGCCCTGGGTGATGGCAATGGGAATTTTCCGTAGCACAGCCTGGGTGGTGGTCTTGTCTGTGTCACTGCGCTCCTCGATGGCGACATAGCTGGTAGCGCTCGACAGCAGGCCGTAGCGCTGTCCCAGCTCGACGAGTTGGGCGAGAGAGCGGTCGGCCTTGCGGTGCGCCTGAGTGCTGCCGCGTCGCGGTGCCCCATGGCGTCCCTCCAGGTCGCGGATGCGGTGGCGCGCCCACAGGATGGGGATGGGGCCACCTGTCTCTGGTTGGGCAAGGGTGATAGGCACCTCCCAGGTGTGCGCATCGGCGTGCAGGATGACTTTGTCTGTGGTGCCGCCTTTGAGACGGCCAAACACCGTCAGACTATCACCACCGAACACCGGCGGGCATGCTGCAGGGGCCTGCTCCACCTCCAGGCCGCCCCAGTCGATGTGTACGTGCTTGAACGCCGGCGTGTGCACACGGCCGAACATACGGAGCACCTTGGGTTCCATGCGCTCGCCAGGATAGATGAACTCTGCGGCCCCGTGCGAGGCACGGGCTACACCGCGTATGAGATGTTCGCTGACCCCGGCCCCGATACCAAAAGCGAACACGCGGGCGGTAGTGGCATAACGCCCGCACAGGTCAATGACATCAGCCTCGTTCGCTACCTCGCCATCGGTGAGTACGAGGAGCTGGCGCGGGCGCTCCGGATCTGGGGCCATCTGTAAGAGGTGCTGGAGTGGCGCCAAGATCTCAGTGCCGCCCAGAGCAGCCTGGACTTGCTGGATGTACTGTGTCGCCTCATCCAGGCTTGCCTGGCTATAAGGCCGCGGGGCGGGCCACAGGGAGGTAAAGGAGGAGCCGAAACACACGATATTGAACGAGTCGTGGGCTGCCAGCGCCCGTATACAGAGTGCCAGGGCACGTTGGGCCTGCGCGATCGAATCGCCCTGCATGGAGCCAGAGCAGTCGAGCAGGAAAAGGACCTCATTGCCACGGCTCGGAATGCCGAGCGGTTGCGGATGGAATGTCACCATCGCACAGAGCGTGCCGTCCGCCTCACGCGCCACATGGGCCACCGGCTGGTGCACATCCTCAGGGCGCATGAGGAGCACGAAGTCGCGGTCCAGCGCCACGTATGGACTCGAAGAGTCCACCTGGTCACTGGCCAGCGTCACAGTGGTGCCGTGGGCATGGGGTGTGGTGCGGATGGCGTGGCTCGGCGACTCGATCTGCGTCATGTTGGTGTCACGAATCTCCACGGTGAGCGTTAGACCGTAGGGCACCGTCTCCTGGGCGGGTGGGTTCACGTGCTCCCCGTCCGGCTGGCCCACCTCTGGCGGTCCAGCCGGCACATAGCGGGGCGACACAGTGGTGGGAATGAGCAGGCGCACCGCCGCTCCTGCAAAGGTGAGTAGTGTCACGTAGGTAATAGCGATTTCGATGCTCTGCTGGGGGCGCAGGTTCCCGACCGAGACCGTGAAGATATTGGGACGCTCCTGGTCGAGCAAGAACGCCCCATGGCCGCTGGCCATGGCATCGTCATAGACCTCAAAGGCCTTCTCGCGCTCTTCGACACGGCCATGGATCAGGCGGTTCCCAATGCGGGCAGTAAAGCCACACACCGCCGCCCCCTCTTCCAGCGGGAAGACATAGACGGCCTCAACATCGACCACTTCCAGATTCGTATAGCGCTGGGTGACCGTCACCTCGGAACCCAAGTTCGTAAGGCACGCCTCAATGCGTACGCCCTGAAGTGGGATCGCAACCTGACTCGACGTCATCAGACAACTGTGCAGCGTTTCGTTCATGGCTCTTACTCCTTCCAGAGGGATGAGAGGCTGTCTGCAGTCCAAGCGTCAGCCGTGCCGCCTCAACGAGACGCGCCAGGTGCGACGGCTGGAAACTGGCGGCACCGGCACGCACGTGCAGCTCCACCCCCTCAGCGAGCACGAAGCGCATCCAGGTGCTCCGCTCTGGAGGTACCGCAGGGATGTCCACGAGCGTTGGGGATACCCCATCGAGCCGTGCCGCGATCTCGGCAAGTGGCACTCCGCTTTCTTGCAGCTGGCGAATATGCATGAGGCGTTCCAGGTGCGCCGGGGTATAGTGTGGTCCGCGCCCGGTCCCGAGCGGCGTGGGCAGGAGCCCACGCTGGACGTAGTAACGCACCGTGCGGCGCGTGATCCCTCCTAACTCCGCCAGTTCTTTGATCCCATAGCAGCGCTCGTCTCTGTTGTCCTGGCCCATAGGCAGCCTCCCTTGACTTTTATCTTAAACATGACACTACAGTGTCATGTTGTCAAGTGCCATGTTTTGATCGGTCAGTATTGCATCGAGAGCCACGACACCGGCAGGAGGTCGGTGGTGGACAATCGGCTTTGAAAGGAGTACTGTGCAGCCAGTTAATCGCACCCGGCACAGACCCAAGGCCAGTCGGTTTTCAGTGAATCGGTTCCGTTCCCCCCCTTTGGCAAAGGGGGGCGAGGGGGGATTTGCCTGAGTACTGCGTACCGCAAATGCCGCGCTTGTTTGGCGCGGGGGAGTGCGTGGTTTTTCCACGCGCTTCGGCGGAAAGCAGTGGAT